>Ga0098052_1001993_pt1 | contig 12441 bp, 12 predicted proteins | sample 15_taG_FD_81591 | JGI IMG/M metagenome (GOLD analysis project Ga0098052, IMG submission 81591) | Marine viral communities from the Subarctic Pacific Ocean - 15_ETSP_OMZ_AT15312 metaG | ecosystem: Environmental > Aquatic > Marine > Oceanic | place: Pacific Ocean | collected 2015-01-18 | reverse complement strand
TGTTCTCATTCAATACATATGGGAACAGCAAGAGTCATGTTGGTAGGGGCTGGACTTAAATCGCTATCAGCCGAACTTACACAACTTAGCCTTGTTCCCGATAGCGGCACCTTCGATGCTGGCGCTATGAATATTATGTACTTATAGGAGAAGATTATGCATACAAGAGAAGAAGTTACCGAACAGCAATTAGCCCTTGGCAAAGAGATTGCGCCTGATGATGTAGCTGACCGTGATCCTGCTAGGCGCACTGGCTCCATCAACGGTGTTTCTGTCTACTTCACAAAAGAAGAAGAGACAGCTAGAGATGCAGAAGAGGCTGCTGTAGCTGCGGAAAAAGCTGATTATGTAGCTAACCACAAGTGGAAAGATGACCGAAAAGCTGCATACGGCGATGTCGGCGATCAACTCGATATGATGTTCCACGATCTCGCTGACGGCAGCACAACCTGGAAAGACCATATTGCAAACGTCAAAGCTGACCATCCGAAAACAGGCTGATGCTTAAATTCGCGCTCCTTGCTGCCGCAATTTCTATCTGGTCGTTTCCAGCGGCAGCGGCAATGATGTCAGGACAGGTGTTAGTGACGGTGGTGTGCGGAACAAGCGATGACATGAATACATTCTTGACCCAGGCGGGTGGGGCGCTGATGGGTCACGGTAAATCGAACGCCGGAACGGCGGTTGCTGTCTGGGGTCTGAGCGATGGACAATTTGTCATAGTTGACATCCAGGGTGATGAAGATGACACGGCGTGCATAATTAACGCAGGCCAAAAATGGAAAAATGTTTCTCCCATCCCGACCACCATAGAGCAGGATTTTGGGACATGAGCGTGAGTGATGCAGAGCGGCTGGCAAAGATCGAGACTCAACAAGAGGTAATCGACAAAAACGTCACAGCACTTTGGGCTGGCGTCAATAAAATGCGTTCGGCTCAAACAGATAACCACCTGGAAGTCATGCAGGAATTGAAATCGGTGGCGGTGCGGGTGCAACTGCACTCGTGGATCTTGAAGGGGCTGACCGGTATTACTGCCACTGCGGGTGCAGTTGTGGGCTACTTCAAGGTGTCGTGAAAGAATGGGATTTTTAGGAGAATATTATGGCGATTATTGATAATTCAAAAAATAGCGGCCAGGAGACTGTGAGGGCATCTGGTAAGGGTAAGGGTATTGCGGACGTTATTACTGATTTTTTTACTAGCGCACCAGAGAAAATAAGCGTTACCGATCCAAGTAATTTACACGCCCAACCGAACGGGAGCTACATCAGTACCGATCCCGCCGATATTATTGGTGGTGTAATGAGTAAAGGTCCGCATGGGACCGCTGGCACCATGATTAACAGTGATTTAAACACGTCTGCTAAAGTCGGCGCTGGAATAATGGGGCTTGGCTCTCTTTTGGCGGGGCCGGGAACTCTTGTGCTTGGGCCTTTTGGTAGCCTTGCTAATAGCATGGGTGCGTATCAGGATTTGGGCAACCCGGCCATTGATCCCGATAGCCTGTCTGTTACCGGTCAGGGCTTTATGAGCGGCAAAACAAGTGAACCGGGGGGCGTCTTCTATCAAAGTGGCCCTTTGAATAATTACAATTCTCTCTCTACGGCTCCTGTTGGGATTGAGAGAGGAGGGACCGCTCCTGTTGGAACCTACATTGAGTATGGGCCTGAATATGCAACATCACGGCTTGGCTCGACATTTGACCAAACTGAATGGGTAGACGCTGACACAGGTAAACCATTAGATGCAAATACATATTATGACACGCCTTTCAGGGCTGAAGCACAAGACTTTGTTGGTGATCTCAGTTACGGCGAGTTACAAAATGAAATATCTACGAACCCAGACGAATACAGCACGGCAGTCGGCGGTACGGGTGATGGCGGCGATGATGGTGGTGGTGATGGTGCTTGCTTCTTGACAACGGCGGCTTGCGAAGTCATGGGTAAGCCGGATAACTGCGTTGAACTGCAAACCTTCCGCAAGGTACGCGATAAACTTTATAATCACCCTATAGCCAAGTGGCTGATCCGCAAATACTATCGTGAGGCTCCGTTAGGTGCCGACCTGTTGCGCAGCCATCCAAACCGTGATGAAATCGCTAAAACGATGTTTACCAAGTACATACCCAAAGTGATGAAGGCTCTTGAGAAGGGCAGCACTTGGCGAGCCATTTTCCTTTATTGGGCCATGAGTCGGTTTGTAAAGAGGAGCGTCCTTTGATCCCTTGGCGTAAACAACCCCCACATGGCCTGCTTTATGGGGTTGGAGTCCGCCTGACTTATGACCGTTGGATTATAACCGTTTCATTTTTTAGTGAGGGCTGGGGCGAGTTTTGGCTTTATTTGCCATCGCCCCGAATCGTCTGGTTTACAATTGTGGATAGGTTGACGGTTATATTTAAAAGAAAAGGTCATTACGGTGTCCAAGGAAACTAAAAAGACTTATTCAAACCAGCAGCAAAAGGCAGCGGCCAGAGCGCTCTTGATGATGGACGCGAAGGACGATCTTCTGAAATTCACTCAGGTTACGATGCCCCACCCGGAAGACCCAGACGATCTTGATCGTTCGCGCTACAGTGCCGCGAAACACCACAAGATATTGTCTGCGGCTCTTGAAGAGGTAGACAGGGGACACATCCCCCGTTTGATCGTTACTATGCCCCCCCGACACGGCAAGTCTGAATTGGTGTCGAAGCGGTTTCTTGCATGGATGCTGGGACGTGATCCGTATAAGCAGATCATGTTTGCCACTTACAATGAAGACTTTGCTGGTGATTTTGGTGTTGAAGTGCGTGAAATAATGATGTCGCCGCAGTTCAAGCAGATATTCCCCGGCGTCGGTTTCAGGAAGGGCGGTGCCGCGAAAGATCGTATCCAGACAAGTGAAGGTGGGATTGCGGTATTTAAAGGGCGCGGCGGTGCGCTAACAGGCCGTGGCGCAGACCGTCTAGTTATAGATGATATTCTAAAAGACGCTGAAGAAGCAGACTCCCCAACGACGCGCGAGAAGTGCTGGCAATGGTTTACCAAGGTTGCCATGACACGGCTGATGCCGGGGGCTGCGGTTGTAATTGTGATAACGCGATGGAACGAGGATGATATTGTTGGTCGTCTGACGGACCCTACAAACCCCTGTTATAACGCCGAAGAGGCTAAGAGGTGGAAGGTGATCAAACTGCCGTTCTTTGCCGAAGAAGACGACCCTATGGGCCGAGAAAAGGGTGAGACACTTTGGCCCGAACGGTTTGATGAAGCGTTCGGTATTGCCCAGCGCCAGCTTAACCCGCGCGGCTTTTCGGCACTTTATCAGCAAAGGCCCACGCCTGAAGACGGCGACTTCTTTAAGCGCGATTGGATTAAGGTATATAAGCCGAGCGAGCTACCAAAGGAATTGAAATATTACGCTGCGTCTGATCATGCAGTAGGGACAAAACAGACAAATGATGCTACAGTGTTGCTGACCGTCGGCGTAGACGAAAACGACGACATTTGGGTTTTGGATTGTTGGTGGCGCAGAAAAACAGCAGACCATGTTGTCGATGCTATGCTTCAATTAATGCAGACGAGAAAGCCTCTAATTTGGTGGGCTGAAAGAGGCCATATATCGAAGTCGATTGGGCCTTTTTTACGGAAACGAATGTTGGAAGAAAGGACATACATCAATCTCCATGAGGTTACGCCAGCAGCAGATAAACAAACCCGCGCACAGTCGATTCAGGGCCGAATGGCGATGGGCAAAGTTCACTTCCCCGAAAACTCAACTTGGTTGTCTGATGCGATGGATGAAATGTTGAAGTTTCCTCATCATAGACACGACGATTTTGTCGATGCACTTGCGTATATTGGTTTGGGTCTTGGCAGACAGGTTTCGGCTGCGATTACCAAGCCAAGAAGAAGCGCCCCCAAGGTGGGAACCCTGGCATGGGTTAAGGCAGACTCGAATTTCAGGAAACGCCAAGCGCGTTACGCGAACCACGGAGGGTTCTGATGGTTGAATTTGAAGAACAGCCGGTCTTTGACGGTAACGGAGATGTCTCCGCTGGCACCAGTGACCAGAAAAGCAGTATGGTTAGAGTCCCGGTAGACGAGCGCGAATCACGCAAGGCTTTAGTTTCAAAGCTGGCAGACGACGTGCGCAAAGCTAAAAAGCACCACAGCAAAGTGTTTAAGCGTATGTCTGAAGACATGGAAATGGTGCGTGATGGTCGGGATTCCCAGACGCCCAAGAACCACTATGTTGCCAACATTGTGCAGCGCCACGTCCAACAGCGGACAGCGGCTTTGTATGCCAAGAACCCCAAGGCGGTGGCTAAACGCCGGGAGCGTCTAGACTTTGCTATCTGGGACGGTGATATGGAAACGATCATGCTGGCGCAGCAAAATATGATGCTGGCTGCGCAGTCTGGAATGATGCCGTCGCCCACTGACATTGCGCTGATGCAGGATTATCAGCAAGGCTCTCAGCGGCGCGAGCAATTAGACCGAATCGCCAAAACCCTTGAAATCCTTTTCCACTATACGCTTCAAGAGCAAATTCCGGGCTTTAAAACCCAAATGAAACAACTTGTGCGGCGGACAGTTATTACCGGCGTGGGCTATGTGAAGCTGGGCTTTCAGCGCGAGATGGAGCAGCGCCCGGAGGTGTCTAGCCAGATCGCAGATATTACACAACGTCTGGGGCATATCGAACGTCTGTCTGCTGACCTTGCAGACGGCGAGATTGAGCAAGACAGCCCTGAAGCCGAACAGCTAATGTTGGCTATGGAGCAGCTTCAGAACGAGCCTGAAGTTATTGTCCGTGAGGGTGCAATCTTTGATTTCCCTCATTCGCATACGATTATCGTTGACCCCAAATGCCAACACTTGCGCGGCTTTATCGGCGCTGGCTGGGTCGCTCAAGAATACCTGATGCACGTCAACGAAGTGAAGGAGGTTTATGGCGTTGATATTGGTAAGAACTTCACCGGCTACAAGCCAGAGAAAGATAAGTCTCCGACGCGCATTGTCGGTGGCACCAAAACAGCAGCAGATGGAATGGTTTGCGTCTGGGAGTTCTACGACAAGAAAACCGGTCTAATGTACACTATCGCAGACGGCTACCCAGATTTTCTATCTGAGCCGTCTGCCCCGAACGTGCCAATCGAAAGATTTTTCCCGTTCTTCTCATTGACGTTCAATGACATTGAAGACGACAAGGAAATCATTCCGCAGTCTGATGTACGGCTAATGCGTGATATGCAAAAAGAACACAATCGGTCGCGCCAAGGTTTGCGTGAACACCGCATTGCGGCTAGGCCGCGCTACGCGATGCCGTCTGGGGCTATGGAAGACACAGACAAGGATTTGCTGCGCACTGGTATGCCGCATGAAGTTCTTGAGCTTAATGGCTTGGCTGACGGCGTAAAAATCAATGATATCCTTGGTCCCGTTCCGTCTGTTGGTGTTGATCCAAATTTATACGAAACTGGCTATATTTTTGAAGATATGCAGCGTGTGGTTGGATCGGACGAAACCAGTTTTGGTGCGGCCAATAATCGCACGGCAACGGCTAACGCTATTGCAGAAGGCTCTCGCGCCTCGTCTACATCTTCCAGCGTAGATGAGCTAGACGATATGTTCACCGAATTGGCGCGAGCTACTGGTCAGTTGTTGTTGCTTGAGGTTGACCAGGAAACGGTCAACAAGATCGTTGGTCCCGGCGCTGTCTGGCCCCAAATGCAGCGGCAGGAGACAGCCGAAGAAATTTATCTTGAGGTTGAGGCTGGTAGTTCGGGTCGGCCCAACCGTGAGCTTGAAATGGCGAATATGGAGAGAATTCTGCCGTTTGTTGTCCAGATGCCGGGGATTAATCCTGCGTGGCTGGCTAAGACGGTTCTTACGCGCATGGACGATCACCTTGATCTGACAGACGCTATTATAGACGGGTTGCCGTCTATCGTTGCGTCTAACGGTCTGAAGCAACAGGGGGACGGCGATCCAGAATCCGACCCCAATGCTCAAGGCGGTGAAGGCAATAATAATGCTCAAAGGGGCGAACGATCACAGCAAGGGCCACAGGCCGGTTTTAGGAGTGCTTAATTGTACTGGTTAAGAATTTTATCTATAACAGTGGCAGTTTCTTTGATGGGTTTTGGCAGTTTTGTCAGTCTTTGATGGGTTTTGGCAGTTTTGTCAGTTTGTCAGTGAGGGTTATATGCTATCAGTAATCTTTAGAATGCCAAAACTGACAAAACCCGTCATTTTACAAATCCCAAACACAGGGGTTAACATCATAGGCAATTGGGGTGATTTCTAATGGCTGATGAATTAGGCGCAATAGCAAAAATGTTGGTGGAGGGTTTGATTAATACCCGGCTTAACGGGCAGGCTACCTACTCCGGCGAACGGGATTATGGCGACGGCTTCTCCGGTACTAAACTGAATGCGGGGGGCAGCGTATCCACTGAAATGCCGCTGGGTGAGTATATGCTCAGACTGCAGGGGGGTGGGCATGGCGGTAGATGGTCTGTTAAGTCACCGGAAGAATTGCGTCAGTATGGCGTTCCTTCCAGAAAAAGCGGAACCTTCGGGGCAGTAAACTCTCTGGCGGCGGCTTTGGCTGATAAACAAGAGCGTAGTTTGGGCCTTGAATGGCAACCAGGAGATAACGAGAAATTTATACTTCGCGGAAGGATACCTTTTTAATGGCGTCTACCTCCGCAGCAATATCGGGCCTTACACTCCAAACACTATCTTCGTAAATGAAGGTGACGAATGATTCTGTCTAGACTGTTGATTTAGTCGATAGACAGTAGTATATTTCTACCCACAACGGACATTTAAGGAGTAGCCAAGTGTCTATTGATGAATTAGAGGCGCTAAATGAAGCGGATGAATCGCCTACCTCCGCAGAAGACGCAGACGCTAATATTGAAACCGTGGATTCGTCTAACACGGATACTGAGGACGCTAAAGAGGAAGAATCTAAGGAATCTTTGCTGGAAGCCGTTAAGGCTGTTGTCGAAGAAGACGAAGTTTCTGAAGAGAAGTCGTCCGACTCTGAAAGTGGTGAAGAGGGTGAACCTGAAGTTCTAGACGAGGTTAAGGCAGACGACTCCGGGACGGAGAAGGTTGAATTAACTGAGGAAGAGCGGAAGGAAAATGAGCGTTTAGATAAGATTCCACGGTTTAAAGAAGTTTTAAACGAACGGGATTCTTACAAGGAACGTGCCGAAAGTTACGACCAGATACGCGAATACATGACTGCGAACAATCTGCTAGACAGAGAAGTCGCTGAATTATTCCAAGCTGGAGCGTTACTTAAAAACGATACCATGCAAGGAATTAACGTCCTTGATCGGTATTTGCACGACCTGAAAGTGCAAGTTGGCATGGAATTGCCAGAAGATTTGCAGGATCAGGTTGATCAAGGTCTGGTTTATCCAGACACGGCACGGGAATTGTCTCAAGCGCGGTCTGAAAACGAGTTGCTTAAACGGCAACGGGAAGCAGAAAGCGTCCGCCAGCAGCAAGAACAAGTTGCTGTGTCACAGCAAAATATATTCGGCGCTGTGGAAGAGTGGGAGACAAGAACGGCCAAGGTTGACCCAGATTTCGCCAGAAAACAGAAGCTAGTTGAAGACAAGGTTGGCGTCTTTGTATCCCAAAGGGGATACCCCCAGACGGCAGAACAAGCGGTTAAATGGGCAGACGAAGCCTACGGAGAAATAAATTCTACTCTTTCTTCGATGATGCCGAAAAAGACCCCGACCAAGCCGACACCTAGCGGACAGGTATCCACAAATGCACGTCCAGCCGCAAAAACACTGTTGGAAGCAGTAACGCAAGCGGCAAACGGATAGTGCCAGACAAAAGGAAAATTAGTTATGGCTTTTTCTGCTGGTGAACTTTCAAATATCGCTAACGCCGCGCTCGACCATTATGTGCGTGGACCCGCTCTTGCTCAATCTTTGCAAGATAAACCTCTAATGGATGCGTTGCTGAAAGGCACGAAAACCTTTGCTGGTGGTAAAGATGATATCTCAACCCCCGTTAAAGGCGATTACACCACGGCTGTTGAGGGCTTTACCCACAACGACACGGTGTCGTATGCCAATCCCGCCAACATCAAACGCGCGGTCGCCCAATGGTACGAAATCCACGCTGGTATTTCGCTCACTTTGACCGAACTCAAACATGACGGAATTTCCGTCGTAGACTCGCTGAACAGCGACGAAACGACTGAGCATTCCAATGTTGAGTTGACTCGTCTGACCGGTCTTCTTGAAGATAAACTGGACGATATGATGGAAGGTTGGGCCAACACCTTCAATGATATGCTCTGGGCTGATGGTACTCAGGACGCGAAAGCTGTCCCTGGTATCCAAGCTTTGATCACTTCGACGGCGACGACCGGCGTTGCCCCCGCAACCGGCACCATTCATGGTCTGGATCGCTCAACTTATTCTTGGTGGCGCAACCGGGCGCTTACTCAGGCGGCAAAAACCACGTCTGCGTCCACCAATGGCGGTGTTCTCTTGCAAGTGCTTCAAGAAGAAATTCGTCAACTTCGTCGGTATGGCGGACGCCCCAACTTGGCCGTCTGCGGCTCTGACTTCTTGGGCGCTCTGGAAACTGAATTGCGAGCCAATGGTAACTACTCGCAGACCGGTTTCGGTGGCAAACAAGACGCCAGCGTTGGTGCTGTTCACTTTGGCGGTATGAAGTTTCAGTACGATCCGACTATGGATGGTCTGAATATTGATTCTGTTGGTGCTGGTTCGGGAAGCAAATACTGTTTCATCATCGACACCAATCACCTGAAGCTTTGGGTGATGGACGGTGAAGATATGAAGCAGCATTCTCCCGCTCGCCCGTCAGATCAGTACGTTATGTACCGCGCCCTGACTTGGACCGGTGGTCTAATGGCTAATCAGTTGAACTGCCACGGCGTCTACGCCATCGCTTAATGTTGATAATAGGGACCGGTGAAAATCGGTCCCTAACGACAAAATAGGAGATTTCATTATGTTTCAAGTGATTTCACACACCCTGGCGAGTAATTTGGCGGCGTCTGGCACAGCCACGCTTTCCTACCCGTCTGGTTATGATCGCGGCGACTTTGTTGGCGGCGTTGACCATCGCTTAGTTGCCTTCCAAAAAGAATGGAAAGCCCCCAGTGATTTTACCTTAACCTTTAACGCTGGCGACATTACGCTGACGTGGGGTGCTGGTCAGACAACCATTCCGTCTGGCGACATTCTTAGAGTGCAGCTTGACCAAGCTGGACGCAACTCCACTGTTGTTGGCGGTAGCTCAGTCGATAGCACGGTTAATGTGTCTGTTGTTCAAATCGACCTTGGCTCCCCCGCTGCGGCTGATGCGAATGGATACGTCGAGTCTCAAGACCTAACCTCTGCTGGTGTTTTTTCGGTAGACACCACGGCGACTGCCGCAATTGCAAGTGCGGCCCTTGTGGGTTCGGCTGATTATGCTCGCAATGTGGTTGCGGCCTGGACGGGAACTGCTGTTCTTACAGTTACTGGCACGGACGTTTACGGCAACGTTGTTGTTGAAAGCTCCGCTTCTGGAACGTCACTTACTGGTAAAAAAGCATTTAAGACCGTCACAGACGTTTCTTCGTCTGGCAACATTACCAGCCTCACAGTTGGTACTGCTGACGTTCTTGGTCTACCAGTGTTCATGCCGAACGGCGCAAACGTTCTCAAAGAGCTTGAAAATGAAGCCGCCGCCACGTCTGGAACTATTGTTTCCGGCGTTGCGTCTGTGCCATCTGCGACAACCGGTGATGTTCGCGGCACCTACGACCCTAATAGTGCGTGTGACGGCTCCAAGGGGTTCTCGCTGATTGCGGCTATCCCCGATGCGTCCTATCTGGGCGCTACTCAGTATAGCGGTTAACTGGGATAGGGGGAGGATTTTCCTCCCTCTCCCTTCACTTAGAAAGGACTTTTAGAATGCAGCTTAGTTCCGTTACGATCAGTCTTGGTGGTGATATTCGTAACACGGTTGAAAAACCAGATGTAACACCGGCTGAAATTAGCATTTTGAATCATATCCACGGTGAGGGAGCGGTGAAAAACATTGTCCCACTCACAATGGATAAGCGGCCTCACAAGGTCGAAAAAGAACGGTTGATTGAACAGTATAAGCGGCTTAAAGAGACTATAGACGGTATGTATCCGGGTTTTGACCCGAAGCTGCCGATTTACCTAAAAGATATCGAAATTGATATAGACGCCGTAGACGGTGAGCTTGAAATGGCGAAGCCTGAAGAAGTTGTTGCGTCACCAAAAAGAAAAGGTCGTGCTTCAAAAGCCAAGGCCGCGCCTATTGAAGAAGGAATTTCAGATGAAGAATTAGAGGCATTGACTGCACCAGACGAGACTGACTAGATGGCTCGCGGCGTTCAAATGCAGCAATTGTTGACTGACCTCCGCGCGGAAGTTGGTCATTCAACGTCGTCTGCTTTGGGTGTCAACATGATTGATACCTTAAAGCAGTTTTTAAAACGCACCCAAAAACGTCTTTGGGAAGAATACGATTGGCCTTTCCTGCGAACCACAGAAGATAAGCAACTTCAGGCTGGTTCACGCTATTACGATGTTCCCACAAATTTGACGCTTGAGCGAATTGAATCAATCCACGTTAAAAACGGCGGAACTTGGCAGTTGTTAGCTGCCGGTGTCGGCGCTAAAGAATACAATATGTACGACAGCGACTTAGATGAACGCGCTGATCCAGCCCTAAAATGGATGCCCTACGGCTCTGGACAGATCGAGGTTTGGCCGCTGCCAAATTCAAACGGCACCGCAGCCACATTAGACAATTACATCAGATTTACTGGCATTCAAAATCTTAGTGATTTTGTTGCTGAAACGGATACGGCTGATTTAGACGACGTTTTGATTACTTTGTACTCAGCCGGTGAGTTACTTGCCAGACAGAAATCTCAGGACGCAGATGCCAAGTTTCAGTTGGCCGCTGCGCGTCTGCGGGTACTCCAGGGCCGTCTGTCTACGACACGTCGTTTTATTATGAACACTGGCGAAGGTGAGCCAATGTTTAGAGAGCGTCTTACCGCAGAGCGAATTTAGGGGGCGCTTATGCCATATCTCCTAGTTGAAGATTTTAAGGCTGGGCTGGATGCGCGGCGGTTAGATGTAACCACCCCGCCCGGAACGCTTCTGCAATGCCAAGACGCTCACATATCGCGCGGCGGTGAGATTGAAAAACGCAAGGCGTTTGTGTCAACTTACGCGCTGCCGTCTGGAACATTTGGCATGGGGTCAACGGACTCTGTTTTATATGTTTTTGGAAGTGGCACCGACCCAGGCGTACCAGCGGGGGTAACGTATCAGCGGCTTCAACACCCTGACGGTCTGGCAATGACCGACATTATTTATTACGAGGTTTCAGACGGTAAAGCCTATGTGATTGCTGAGTTTACCGGCGGTTTCAAAGTTCATTTTTATGACGGTGTTATTGTCGAGGATTGGTTGTCTGGGCGTGTTCGCGCTGGCATGACAGACAATGATGGCATAGCCTCTCATCTCAAGGATTTAATAGACGCAGACGATAACTATTCAGCATCCGTATCAACCAATGTTGTCACAGTGACAGGCGGTGATAATTTTGCCTTCGCCACAGACACCACAGTCACCAACGTAACCAGCGGCACAGATGATCAGACGCTTGTCGCTGCGACTACTCAGGCTGCGGTTAATGGCGCAGACGAAGTTTTAGCTACCGGCGGTATGCGAATACAAGGCGGCTCTGCCAACGCTGGAGTTAATAAGCTGTCTGCCCTAACCGTCAATAGTGTTAGCATTATCACGTCTGCTGTTGATTGGGCCACGTCTGATAATGTGACGGCGGCGGCTATTGCCACAGAAATTAATGGCACTACAAGCTCTCCCAATTATACCGCCGAAGCGTCTGGTAACTGGATCACAATTACCGCAGATACCGGGACCGGCGATGATCCGAACGGTTATGTTGTAGAGGCAACATTCGCTGGTGACGTGATAAGTTCCAACGGTAGCTTTGAGATTACCGGCGGCACAAGCAACCCCGGAACGAATCGCGTTGCGTCCGTGAAGGTCAATGGTGTGGAAATTCTCTCCACGCCGGTTGATTGGGCTGCGTCTAATACGGCCACCGCAGAGGCTGTGGCTGCTCAAATACGAACTTATACGTCTTCGCCTGAGTACATCGCTTACGCAGACGGCGCGACGATCAAAGTTTCTCCGACTATCAACAATGGCACAACTCCCAATAATTTGACACTGGCAGTTGTGATTGGTGGGGATTTAACGGCAGAGATTCCCATTAATGTCGGCACCCAGGTTGTGAATATGCTAGACGGCGTAGACGCCGTTGGCGGACAGCCTCAGATTACTCAGTTTACGGTTGGCGGCACGTTTGAGGTCGGTGA
>Ga0098052_1001991_pt1 | contig 12449 bp, 16 predicted proteins | sample 15_taG_FD_81591 | JGI IMG/M metagenome (GOLD analysis project Ga0098052, IMG submission 81591) | Marine viral communities from the Subarctic Pacific Ocean - 15_ETSP_OMZ_AT15312 metaG | ecosystem: Environmental > Aquatic > Marine > Oceanic | place: Pacific Ocean | collected 2015-01-18 | reverse complement strand
GCTCGTGACCGGGGACAACCCCGTGCTCACGGCCGCACTGGACGCAGTCGAGGGACAGCTGCGCGCCCTGGGGATCGACGACCCCCAGGCGGAGATCGACCGGCTCCACCGGGAGGCCCACGAGCTGGGAGTCGAGCACTCCCACGCGTCGGTGAGGAGCATGGTCCTCGTCAAGCGGTAGCCCGCCGACCAGGACCAGGAGCCCGCGAGCCCACCAGCTCGCGGGCTTTTCTGCGTCCGAAGAACACCCCCCACCCCGCCCCGCCCCGGTCGGAGGGGTCCCCAGTTGGGGGGGCCTTTTCTCGACCGAGACCAAAATCCTGAAATACCCTTACCACCTTGGTCCATTCCGGTTAGACTCCCCCCATGGAACAACATCTCGGCCAGCTGGAACTCGACGACCAGGTCGTCGCCGCCATCGAAAAGTACCGCCTCGAGCTGGAGAGCGACGCCCTCCTGCAGGAGCTGGGCATCACCGTCACCTTCCAGCAAGCAGCCCTCGCGGCCCTCCGCAGGGGGCTGACGCGGGGGACCAAGCCAGCGTCCAGGGCCGAGCCAGCGAGGGGCCCCAGGACCGAAGCCAGGACCGAGGCCAGAGCCGAGGAGCCGGGGGAGCAGGAGGGGTACGAGCTGCTCGAGGCAGACGAGAACGGTCGCCGGGTCCTCCCGGACGGCTGGATGTACTGGTCGAACACCGAGCGCATCCCCGACGAGCAGGCCGACTACCACGCGCACTACAGTGGGCTGGGGTGGACGAGGCTGTGGGGCAAGGCGGGGACCGGGGAGACCTACGTCTTCTACATGCCCCTCGAGCTGACGGTCGAAGGGCGGGAGGTGGAGTGGGGGGCCCAGCCCCCGGACGAGAACGTAGTCGTGCAGCAGACGCCCTACGGGCCCGGACACATCGTCAGCCGTCGGAAGGCCTCGATGGCGGAGACGGGCGCCCGGTAGGCGGCACCCGGCGGGGGAGCGGACCAGGCAGGAAGGGGCTTTGCCAGGTCGAGGCTGGGCCTACCCGACCCAGGCACTATCTGACCTTATCAGACCCGGGGCAGTCCTATTAGACCCCGAACGGCCCCCGCAAGTCAAGTCTCGGGCTCGTAGTGTCCCTTACACTATGAAAAAGTCCACCCCGCTCCGCGGGGCGGAACAACACGGGCCGGACGCGCGGCGGCGTGGTAGGCTGTCGACATGCCTGGACGCGGACCCCTCGGACCTGATGAGCAGCTCTCCCCCTCGACCCATGGGGCGTATGGTCCCTACGGGCTGGGGGTGAGCACCGATCCCTTGAGCCCCGCCCGCCTCTCGGCGGATGCGGAGGCGCGCATCCACAAGGAGATCGCTCGGGCCAGCCCGGAGCTGATGGAGCAGATGGCGCGGGGCTGGGCGCGGCTCGAGCCCTACGCGGAGCTGTTCGCCCGCATGGACGAGGAGCACGGGTTCCCCCCGGGCTTCACCCGGGCGGTCTCGACCAAGGAGACCCTGGGGCGGGCAGACATCCTCTCGGGGGAGGTCCGCTCTTCGGCTGGGGCGGCTGGGATCATGCAGCTCATGCCCGCTACGGCGAGGGAACTGGGGCTCAGGGTCGACGATGAGATCGACGAGCGCCTGGACCCGGCGAAGGCCATCCCGGCGGGGGCGACCTACCTGGCCCGCATGGGGGCGGCCAAACCCGGAGAGAGCGCCCTCCCCATCGCCCTGGCGAAGTACAACTATGGCCCGGGCAACTACTGGAAGTGGGCTCAGCGGAAGAAGGGCATGCCCCGGGAGACCCGGGAGTACATGGGGGCGGTCATGGACGCTCGGAAGGCGTTCCACCAGCCGGCAGCGGCGGTGGCGGCGGAAGCGGACTCTGGTGAGCCTGCAGCAGATCGCCCCAGGACAGGGCCTCCCCGGTAGGGTCCCAGCCTCGGTGGACCAGCTCGTCGCCCTCCACCTCGCCGCCCCAGCTCCACCAGCCCGGTCGAGGCGTGCGGGCGAACAGCTCGAGCCTGGGCCCCCTGGTACGCGCCTCGGCCACCTCGTAGAAGCGGTCGGGCTTCACGCTGTGAGCCGCCTTGGGGGCCTCGAAGAGGCTCGGGCACGACCGCCCCTCGGTGCGGGGGATGGAGCCCTTGCCCTTCACGCCGAAGAGGCACAGCTCGTGCTTCCCCCGGAAGTAGTAGCCCAGCCCGAAGGAGGACTTCGCCCAGACGAGGTTGGTCTTGTAGGTGAACCCCATCCGGCGCATCACCTCGAGCCCGTCGAGGAGGAAGTTGTTCGTCACCCACATGTAGAGGTGGGCGTCCTCGGCCGGGCTGTAGAGGGGCGACCGGAGGATGGTGTCGAGGATCTCTTCGCGATGCATCAAGGGGTAGTGCCGGTCGGCGCCGCGCTTGATCTTGCCGCCCCCCTTCTCCATCCAGGGGGGATCGGCGACGATGCAGGAGAACTCGGGGATGATCACATGTTCTCCCACAGTGCGGCCTGAACCAGGGTTGGGGCGAAGGGTCGGGAGGCACCGATGCTGCGCTTCTTCACCAGGGACTTGAGGAAGGGCTGGTGCTTGAAGAAGGCCTCGACCATGCGGGGCTGCAGCTCCTTCAGCGTCTGAGACAGGATCTCAGGGTCGAGGCCCAGGTAGGCCTCGCGGGCCTCGAGGCTGCTCAGCCCCTCCTCGGTCCAGCCTTCAAGCTGAGCTGTAGGAGCCAACAGGGCAGCGCCCAGGGCCTTGAGGAAACTACGTCGTCGCATGACACCACGGTAATTGATGTATCACCGGGTGTCAAGCTCAACCCATCAGGCCGCCCTCTTCCTGCTGCGCTGCGCGCCGCAGGGCATCCATCATCTCGCGGAAGGAACGTGCGTCACCTGCGTCGGTGGCCTCGCCCTTGCCGCCCATGTTCATCAGGTCGAGGCTGTCGGAGGGCTCTTCCGCCTTGGGGGACGGGTCGGGGTAGACCGCCTGGACCATCTGCAGGGCCTTCACCTTGTCCACCCCGCCGGAGAGCAGGACGGTGAACTGGTAGAAGGCGTCGTCGTTGCCGAAGAGGTAGGCCGCCTCCTGCTCGATCCAGGTCTGCATCTCGTTGGTGGCCTTGGCCAAGGCCTCCTGCTCGGCCACCCGCTTCTGCAGCTCGTACATCTCGAGCTGCTCCTTGGCCTTGACCAGCTCCTGCTGGGCCTTCTGGACCTCGGTGCTCGAGCCCGTCTTCATCTCCTCGAGGGCAGTCTCGTGGGCCTGGCGCAGCTCGGCGAGTGCCTGCTCGTGCCCTGTCTTGAGCTGGTTCATCTCCTCCTGCAGCTCGACCATGGGGTCGACGTCACCGTTGAGCCAGCGCTGGACGCGGATCTCGGACTCCCGGACCTCCTTGGCCTTCGCCTCGAGCCGCTTCGTCTGCTCGGCGTTGCTCTCGTAGCTCTCGGTGTACTTCCGGTGGAAGTTCCCGACCTTGGCCTTCAGGCCGTCCAGGAGGGCCTGCTGCACGCCCGGAGGCAGGGTCTGGTACCACTCGAGGGTGCCCAGGGAGTCGACCTCTCCGTTCCAGTCGAGCACGCCGTCTCCGGGCGCGGCCTCGGGGGAAGCGTCGTCTCCTTCGGGAGGAGCGTCCTCGCCACCAGGTCCCTCGGGAGGAGCATCCTCGCCGGCAGCGGCGTCTCCGCCCGATACCGCTGCTTCGGCGGTATCACCGGGGGAAGCGTCGGCCGCGGGCTCCGCGACCTCGCCATCGTCCTCGAGGGTCCAGTCTTCCAGCGCGAGCAGGTTCATCACATGCCTCCCATCGGGCCCATGTCACCGCCGATCGCGCCCGCCGGGGGCAGCTCCATGGCGTCGGCCGCAGCCGCGTCCTCGGAGCCGGCGGCGATGGCCTCGACCTGCATGCGGAGCTGGTAGTCGTCGACCAGCTGCTCGGCGATCTCCTGCGCGGTCATGCCCTCGAAGCGGGGCATCTGCATGGCGGCATCGTAGAGAGCGGCAGCCTTCTCCTCGTCCACGCCCAGCAGCTCGACGAAGGGCTGCACGTCGGCAGGCTCTTCGGAGACCACCTCGGCCTGCTCGTTGATCTCGTCTCCGACGGCCTCGCTCGGCGCGGCCGCTTCCTCGGCACCTGCGTCCATCGGGGGCTCGCCGGGACCGCCCGGGGGACCACCGCCTTCGGCGAGCATGGAGTCGATCTCGTCCATCAAGGGCTTGATGTCCTGCTCGGGGTTCATCGTCGGGGGGAGGGCCATGGTCTACTCGGAGGTCTGGAGGAGGAGCGTCAGCTCGAAGGCGGTGGGGAGTCCGTGCTGGAGGCGCAGCTTGGTGGAGATGACGGCCTCGGCGCCCGTGACCTGGTCCCGGTAGACCCGCATGTCCTGTCGGGGCAGCTCGCCCACCAGCTTCAGCTCGCGGTTCGTCTGCTCGGCGATGCGCTTGGCGCTCAGGACGTTCTCGGGCTTCTTGGAGGCGATCCAGTCCACGGAGGGGGTCTCGGTGCTCATGTGTTCAGGTAGCCCTACCTTACCGCACCGGCAAGCTGTTGGGGGGACTTCGTGTGCAGCTCGTGGGCGGACTTGGCCTTGGAGGGGTCCTCGTTCCGACGCAGGGCCTCCCGCTCGGCTTCACTCTGGATCAGCTGCGCGTCCTTCTTCATCTCGGCGAGCATCTTGCCGTCGAGCCCGTGGGCCTTCTGGTTGGACCAGGCGCGGTGCTTGGACTCCTCGTGCCGCTTCTTCTTCTTGCCCCGGGTGTCGCCATCGAGCTGGACGGTGTGCCCGGGGAAGCGCTCCTGGATGATGGCGACGGCGCGGTTGTACTCCTCGCGCGTGTTGCACATGCCCAGCACGCCCATGTCGACCGGGGTGAAGGAGCCGATGCCGTCACCCACGACCTCGAGGGCCAGGCGGCCGGTCTCGCCCCAGTAGGCGCCCGTGGGCTCTCCACAGGTGGGGCAGGGGGGCTTGGCGCTCGTGCCGGTCTTGACGTACACGTCGCGGGTGATGTGGCCCTGGGGGCAGGTCAGGTCGAAGATGGCCATCAAGTCTCTCCGCGGCGGATGGTGCGGTAGGCGTCGGTGGAGATGGCCCCCATGTTCCACAGCTCGGTGGCTGCTTGGGGGTTGAGGTGTAGCCACTCGTAGGGAAGGGAGTGGATGTCGGTGACGGGGCCGCCCTTCAGCTGGGCGTGCTTGATGACCCGGTTGGCCTCTGCGCTCTCTTGGCCGAAGAGGGCAGAGGTGAACTCGACAGGGAGTGTCGCTGTTCTGTAGACCAGGTCGGCAGCGGCTTCAGCGGTGCTCTGGGGGAGCGCTGCGTCCTTCCCAGCGGCGACTGCCTGGCCGAAGGATCTTTTGACGGCCGAGTTGCCCTGCAGATGCTGGTCGAACCGCTTCTGGTCGTCTTCGGCAGTGGCGCGTGCGCCACGCTTCGCCTGGGCAAGGACTTCATCCGCGGAGGGGCGGGGCATGGAGCTACCTGATGGGGGTGGATGCGTCGGGGTCGAGGGTAGTCCAGGTTCCGCTCGAGGCCTCGTAGGAGTACTGGGTGCCCGATTCCCCTTGGACGATGATCTCGTAGGGGACTGGGGGGTTGCCCTCCAGCTCTGCGGCGACGTCGATGATCTCGACGGGCTCACCCAGCTCCTCCTCGGCTCCACCGTAGATGCCGTGGACGGCGTCCTTGGTTGCGGGATCCCACTCCTGACCTGCAGCGATCTCTTCGACCCGCTCGGGGCCGTTGGAGATGAAGCTGGGGGACCACTCTTCTGGCTCTTCGCCCTCGGGCGCAGGCTCGGGCTCGAGAGTGGCTCCTGTGGCGGGGCTGACGCCACGACGCGGCGTCGACTTCTCGGGGTCCCCGAAGAACTCCTCCACCTTCGACCAGTCTTGGGCGGGCTGTCGGAGGCCCTGGCCGGTCTTGTCGTAGCCCATGGAGTCGAGCCAGATGGCCTTGTCCCCGTGGAAGACCTGGGCCCGCTTGGTCTTCGGGTCGAAGTGCCCGAAGGTGATGCCCGTCTCTCCGATGGTGTCGCCGGGCTGCACGTCCCACTGGGCCTCGCCCAGCTGGAAGCCGACCTTCTGGTCGTTGGCCCCCAGGGTCAGGGCCTTGTTGGGCCGCAGGTCCCGCAGGTTCTGGGGCAGGTCCGCGGCGGTGGCCTCGGTGGCGAGGGCGGAGCGGGCCGCCTTCTTCGCCTTGTCTAGCTGGCCGTAGTAGTCGTCCTTCGGCTTGGAGGCGATGGCTCCCTTGCCGGCGTCGACGCTGGGCCCGAGCTTGGGCATCAGTTGGGGTTCTCGTCTGAGGGGACGGGCTCGGGCTTGGGGAAGGCCAGCTGCTCGGGACTGCGGCCGAACCGCTCGTAGACGACAGATTCGAGGGCTTCTGCTTGTGCGAGCTGGTGGAGTTCCTCTGCGTTGGGGGGCGCTCCGCCTCGCCCGCCTTGGGTCGAAGACACCGAGGGTAGGAGGCCCTCGAGACCACGCTGCTGGGGGCGGAGGGGGGGCTTGTCCCCGATGATTCCGGGGTGGAGGTGGCGTGCCTTGTCGCCACGCTGCCCCTCAGCAGCGTCGTGCGCCTTCTCAGGGCTTGGGGCCAACTGCTGCAGCTCTTCGTCCGTGAGGTCTCGGAGCCGCTGCATCTCAGCCTGATGGATTGCCTTGTAGTTGGGGTTCGCTCGCATGAGGGCGAGTCGATGCCCTGAAGCCCCTTCTGGGCCCGACAAGGCGGCCTCTTGCCGCGCGGCCGTCTTGAGCCGGTGGACGAGGTCGTTGACGTTCGCGTACTGGTTCTTGGGCATCTACATCACCGGGGCGTCGGGGGGTGCCATGCCGGCGGGACCGCCAGCTCCTGCTGCCATGAGCTGCTGCTCGAGCATCGCCATCTCCTCGGGGGAGGGCTGCGGGGCGCCGCCTGCAGGGGCCTGCTCGCCGCCCCCTGCGGCCGCGCCGCCCAGGGCTGCCTGCTGCGCTGCCTGGGCCTGGGCCTCGAGCATCGCAGCGACCTCCTCCTCGGGGAGGATGAGCTTCTCGGGGAGCCCCATCCCGATGATCATCTCCTTCATCAGGGAGCGGGTGTCCACGTTGGGGTCCTGCACCAGGAAGGGAACCAGGTTGACCAGGGTCTCCGCCTGGATGCCGGGGTTCTGCTGGACCGGGTTGTAGGCCACCATCTTGAACGCCATCTCGACGTCGCGGATGGTGTCGAGGGTCACGTCGACCCAGCCCCGGGAGCCCGAGATGCGGACGGCCTTGGACTCCGCCATGTACTTCTGGCAGAGGTAGAAGCTCTTCGACGCCACGTCGACCATGGCGTCGTTCAGGTGCCCCTCGCGCGTGCCCAGGCGCGTGCGCATCTGGGCGTCGATGATGGCCATCTCCGTGGCGGTACGAGCGCCTGTGACCTGGCCGCGAGCTGCTTCGGCGAGCGCGCTGATGAAGGCTGCGTCGTCCTCCTGGCGAGCCGCGAACTCCTTCACGGCGTCGGGGTTCTCCGGCGTCGGGAAGGGGAAGAAGAGGTTGCCCAGGGCTCGGAGCCCCTCGCTGTTCTTCGGGGTCATGCCCACGAAGGAGCCGGTGGCCGACTCGACGGCGGCGTTCAGGTCCTCCTCGGTGATCCGCCCGGCGTCGTACCCGACCCGGGGGATGGAGAGGTAGGCGATCTTCTTCATGTGGGTCAGGAGGTCGTTGACCGTCTCCTGCTGGTCCAGCACGAGCTGCACCTCGGAGAGCCCGCTGCAGTCCACCCCGTTGTGGTTCAGGGAGAACATCGAGTAGGGGACGTACTTCAGCTCCTCCTCGAAGACGACCTTGTCGATCTGCTGGCAGTAGTGCTTCACCTTGCCGGAGTCGCGGTCGTAGTACTCCCAGATGGTCAGCCACTGGAAGGCGTCCCGCACGTCGTTGAGCCCGGAGGCGTTCTTCGAGTCGGAGAGCCACGACGGGAAGCGGTCGGGCTGGACCTGTCCTGCGTCCTTCACCGCGTACTTGCCCGACTCGACCCGCTGCTGCCAGGCGGCCCAGGGGAGCGGGGTGGCCTCGAGCCAGTAGCTGATGTCGTCCACGTCGCGGACGGTCAGGTCGAAGAAGAGCCGGGTGGGGTCGACCGCCTTGATGACCGGACGGTCCTTGTCCTTCGACCAGCCCGTCTTGAAGATGCCCCGCTTGCACAGCACGGCGTCGATGAGCGCGGTGGCGGCGCGGCGCCGCACCTTGTTGGTCTCGAAGACGTACTCCATCAGCCCGGTCACCCCGGGAGCTGCCTCCTCGGAGTTGGCGTTCCGGGGCATCGCGGCGACGGAGGGGTTGGGGCCCAGCAGGGCGGAGACCGCGGTGTCGGCGATGGCGTAGATGAGGTTCTTCGAGCACAGCATCTTGCGCGTGGCTTCGGTCGTGCCGCCGGAGCCCAGGTCGCCCGTGCGTCCCCACATATCCCCACGGAAGTATCGCCGTGCCTTGTCGAACTCGCGCTTCTCGTTGGCCTCGTAGTGCCGCTTGTGACGGTCGATGAGTACGGACAGCTTCGGCATGGTTGCGCTTCTTCCCTACACCTGCTACTTAGCAGGTAGCAACAGCGAGGTCAAGGTGGAGTGGCGAGAGGTCCCAGGGTACCCCTTCTATGAAGTCTCCCCTGAGGGGGAGGTGCGCTCCTGGCGAACCCGTGGGCAGCGCAACAAGCGCCGCAGCGAGCCTGTGCTCCTCAAGCAGGCGACTGACCGCTACGGGTACCGGCAGGTGCGCCTGACGCCCCCTGAGGGGGGGCCGAAGACGTGGGTGGTCCATCGTCTCGTGCTCTTCGCCTTTGTAGGCCCACCGGAGGAGGGCACGGAGGGAAGCCATCTCAATGGCGTGCGGAGCGACAACCGACTCGTGAACCTCGCTTGGGAGGACCGGAGGGCCAACAGCCAGCGCCGTTGGAGCCACGGGACGATGCTCCTCGGCTCGGGGCACCCTCGGTCCAAGCTCGATGAGGCTCAGGTAGCTCGGGTACGAGCGATGTGGAAAGAGGGCCACACCGTCGCGTGCATCCGCGAAGCCTTCGGGGTCCACGAGAACAGCATCAGGGGCATCCTCACAGGGCGCACCTGGACCCACGTCGGACCCGCACTCATGGGGTGCGGTGCCCCGGCGCGTCGTCGATGTGGGCCATCCCTGCACTGACTACTCCTTGGCGGGGCCCTGACCGCCCCCTCGGAAAGTCTGCTCGGCCGTCACTCGCTTCTGCAGGGGCACCTTCTCGTAGGCCCCTGGCTTGAGCTGTTCCTTGTGCTTACGTGCCTGCTCGGCCTTGTCCCGGGCGACGTCATCAGCTCGTTCGGCACGCTCGGACTTGGCGTAGAGGGCCCGGAGGTCATCGATGTCTCCCGCTACCTCGGGGCTGGGGTGGACCAGCCCCGCGTCGATCAGCTTGACCAGCCCGCGGATGACCTGGGCGTTGTTGTAGGTCAGGTCGTCCCCCGCGTAGTCGGGGCCGAGGATCTGCTGGATACGGTGCTTCCCCGAGACGTTCCGCTCGCCCCTGACGAAGCCCTTCTCTCCATAGGTGGCATCGCGGGCGGCAGAGCTGGCCTTGTTGTGCTCGCCGGCTGCTGAGTACGCCTTCTGCTCGGCGTCGAGGAAGTCGTCGTGGGCTTTCTCGGCCTTGTCGCGCGGCCCGGTGATGGCCTGCTTGCGTTCCTGGTTCTTCATCTCATGGATGAGATCGTCGGGGCTCTTGTCGGGCATGATTAGTCCTTGGCGGGGCTTTGACCGCCCCCTCGGTAGGCCTGCTCGGTACGAGCGCGCTTCTGCTGGGCGTTGTTCTCGTTCCTCACAGCTTCCATGGCTTCCCGCTCCGCGAGTCGGCGAATGCTGTCTGCCCGGTTCGAGTCGTTGCGGAGGGACTGGGGCACAGCCTTCCGGCTGCCCTCCGCTGCGTCGTGGACAGCAGCATCTTCTTGCTGGAGGCCGGGCAGGGCTTTCCAGTGGTCCTGCCCCAGGAGCGCCGTGGGGACTGCCTGCGGGTTCGCCCGGAACCGCTCCAGGGCACTGTTGAAGTGCGTCTTGTAGAGGTCGGTGCCGCGTACCTCGGCCAGGTGCTGGGAGTTCTCGGGCGAACGCGGTGACGGCAGTAGGGCCTGCTTGCGTTCCTGGTTCTTCATCTCGTGAAGCAGGTCTTGGGGGCTCTTGCCGGGCATCAGTCGCTCCGGGGCGGCGGAGAGTAGCGGGAGTTCCAGGACTGCCAGGCACCGCGGCGAAGCTGGTCCAGGTCGCCGATTGTAACCTGGCCGGGAAGCCTCGGTACAGGCTCATCGTCGGTGGGCATGTTGAAGGTGCGTCGGCTGAGGATGTCGCCCGCCATGACCACGCAGCGCGCGAGGTCGAAGTGGTGGACCGTGCCGTCGCTGTTGCGCTTCCTCTTCTTGCGGCTGCCGTCGTACTGGAGGAGCTGGTGCAGGGCCACCTTCGAGAAGAGCCGCAGGTCCTTCTGGTAGACCATGCGGACGAGGAGCGCTTCCGCCTCCTGGAGGCGCTTGTCGGTCGCGTACCAGCCGGGGTGGTTGCGGTCGGTCCAGAGGAGGTTCTCGGTCCCCATGTCCTTCAGGACCGCGATGCAGGCAGCCGCATTCGACTCGACTGCAATCATACACCTGGCCGGTCCTCCGAATCTGGCCTGCACACGCAGGAGACGTCGGGCGAAGCGATCAGGTGTCTCTCGACCTTCCCAGTATGCCACGTCGTGGAAGGGTGAACAAGCGTGCCAGACCATCAGGGCGCTGTTGTCGCCGCTCGAGCCGAAGCCCGCGGGGTCGGCGGTGATCAGGTAGGGGATGTTGTGCTGGGGGTTGGCCAGCTCGTGGCAGCCACTGGGCCGGAGCGGGGCGGCGACTGCTCCCTCGAGGAGCGGGCGGAGGACGTCGTCCGGGATGATGGGGTCCCCGGAGCCGATCCAACCGTCGTAGGGGTCGGAGGGGTACTTCGAGGAGAAGAGCCGGGGGTCCCCGGCGAACTCGGTCTCGAGGGAGACGCGGCGGAAGGCGAGCGCCTCGGCTGTGATCCCCTCGAGCTGCTCCTTCAGGTCGAAGTCCTCCTCGGGGAGGTGGACGCCGCCGGGGTTGGTGCGGCAGGTGTCGTCCTTCCACCACTCCAGGAAGACGGGGTGGAAGCGGCTCTTGCCCTCGAGCGCCTTATGCCACATGGTCTCGTGGTGCGACCCGCCTCGGCCGGGGGTGCTCTCGAGGACGACGCGGGCGTTCGGTCGCTTGTTCAGCGTGGGGAACATGTTGGCGGCTGCCTTCGCCTGCCACTGGGCTTCACCGAACTCGGTGATGACCAGGCGCGCGATGGAGCGGCCGATGGCGGGGGAGCGTCCGCCCGCCGTGAGCACCTTGATGTTCCCGCCGTGGGCGAAGTGCATCTGGGTTACGCCCGCCTTGCGCCCGGTGGCCAGGGGGACCTTCACGTCGTCGGGGAGGCGGTTGTAGGCGAAGAGGATGCGCTCGAAGATGTCCTCGGCGGTGTCCTGGCGCTCGGCGACGAGCAGCCCGCGCATCCCCTCGAAGTACATGCAGTCCCGGAGCAGGAGCATCACCGAGATGGTGGTGACCTTGGCCTGCCGGTACTTGTTGACCATGATCCAGCGGTGGTTCGCGTAGGCGTCCATGATCTGGAGCTGGGCGGGAGTCGGGTCCAAGAACCCGATGCTCTCGTCCTCCTTCACGATCTCGCACATGGAGACGAAGGCGGAGGGGTGCGTGGCCAGGAGCCGCACCTTGGCTTCGTGGAGGCCCGGCGCCATGTAGATCTCGGCGCCCTGAACCGGGTGCTCGGCGCTCACAGAACTCCTTCTCGCGCCCGTCGCATCTACGTGATAGCATCCGAGCAACCAGCTCGTCGAGGCCCCCCCTTCAGGAGACTCTCATGTCCGACCCAGGTCGTCCGCCCCTCACCGCCCAGCTCGCTCCCCACGATGGCGGCACGAACGGGCAGATCTCCTACATCGCGAGCGGGGCTGTCAGCGACGGTGACCTGCTGATCCCCAACGGAACCTCGCTGGACGGACTGCAGCTGGTCGCCGCCGATGCGGGCGCGGGGAGCACCTACCTGGGCCAGCTGTGGGTGGCCGATGGCGCGGTGGCCACGGGCGAGAAGGGCATCGCGGTGCCCTGGAAGGTGCTGACGGGTGTCGCCACGACCGGGTCGTCCGCGGGCAACCCGATCTTCCTGAGCACGACGGCGGGGGGCTGGTCCCTTCTCCCGGACGCGGAAGACGCTACGGTGGTCGGCTCGGTCCTCTCGGTGGGCGCTTCCGGTGTGGTGGTGCTGCACCCGCAGGGTCAGTGGGGCTCGCCCCAGTCCGGTGTGGGCCCGAAGAACCTGCGTATCGTCCGCGGCGAGTGGGACTTCGCCACCGACGGTGGCGCGGTCAGCGCCATCAACCTGCGTGGTGCGTACCTCCCGGACAACGCCCGCGTCATCAAGTCCTGGTACGAGGTCCTGACCACCTGCACCAGCGGC
>Ga0098052_1001989_pt1 | contig 12454 bp, 13 predicted proteins | sample 15_taG_FD_81591 | JGI IMG/M metagenome (GOLD analysis project Ga0098052, IMG submission 81591) | Marine viral communities from the Subarctic Pacific Ocean - 15_ETSP_OMZ_AT15312 metaG | ecosystem: Environmental > Aquatic > Marine > Oceanic | place: Pacific Ocean | collected 2015-01-18 | reverse complement strand
TTGAACAACTTCATCAGAAGTTAAAAGATGTTCTTGCAGACAACGGTTTTGAAGAAAGATTTGAAGTAGTGTTCAACTATGAGCATTTCGATTTTCACGAAGCGATGGAAGAATTGCTAAAAAGCGAACGAGCTAGAATCGACAACCCGCAAGTCCATATCCACGGTGATGTCGAGGACGATTATGATTCAACAAATCTGAATGGTGGCTTCAATGTAGCATTCGTTTACAGCTTTGATCCCAACAAGTTCACTCCTGTTGGTGATATTCACGATTACGACGGTATTATTAATGTTTTTAACGAAATCACAAACATGCAGGTTGGGGCGCAAGAAGACAACTACGGCGAAGACGGGGATAATAATGTAGATTATGATGCAGGTCACAGTACAATTAAATTAGAGATCGGCGGCTGGATGACATCGTGGGCATCAAGCGAATCCGCAGGTGAAGATGCTATGCACGAAGTAGACGGTTTCTTTTCTGATGTGAATTCTAAAATCGATGGCATGTACGACGAACTTAAAGCAAAACTGCAAGTTGCTCTTGTAGAATACGGTGCGCTACCTCTAACGAAATATGACAAACTACTATCTGACGAGATTGATGTTTGGGATGGCGAACATGCTAACCAAGACGACGAAGATGAGCCTGGTGAGTATGGCGATCCTAATGATAGACCCGAACCAAAAGATTTAGCAGAGAGACAAGAAGCATTCGAGGAACAATTTAAAAATGTTCTCGTTGCCTTTGACGATGATTTGTCTGAAATTAGGTTTCAAGGATTATCTTTTCCTCCTCCCGCAGATCTGGCGAGCGACAAAGTGTCTGTCATCGGCGACCGGCCAAAGAATAAAGATTACATTTTAAGAAGAGCATTAATCACAATGAGTCAAGTTATGGATAGACAACCAAACCTTCCTGGCTTCGACGAAGGTGACGAGGAGTATTTCGATATGTTTCGTAGTGTTGTTTCAAGAAACGATATTGTGGGTTATTTCATCACCTTTAAGACAATGTGTAAGATAGAAATCGACATGAAGCTCGGTGTGCTTACCGAGTCTGAAATGGATAGTGTTGTCATGGGAATGAAAATAATTGATAGAAACTTTAGATTGTTTCAAATCTCCATGAGAGATGCCCTCGAAAGATACATTAAGATGAACCCTGGTGAAATGCGATGGGAGAAGGATAAGCCAGAACCACCTGCAGATCCAGCAGCACAGGGCAATGCCATTGGCGGAAGACTCGGTGCTCCAGTTCGAGCGGAATCTGCACTTGGAGAAAACATTGGCACTGCCGAGAAGCTTCGGAAAGCAAAATCTGGTTATGAGGCTGCATACGAAATTTATGTCGATGCAAAGAAGCGAGGAAATAAAGAGGAAGCAAAAGCGATGCTCCAGGTGATGATGAACAAGAAAAATCTCTACAAGCAACTAATGAAAAGAGAAACTGAAGGGTTGACAGAAATTGTAACAGATGTTATAATTAATGCACTCAACGAGATTGAACCCTATCAGAAGAAAGCAAAGAAGTGGCAAGAGAAAGCACTTCAGATGGCAACCAAGGGTCCAAACAAAGGCATTCCAAAAGGAATGAAAGTCGTCAGCACCAAACCAGGAAAATCAGCACCACCGGGAGGGTGATTTGACCAAGAACATCTTAATATTCTTTCTGCTCGTTTGCATAAGCCATCTTATTTTCTGGTTTCAAGTAAACGGGCAGTTTCTTTGGGACTTCTTTAAAGATAATCCTTATATAATCGCGCTTCTCGGTTTTCCTTCTGGGTTGTTGGTAATCATCGCCACAAGATACGGATACGAAGCATTCGATGGAAATCTTTGGCCAATGAGGATTATCGGGTTTTCTTGCGGCACTGTTTTGTTTTCCATTCTCACTTATTTGTTTATGGACGAGGGACTCACCTTGAAAACGATCCTTTGTCTTGTCCTTTCAATCCTGATCATCATAATTCAAATTGTCCTTTAAAAGAGCACAATGCATGTTATAATACTACTTACTAGAAGTTATGCACGATAAAAAAACAATTCACGGTCTAATAAAAGGGTTTTACTCCTATGCGAAGAACAGGTTTGGTTTTAACGAACCTTGTCGTGTATTCTTGCATGATGATGCAGAGAACGCAATGAACCCACTCGGGAAGACCGCATATTATGATCCAGACAGCATGGAAATACATGTCTATATAACAGGAAGACAGCCTATGGATATTCTACGAAGTTGTGCTCACGAACTTGTACACCATACTCAAAATTGTAGAGGCGAGCTCGCCGAACCGACATCCACGGAAGAGGGTTATGCTCAAAAAGATGAGCATCTCCGTAAGATGGAAAAAGAAGCATATTTAGAAGGTTGCATGAGTGCAAGAGATTATCAAGACCAATTAAAGGCGGAACAATAAATGAAAAAGTATTTAAATGAAAGAAACAGCAAACTCTTTACAAAGTTACTTGAGAACCAAGGTGTAAAAGTCAACGAAGGCGATTTTGATGCACCGGCGGCACCCGATGGACCATTCAGACCTCCAATGCAAAATTTGGTTAAAAAGGCAGACACTACACCTGAAATAAAAGTAATGATCAAATGGATTCTAGATCAGGTTAAAGAACTTACCAAGGGTGGAAGCACAGATTTGGAAATCAAGAAAGCAATCGAACTGGTCCTTAAAGACATGAAGAATACTATTGGTAAAGTTGCCCAAGACACAACTTCGGAAGTTCATGTATTGGCGACAGGCGAAGAAGAAGATTCAAACTCCTCAACTGAGGAATAAAAATAAAAAAGAAAGGTGGTGATATATTATGACTAGTCCAAAACAAAAAAGAAGAAGACTCTTAAGAATGAAGAGTGAACAAGAACAAACAAATGTTCAAGAAGCATTAGAATTGGCACGTGCTCAAGCAGCAGCAAATGCAAAAGCGGCGGCGGCCGAAGCTGCAAAAGCAGAAGCAGCAGCAGAAGCAGCAGCAGAAGCAGCAGCAGAAGCAACCTCAGAAGAAACTGAAGAACAACCCAAGAAGCGGAGAAGATCTTACAGATCTGCTGAGTAAACATGTTTGATTTTGATGGTATGACAAAAAGGTTCCTCCTCGGTGAATCTAAAAATGCAAGCACTAAAGCATATTTGCGGGCAATGAAAGATGGTCTTTCTAAATTGAGACCGTCCTCACAATCGCAAGCAGTTCTTATTGAAAACATGAGAACTCAATTGTCTAAAGTTGCAAGAGATTTCTCTTCATTGCAAGAAAAAGTCTCAATGCTCGAAGAGCAATTGTCTGTGCTAGAAGAAAATAAGAAAGAGGAATAAGAATGGGCGGATTAGCTGGACACATGTCTCATCTCTATGACAATCCTGAACTTAAGTTTCGGGAGGTTGAAGATGTTTTAACAAAGGCATCAAATGGAGAACTTGTTGGGACTGAAAAGACCGACGGTCAAAACATTTTTATTTCTTATTCTATGGAACAGCGAAAAGCAGTTGCAGCAAGAAACCTTGGCAATGTCCGCTCAGGTGGCATGGATGCCGCAGGCCTTGCAGCAAAGTTTGCTGGTCGAGGTGATCTGGAAAGATCTTTTACTGAATCGTTTGCTGCATTTGAGCGAGCGGTTGATTTGTTTTCTGATAAAACAAAATATGAAATCTTTGGTAAAGATGCAAATGTTTGGTTTAATGCAGAGGTTCAAGATCCAAGAACGTCTAATGTCATCAACTATAATGATAAGTCATTGACGATCCATCGTGTTGGACATGCAGAATTTGACAAGAAAACTGCAAGACCAATTGATGGAAAGGATGTTACAGCAAATGCGGAGAGACTAGAGAATGCATTAAGGGATGCGAATGCCCTCCTGCCCGGAGAAGATTATTCTGTACAGGTTAATGCGGTACGTACCCTAAGAGGTCTTTCTGATGATACAGCACTCAAGGCCGCAATCAAAAGATTAAAAAGAATAATGTCCAGAGAGGGTCTAGGAGAAGAGAACACTGTTGCTGATTTTCTCGTAAAGAGAATAACAGATGTCGTAGAAAAGACCGCTGGTGAACTGAGTGGAGAGGTTAAAAGAGAGATTACAAAAAGAATTCTCAAAGTACCTGGTGTCACTTTAAGTACAATTTACAAACTCCTAGATGATCCTTCTCAAAAAGATAGAGTTAGAAAGATTGTAAAGGGAGATAAAAAGATTATCTCTGCTGCTATTTTTCCCTTAGAGGACATTATTCACGACTTCTCCGTTGAGATGCTCAGAGGTTTAGAGTCCGCGTTTGTTATCGACAACGAAGCAGAAGTAGAGAGATTAAAGGCAGAGGTTGCTCAAGCAATCGAAGCAATCAAGGGTGCAGACAACGATTCGGCCACAGAAATTCTCATCAAGCAAATGAAGAAGCTTAAGGACATAGAAAATGTTTCTACTGCTGCGGAAGGGTTTGTATTCGATTACGACGGTAACACCTACAAATTCACCGGAAACTTCGCTCCTATCAATCAATTATTGGGATTATTTCGATATGGCAGGGGCGATGTCCCTGCAATGAAAATAGATGAAGATGGTAGTGAAGTGCATGCCGATATTGTTTATGTTCCTGGTTCTTTCAAACCACCACATGTGGGTCATTTCGAACTGATGAAGGAATACTTGAAAAATGCAGACAAAGTAGTTATCCTTATCTCCGATCCCCAAAGTATTCAAAGCATTAGATTTATTGATATGCCGTCCATGGATGGTATGCTTGAGGTTAGCCCAAGTTCTGCTAAGAGGATATTTGATTTATACATAGAGAATGCTGGTCTGACTGGTCGCATTGAAGTACCTGCCATCTGGAAAGAGGGTAACACGAACCCCATGCAATATTTACATGACAAGTTGGATTCCATGGGTAGAAGTGGCAAAGAGATAACCGTGGCACTAGGTGTTAGTACAAAAGACAAAGGTGATGCAGACAGGTTTAATAAAAATTATGTTGAACCTTTTGAAGAATACAAAAACCTCACCGTCATTCCAATGCCAAAAGAACCTCATGGCGATTTCAGTGCCACAAAAATGAGAAATGCAGTCACCTACCATGATGAAACTAAAGATGCATCCATGTTTCAAGAATTTATTCCTGATGGTGTCTCTGCAGAGGCAGTGTTGAACATACTTTCATCCGGAGATGTATATACAGAAAACTCAATTGAAGAGATGTCAACAATGGGTGGTGGTGCTGTTGAAGGTGCGGGAAGAATAAACCACGAAGAAACACTAATTAGAGAAGAGGAAGACGAGATGAGTGAATTTATGATTGACAGAAAAACTTTTCTTGAGGAACTTGCGATTCGAGAGACAATTCGTGAGAAACTGCAAAGAAAACATAATGATTTTATGACAGAAGAGCAACTTCTCCGTGCTGCAATTCGTGGCATGATAAAAGAAGATGTGTCTGACACACCATACAAAAGTACCGGTATTAACGAACTTGAAACTCTTCTCAAAAAGATTGTTCCAGTTATTGAACCAGACTACAAGAGTTTAACAACCTCAGAAGACCAACGCGATAGTTTTCGTGCACACATTTTAAAAGCTGTGCAAAATGCATTAGCACCAGGTGGAGCGGTTACTCGTGACTCTCGCGACATTAAACCCTTGGATTTGCCAGATGAAGACACTTTTGATATTGGAGATGTAGAAGAAGATATCGAAATCGTAATGGGAGAACCAGAGAAGTTTATAGATATTGATGGCGATACAACTGAAGATCCTGCATCTGAAGAAGGCGAGGACTTCAAGATCGACGGTCAGGAAGAGACAGGCAGAAATTTTGCAATGATGACATGGGAACGTATCGAAACAAATATTGTTGATTCTTATAGAAAACTCGGTGCAGAAGCTGACCGTGATTTATTCTATGATTATTTGATGGCAAATTTGAAACTTTATTTTGATAAGTTTGATGACGAACTTGCCGCAGTCGTAAATGAACCGGAGAGTGAAATTTACAACGATGAGAAAGGGGTTTAAAACCCCTTTTTTTGTTTTTATTGCCGGTCGCGACCCATGGCAGCACCAAAACGAAAACATGCCCCAAACCGTCCCTCCGAGCGGAATATTAATATAATTAAATTTAGATCCTGAGAGTTGTTATATTGATGATAATATTAATTTATGCAGGCCTGCATTTTTTACTTTACAAATCCTGGGATCTATGTCATTATAAGTATAATGGAAATAAGCAAATAAGCAAATAAGCAAATAAGCAAATAAGCAAATAAGCAGTCTTTATCTATTGTTATTTATTATCTTATTGTATTATCTAAGCAATAAGCAAGTACTAAGCAGGTTATACATGGAAACTTGGAAGAAATCAAAGTATCATGAAGGTACAAACAAAAATTATTCTATTTCTAAAATACTTCGTAAAAAAAAGAATGTCACTGATGAATTTGAAGCAGTGTTCAACAACCTGTCTCTAGAAGAGGTTGTTGGTTTAAAATTAGAATTGGCAGCAAAAGCATCAGGCGGAAAAATGTATGGAATTCCGCTTTGGAAATACTTGGAACTAATTATTAAAGACGCAGCGGTTAAATATGCCCTCAGTGCATGCCATTCAAAAATCGAAGCTCAAAACTTTCTTGGTTTGAAAGCGGCAGAGTGGATGGAAACACTTAGAGCATTTAATCCAGATCCTTATTTTAAGGACGAATAAAAAAGAGGACTTGTGATGTTAGGTAACAAAAAAGACAAAAACCCAGAAATTTCAATTTTAACTTTAAAGAATTCTGTTCTATTCCCTGGTACTGTTATGCCCTTGCTCATCGGCAGAGAAAAATCAATGAGACTGATTGAGGATGCTATAAAGAATAGTTCTTATATTGGTGTTGTTGCACAGACTGATCCTGAAATGGAAGAACCAGGAATACAGGATCTCTACACTGTTGGCACCTTGGCTAAGATTATAAAGTTCTCGAAAGATTCCTCCGGTCATTACAATGTAATGATTGAAGGTGTCAAGCGCTTTCTTGTTGCAGAATTCATGCAAGAAGAACCATACTTTACCGCAGAGGTACAAAGCATCCCCGCAGAGGCAGAAGGAATCGTTGATCCAGAAGTTATGATTCTCTTTGAAACATTAAAAGAAAGTTCACTGGATGTTATTGCTTATCTGCAAGAGATTCCGAGCAACGTTGCGGAATTTATTGTAACTGTAGAAGATCCTGGTAATCTGGCAGACATCGTCGCTGGAAATATTGCGGAAACCCTTTCTGAAAAACAACAAGTTTTAGAAACTTTCTCCGTCTCTGACCGAATCATGATCGCACTAGAACTGATTGGTAGAAAGCAAGAGATGCTCTATGTTTCCAACAAGATTCAAACTCAAGTCAAAGAAGAGATCTCTAGAAATCAAAAAGAGTATTATTTACGTCAGCAGTTGAAAGCAATCAAAGACGAACTCGGCGACAGTGCGGAAGATAACGATGATCTCGAAGCAATAAAACAGAAAATGAAAACAATCGATTTGCCAGACGATGTTGTTAAGATAATGACAAAAGAGATCAAGAAGATGCGAAACACACAGCCAAGTCAAGCAGAATACAATGTGACACTAAATCATTTGGAACTTCTTTTGGACATCCCGTGGGATATTAGTACACGAGATAATTTAGATTTAACAAATGTCCAAGCGAGACTCGATGCAGATCATTATGGTCTTGAAAAGGTTAAGAAACGTATCATTGAATATCTTGCAGTCCGCAAATTGAAAGATGACATGAGAGGACCAATCCTTTGCTTACTCGGACCCCCTGGTGTTGGAAAAACCTCATTAGGTCGCTCCATCGCTGCAAGTCTAGGTCGCAAATTCAATCGCATCTCTCTTGGTGGGGTTGCGGATGAGTCCGAGATTAGAGGTCATAGAAAAACATATATCGGTGCAATGCCAGGAAAGATCATCAAGAGTGTGATCAGAGCAGGGGTTGCCAATCCGTTGATACTCCTCGATGAAATTGACAAGATGGGCAAAGATCATAAGGGTGATCCTGGTTCAGCAATGCTTGAGGTGTTAGATCCAGAGCAAAACAATAGCTTCTCCGATCATTATGTCGACACTCCTTATGACTTGTCTGGTGTATTGTTCATTGCAACTGCAAATGATTTGAGTACTGTCCCCGGTCCTCTTCGTGATCGTATGGAAATAATCAGTCTATCAGGTTACACTTATGAAGAAAAACTTAACATTGCCAAGAACCACTTGATTCCAAAACAGAAAAAGGCAAATGGATTAGAAGAACATAATCTAAAGATCGATGATGCTGCGATTAACAAAATTATTCTTGGCTTTACTCGCGAGGCCGGAGTCCGTGGACTGGAGAGGGAAATAGCCAGGGTGTGTAGGGTCGTTGCAGCACAAGTAGCAAAGCACAAAGAGGCAGAGTCTGAACTTCCCCTTGTTAAATTAATCACAGAGGACAACCTTGTTGAATTTTTGGAAGAAGAAATCTTCGACAACGAGGTTGACACAAGGGCGAGAGAAGCAGGCGTATCAACCGGACTTGCATGGACTGCAGCTGGAGGCGATGTGTTATACATTGAGACCAGTAAGGCACCAGGTAAAGGACAATTGCAACTTACCGGCAAAATTGGTGATGTTATGTCTGAGTCTGCAAAAATGGCATTAAGTCTCGTTCGTGCTAAAGCACACAGTATTGGTGTTGCAGCAGAAGGTGAGAAGTTCCTAGAAGATACAGATGTACACATCCACTTCCCTGCGGGAGCAGTACCAAAAGATGGACCTTCTGCTGGTGTCACGATTACTACCGCACTTGTTTCGTTGTTTACTGGTAGAAAAGTGAGAACAGATACAGCGATGACAGGTGAGACATCCCTACGCGGACTGGTACTTCCAGTTGGTGGCATTAAAGAAAAAGTAATTGCAGCACATCGTGCTGGAGTGAAAAGGGTGTTGCTTCCACCGAAGAACAAAAAAGATGTAAAGGATATTCCTAAATCTGTCAAAGATGATTTAGAATTGTTTTTCCCTGAAACAATCGAGGAAGTTCTTAAGTTAGCACTTGAATAATGGGATTGCCCGAAGTCAAAGTAGGAGACTTAGTTCGCGGCGGTTCTCTTCACAATTGGAACCTCATAGGCCTTGTTATTGAATTCCGCCCAAACCACAAAGAAGAATTTCTTGTACAATGGTTTGCCGCAGAGGTAAAGGACGGAGAACCAAAAGATTTAAAGGTTATTCCGACTAAGTTTGTAATCGAAGAGCGATATTATGATTTAGAAAAGATCTCTTAAACCCCTTTAAAATCAAGTACTTAGGTTAAGTACCTGTTTTTATTACCTTTTTAGAGATCACCTTGTAACTACCAATAGTTTCGATTAAACGCAGAAAACAGGTCCAAGTGCCTGTTTTTTTATATGTCGCTTTATCTGTAAGTCGTTGTTTCTTAACGATTCTTTTTTCTTGATATTTCATGGTCAAAAGTGTATAATAGGACATATTTTAAAAACGGAAGGTTCACATATATGTTAAAAAATTCTATTATCTCTATTTCTTTATTTCTCGCCCTTGCATGCGGCCAAGCACCATCGGCCATTCAAAATGATGTACAAGATTTGCCAGTATCAGATTTAAATTATATTGATATTGGTTCTCCGCAAGAAGAACCCCCAACTGACAACCCTTCATTCGCTAGAGTTGAAAACCCAGTTGATACCACAGAGCAAGAACAACCTGTCGAGGAAGAACCTGCTGAAGAAGAACCTGTCGAGGAAGAACCTGTCGAGGAAGAAGTAGTTGAAGAAGAACCTGTTGAGGAAGAACCTGCCGAGGAAGAACCTGTTGAGGAAGAACCTGTTGAGGAGCAACCTGCCGAGGAAGAACCTGTTGAGGAAGAACCTGTTGAGGAATCTGGATTTACTGGTGAGTGTGAACTTGACGGTAACATTTATAATTTTAATTCTATCTGTCTATATCCTTCTGCATGTTTATCACGTCATGTAGACAACTTTGAAACAATTCCAGAAACAGGTTTTTGTGGAAAAATATGCTTTGGTCACTCTAATTGCACAGGAGACACTCAGTGTATATTAAACGGTGTGACTCCGGGTGTTGGATATTGCGAACAATAATTTCTTTTTTGTTTTTCTTTTATATTGTTTGCAATACTTTTGAATGCCCCTTAACGGGGCATTCTTTTTTTGTTATACTATTTATAAAGACTCAATACAAGAACGAGGAAAGTAAATTGTCAAACAATCTTATATATAAAAACGGCCTAGGCCATGCAGCTGCCTATCAGGTATCTGGAAAACCATTTGCAACGGGAAGTTTGGCCGTTCCGGGAAATGCCGGCACACCAGTTAAGGTAGGGTTTCCCTCTGTCACCAGTTGGTTTTCAATTTGTAATCGCGGCACCAAGCACTGTCGAGTGGGTTTTTCCGCTGCGGGTGTGTCAGGTTCTAACTATTTTTGCATTCACGAAGACAACCACCCCACGGACAATCGCTTTGACCTGAAGGTCACTGAGATATATTTGTTGTCAGACAATTCTTCCGGAACAACCGTCGACGTCGTCGCAGGTTTAACTTCAATAGAAACAGGTTCGATCTTAAACAACTGGTCAGGATCAGTTGGGGTAGGTTGAAATTGAAAATAGATTTAACAAAACTGGCAACAGCACTTATCACAACTCTCGTGGTAGGTGTTATGACTTATCAACTCACAACGATACATCAACTTGAGATCGACAATGAGATAACCAAGGTTCGCTTAGAACAAATTGAAAAAAAGCTTAAGAAACGAGGAAAAAAGAAATGAAGCTCTTAATGGAACAGTGGAAAAATTATTTAAACGAAGGCCCTCGTCAAACCTATTATTGGCAGACGACAGGAGCTTGGAGCGGCAAAGACAAGATTCGCCAAGACTCCAGTCATGTCCCACGATCCAATCCTCGCTCCCAAGGCGGCGGCAGAGTAGAGGAGATTTTCGAAGAAGTCAGAAAAGAACAATTTCCAGAACGACCCAGCCGCTTAGATTGTGTTTATTTGTGCGAGAACCTCGACGGCCCAGCCGGAGAAAGCTTTTGTAGTTATCCAGCTCGCGACGGAGGCGAGACTTACGAGATAAGGCTTGAGGGAAACTATAATTTATTTAAAACAAACTCCGAATATTGGACCGAAGCCGTAACCTCTTTTTCTCGCGGCGATGAAGACAAGGTGAGAGGATTTGCAGAAGCATATTGGGAAGGCGATGATCCATACATGACCTTTTCAGAAATTCTTGTGAGTCCACCAGAATCAGCAATTATAACGAGAAAGATTTAAAAAGACGGGTTTTACTGTGCTAGAATGATATTTAGTACTGTTAATAAAGAACTATCATTGTCAGGAGAAATATTGTTATGGGTAAAATGAAATTAATTATGGAAAATTTTAATAAATTTATTGAAGAAAGTGCCGCCGATGCCTTTGAAAAAGCATCCGGAGCAGGTCTATATGACTATACAGATTTGCTAAAGAAGATTGCTAAAGACCCCGACTTTCAGAAAATCGCAAGAGCAGGTCAGACTGACGGAGATGAAACAGATGAAGTAGTCAATGTTAAGAGAGGATCTGTTCAAGCAGCAAAACTCTTTGCCACTCAGGCAGAAATCGGTGCCTCCAACAGTTTAGAAGATCAGATGATTAACAAGTATAATGGAACCGAGACAGCACTAGGGCTGAAGGGTGAACCAGTCATCATGCCAAGTCAGGATAACCCACCTCCTGCTATCTTAGTTTGGAACGGGAAACACATTTTAGACGGACACCATCGTTGGTCGCAGATCATGATGACGAATCCTGAAGCAACTGTTGCCATTGATAGTCTTTCTGGTCCAGCACTAAACAATGCTGAAGATGCACTAAAGATTACCCAACTAGCAATCGCTATCGCCGCAAAGAATGTTGTAACAAAACCATTCGAAGGTGAAAACCTGATGACTATGGAAACTGAAGAGGTTATGAAGTATGTTGCAGAAAACATTTCCGATGAAGTTTTACAAATGTTGGTTAAAGCAGGGAAACTAGAAAGTCCTGATAAAGCAGCCGCCGCACAGTATTATGGACGAAACCACAAGATCATTCAAATGCGACGTGGCAAGTTTGAAAGAGAAAAAGGTATGCCCCAAGCAGGCAAATCAGGTGCTTCACAAGATGCTGTCAATAAAGTCTTGGCCACCGGTACCGTAAATTACAACAATCCGAAAAAGAGTGATGTCAGTGAAATCAAAATCCGCGTAAAAAAGAAATAAGATTTCTGACACACTGCATCATCCTTAAACCTTTACTTTAACTCCTCAAACCTTTACAATTTACTTTAACTATGATAGAATAGTATCAACTTGAACCTCGTTCTGCAATTAAGCAGGCGAATAAAAGGAGAAAAAAACTATGAAAAAAGCACTATTAG
>Ga0098052_1001988_pt1 | contig 12459 bp, 10 predicted proteins | sample 15_taG_FD_81591 | JGI IMG/M metagenome (GOLD analysis project Ga0098052, IMG submission 81591) | Marine viral communities from the Subarctic Pacific Ocean - 15_ETSP_OMZ_AT15312 metaG | ecosystem: Environmental > Aquatic > Marine > Oceanic | place: Pacific Ocean | collected 2015-01-18 | reverse complement strand
TAATAAACAATAAAAAATGGGAGTAATAAATTCAAACGAGATATTTTTCACCGCCTTTGAACCAAAACAGGCAAACAGGTTTATCCTTTATATGGATGGGATGCCTAGTTACATGATTAAAAAGGTAGGTGCTGTAACTTTGACACAGGGAGTAGTAATTCTTGATCATATTAACATTGAAAGAAAAGTCAAAGGTAAATCAAAATGGGGTGATATTGCTTTATCATTATATGACCCTATAACTCCATCAGGTGCCCAAGCCATGATAGAATGGGTAAGACTACACCATGAATCAGTAACAGGTAGAGATGGTTATTCTGATTTTTATAAAAAAGATTTAACAGTAAATGTTTTAGGTCCTGTAGGAGACATAGTTTCAGAATGGGTATTAAAAGGAGCATTCATCATAGATGCCAATTTTGGTGATTATGATTGGACTTCAGCTGATACAGCTGTTGAACTTACTATGACAGTAGCTATAGATTACGCAGTATTGAATTTTTAAAAATAAACATATATTTTTTAAAGAGGAGCTTGATAAACCAAGCTCTTTTTTTGTCTAAATGTAAAAGAAAAAACAAAGATAATTTGGAGTAGTAATACTCCTTTTTTACATTGATATTTATAATTAACAAAAAACAAGTTTTAACTAAAGAAAAATTATGAGCGAATTAAAATTCCCAACCGAAGAGGTTGAGTTACCATCTAAGGGTTTAGTTTATCCTAAAGACAACCCATTATCAAGCGGAAAAGTAGAAATAAAATATATGACTGCTAAAGAAGAGGATATATTAACAAACCAAAACTATATCAAACAAGGAACAGTAGTAGATAAATTACTAAAATCATTAGTTGTTACCAAAATAAACCATGATGATTTAGTAGTAGGAGATAAAAATGCCATACTTATAGCTTCTCGTATTTTAGGTTATGGTAAAGATTATAATTTCCAATACAATGGAGAATCAGTAACTATTGATTTAACTGAATTAGAAACTAAGTATTTAGATGAATCTACAATGATAGATGGGAAAAATGAATTTCCATTTACTTTACCTCACACAGATACACTCATTACATATAAGTTATTAAATGGTAGAGATGAAAAGAAAATAATAGCTGAATTAAAAGGTCTTAAAAAAATCAATAAACAAGCTTCTCCTGAATTATCCACAAGATTAAAATTTATGATTACATCCGTTGGAGGTGATTCAGAAAACAAGACAATAAGAGAATTTGTGGATAACTACATGCTAGCTAGAGACTCCAGATCTTTTAGAGAACATATTAAATTAACACAACCCGATATTATAATGAAATTTGATTTTATTGGGAATAGTGGCGAGGAGGAGGATGCTGTAGTTCCTATGACTGCCGGGTTTCTTTGGCCTGACTACTGAATATAGGGTATCCATATTTAAAGTAATTCATGATATAATTTTCCACGGGGGTGGTGGATACGATTATTATACATTATATAATATGCCTATATGGTTAAGAAATTTTACCTTTAATCAAATATCCGAACATAATCGAAAAGAACAAGAAAAAATGGATGAGGCTTCCTCTAAGAATTCCAACAAACAAACAGCAATAGGATCAGATGGAAAAATAAACCCATCAGTTTTCAAAAAACCTACGAAATCCAACTATAAGTAGTATTTATAACAAACATTACTAATGGCTAACAATAAAAAGAACCTAGACGATTTAAATAAGGGAGTAAAAAAACTTAACCAAAGTTCTAAGGAAAGAAAAAAATCCCTAGAAGAGGAAAATTATCTCTTAAAAAAACAGCTAGAATACCAATCTGAATCTTTTAGTTTATCATCTCAATATGTTGATTCTTTAAAAGAAACCTTGGGTCTCCAATCAAAATCTTCAACTTTCCAACAAGGTTTTTTAAAAGTTAATAAGGAGATTAATAAAGCCATATTAGACCAAAAAGCAGGAATAACTGGTGTAAAATCCTTAGAAAAGCAAATTTTAAAAAACAAAAACTTAATTCAAAAAAGCCAAGTAGCCCAAATAGATTTACAAAAAAAATTAATGGATGGTGAGGGAAAAAAAATAGGTTATGCCAAAGCTAGTTTAACTAGTATCGAAAAACTCCATAATAAACTTGAACATAGTGTAGATCTTACGGATGAAGAAGCAGCTAGTATTATTAACCAAATAGCAAAAAGGGAAAAAACATTATCACAACAAATTAATGGTTTATCCAACTCTGGTAAACAGTTATTGTTTGCTCAAAAGAATACCAAAGAATTAGAAAAACAAAATGCTAAACGACAAAAAGAACTAAAATTAGCTAAAGAAATAGAAGGAAAATTAGGAGTAGCTGGTAAATTATCTAAAGTATTAGGATCAATCCCAGGACTAGGGGGGGCCGCCGCTAGTGCATTGAAAGAAGTTACGGAAGAAATGGAAGCTGCTGTAGAAGCAGGAGAAAAACTTCCAACCAAGGGCCAAGTAGCTATAAAAATGTTTAAGAAAATGGGGAAAAGCGCTATGAAAGGTTTAGTGGACCCCACAACATTAGCAATTGCTGCTATTGCCCAGTTTGTTAAGGCTTTCAAAGCAGTTGATGCTGAAGCTGGGAAATTAGCTAAAAATATGGGTATTTCCTATCAAGAAGCCTTAAAATTTGGTGGGGAAATGAATTCCATAGCCGCAACATCTTCAGATATGGCAGTTACCCAACAGAGTTTAATGAAAGCCCAAAGCTCCTTAAATGAATATTTTGGAGTAGGAGCTAAATTTTCAGGAGAAATTGCAGAAGAATTTGCCTCAATCCAAAAACGAACAGGTCTTTCAGAAAAGGCAATGGGATTTTTTACAAAATATGCAATGAAAGGTGGTAAAGATACAAAAGCTGTTTTATTGAACGTTCATAAGACAACTTTAGAAATGAACCGACAGAATAAAATGTCTTTAAGTAATAAACAAGTTCAAGAGGATATAGCTAAACTTTCAAGTAGTATCGAACTTTATGCTAAAGGAAATGTAGGTGAATTAACCAAAGCTGTTTTTACATCTAAAAAATTAGGAGCCTCAATGGCAACAATTGAAAGTATAGCAAGTGGTTTATTAGACTTTGAAAGTTCAATTCAAGCAGAACTTGAAGCGGAATTATTATTGGGTAAAGATATTAATTTAGAAAAAGCAAGACAATTCGCCTTAGAGGGGGATATGGTAGGGGTAGGTGAGGAAGTTTTAAAGAATAAGGCTATTATGAATGCTTTTGAAACTAAAAATGTTATAGCACAAGAAGCAGCAGCTAAAGCTTTAAATATGAGTAGGGGTGATTTAGCCAATATGGTTAAAGAACAACAAAACTTAGCAACTTTACAAAAAGCTTATGGTGATGGTGTTACAGACATGGCAAGTGCCCAAAAAGAATATAATGACCTAAGAGCAGGTGGAATGTCAGCTGAAGAAGCAGGTGCTAAAGTTGGTGATGAATCTCTAGCAAACCAACTAGAATCAGTTTCAGCAGCGGAAAAAATGGAAAATGTAATGGCTAGGATCCAACAAATTTTTATGGCAATAGTTGAACCTGTTATGGCTATAGTTACACCTATAATAGAACTGCTTGCACCCGCACTACAACTTATAGGTGGTATAGTAACAGGTATATTGGATGGTTTTACATGGATAAATGAAGCACTAGGTACATCAATTCCCTTAATGGTTACACTTGGAACCCTAGCATATGCGATTTGGGCACATAATAATAAAACATTAGTACTAAGAACTGCTATAATTGCAAAACAAAAAGCTTTAAATTTTTTAGAATTTTTGGGATTTGGAACTCAAAAGAAGAAAAACAAATCAGAAAAAAAAGGATTACTAGCTGGGATTGCAGATATGGCTATGACAGCTTTTGAGTCTGTAGCTAAAATCCCATTTATAGGTCCTATACTAGGTATAGCAGCAGCAGCATCCGCTTTAGCCTTAGGATATTCATATTATAATAAAGTAGGTGATATGATGTCTCCCGCAGACGGTAAAACTCAAGTATCTACCAAAGAAGGAGGATTATTTGAATTATCCCCAAATGATGATTTAATTGCAGCTCCTGGAGCCGCTGGAAGAATGAATCAAAAAGGTGAAAGAGGTGGAGGAGCCAGAAGAGATGCAGCCTTAATAGCAAAAATAGAACAACTAATCTCAGTAAACAAAGCTATCCTAGCTAAATCCCCAGTAATAGAAATGAGTGGAAACGAAGTAGGACAAGGCATTAACCAAGCAGAACGTGAAATTCAATAAAATTAAATATTTATAACAAACCAAAAACATAAATTATGGGACTATTAAATAAACTAACAGTAAACCCGGGATCACCTTTATCCCAAGGAAATGGATCAACTCCTCCTACACCTGTAGGTGCAACAAATCAATCAAAATTACAGGATACATATTCTATAAATGGAATACCAAATGTACCTAATAAACCATCTCCATCAACATTGGATTTAGATGGGGTTGTACCTGCAAATAATTACAGAGATAACACACCTGAGGGAGCTTCATTTTAATGGGATTATTAGATCTAAAAACTGACCTAAAATCATTAAAGTTTGGGATGGCTCCTGCTACTGATACCCCTGGAGGGGGAAATAGTGGGCAACCTTATATTAAAAAACCTATTGATAGGAATATAATACCCCAATCTGAAGATTTTCTATTAAGAGGTGGATTAAATGCCCCTCTTGATGCGGCTACCGATGTAGTTAGGTTAACTAAGTTTTTTGGAGATCTAAAATCACCAAGAGGTGTTTTATTTGTTGCAAAACAAAACATACTATCAAGAATTGGAGTTGCTACACAAGCAAGTGGAAACCAATCAACAACAGATAAATGGAAATCCTCAGCTTTAAATGAAGGACTTTATACTCCTTTATCCACAATAGCTCAAGCAGGAGTAGGATTCACAGGAGCACATTTATTCAAACAAGGTCTAAACCCATTAAAAGGAGTTAATACTTATACCGATTCAAAAACATTAGTGGTAGGTGAGGATGATGGAACAAATAACAGATTAGTAGACCTATATAAAACTAAACAAGCAGGAATATCACAATTCCCAGAAGCAAATATTTTGGAATACCTAGGGGGACCTGGATCAAAACTAGGTGTAGGAAAAACCAATATAAAATTTGCTACTGATTATAAAGGTTCTCCTTTAAGAACAGGTGTTAACTCTGGATTACCATTTAAAACTTACCAAAAAGGAACAAACCTTGAAAGACAACAAAGTCAAAGAGATTTTCAATTTACAATTGGAAATCCCTTTTATAGTCCTTTAACTAGTAATGGAATCACTAAAACTTTTAACACTACTAGTTACCCCCAATTTACGGGTATAACCGATGGTTTAAATGATGGAAATAATGGGGGATTTGGAAGAACTTTTAAAATTGGTGTATATGAAAGTGGAAGTTTAACCCCCCTCCCAAATGAATTACAATATCAAAAAGGAAAAGGTGGAATTGAAAACTCTGGAACTGGTAGAAGCACTTTACCTACATTCTATACCCCTCTAACTGGTAGTGGTGTTACTACTATTTTTAAAAATGAAACTGGATTTGTTACAACCGGTATAGAAAATGGGTTAAATGATAAAAATGATGGGAAATTTGGAAGAACATTTGAAACTAGCGTTTACAGTAGATTTAATGTTAACGATGATAAAACCGTTGCATTACAATCAACTGATAGAATAAATGATAATGGAGCCCTAACATGGAACCAAGAAAAAATAGAAGAACAAACAAGTTTAAATAATTCTACAAATGTAGCAGATCCTACTCTCCAAGATTTTAGAGCTCCTTTATTAGAAGATAAAAAATCTTCTACTATAATATCTTTATCCCCCTCATATAAACCAAAAGACAATAAAACAATTGATGGCCCCTCAACATCCAGAATTAAACAAGAATCTCCGGGACAAAAAGGAAATGTTATAAATTATTCTAAAGGTAAAATCATTGGGGGTAATAATGGTACTGGTGGAAGAGTATCTGTAGTTGACCATATTAATTTCCAACCCCTATATAAATCATCAGATGTAAGAACAGATGATTTTGTAGCTAAAAATGATTTAATTAAATTTAGAATAGGAGCAATATTAAGGGATAGTGAAAAAATTTATATGCATTTTAGAGCTTTTATAAATAATTTTTCAGATAAATATGGTGCTAAGTGGAATGGAACAAAATATATGGGGAGGGGTGAAGAATTTTATAAATATGATGGGTTTAGTAGACAAATTTCATTAGCTTATACGGTAGCAGCCCAATCCAAACCTGAATTAATGGCCCAATATAAAAAACTTAACTTTTTAGCATCAACTTTAGCTCCAGATTATGGTGGTAGTGGTTATATGGGTGGTGTCCTAACAACCTTAACCCTAGGAGGGTGGTGTTATGAACTTCCAGGTGTTATAAATAGTTTAGATTTATCAATCCCTGCAGAATCACCTTGGGAAATTGCAATTCCTGCTACTGAAGGGGATGCAGATAAAGGAAACCCAATTTACTCAGATAAAACTGTTAAAGAAATGCCTCACATATGTAATGTTAGTATGGACTTTACACCGATCCATACCTTCAGACCAGAATTACAAAAGAATAAATATGATGATGGGTCCTATAATGAAGTTAGTGAATATGGTAAACAGCAATATATAGAACTTACTAATGAATATAATGATAATTATGTTCCTGTTAGTTTAGAAAACGCTCAAACCCCAAATACTAAACAATCAACCTAAGTATGAACAGATATAATATTATACCTAAAACCTTATCTCCAGATGGTGAACGAATATATAAAACTGTTCGTTACCCTGAAATCCCCAGATCATTTAATGATACATATGTTTACACAACTGTTGGGGATAGATTTGATACTTTAGCCCAACAATATTATGGGGATTCATCTTTATGGTGGGTTATCTCTAACGCTAATAGTAAATTACTTCAAAACTCTTTAACACCCCCCATTGGAACACAACTAAGAATACCTGCAAATCCCAATCCAATTTTAGCAGAGTATGAAGAAATAAATCAATAAGTTATGGCAAATCTTTTAGGAGAACCTTTTAAAGAATATGTAAATAGTCAGATAAACCTTAGGCAAAAAGTCCATGGTAAATCAAACAGGGACATTAAAGATATCCAATATTTAAATTCAAAAAATGCTTGGATAAAACTAGCTTCTGGAACTTCTTTTGGAGAGGATAGATTATTTCTTTTAGCTAAAAATGGTAATCCCCTTTTACAAGGAGTAATCCCGGGTCATGATCTAGCTATCAAGAATGTGTTATTTAATGGTTTAACCAGTTTTGGGGATGTAAAACATAATATAAAAGATACAAAAATATCAGGTGGTGGGATATCTAGGACTGAATCATGGGATACAAATACTAATCAAATCCAAAGGGCAGGAATAAGTGGGGCAAATAGAGCTTATGGTGTAGGTGGAACTCAACAATATGGTTATTCCCCTATGCCCGGGATATTAGATGCTGATGTAAAAGATTTAAATAGAGGTTCAATCAAAAAAGCTACCATTAATATTAAAGCCCATAATAGAAACCAATTTGATGTTATAGATGCTTTATATTTAAGGTTGGGTTATACTATATTGTTAGAGTGGGGGGTAGATAAATATCTTTCAACATCTGAAGATGGTATAAATTATACTCTTGAAGATATGGGAACTACTTTAGCAGATGGACAGTTTTTTAAGTGGAATGATTCTTCATATAGGGAAGTTCTTCCTACTATTGAAAATTTAAGAAAAAAATATAAAGGAAATTATGATGGGATGTTTGGAGTTATTTCAAACTTTTCATGGACTTTTGAAGCAGATGGAAGTTATAATATCAAATTAGAAATAATTAGCCAAGGAGATGTAATTGAATCTTTAAAAGCCGACCTCCCACCATCAGAAAATAGTGGTGAGGATCCTGAAAACACAAACACAACTTCAGTTAATGAATATTCAAAAGCTAGCTTGGCTAGTATAGCTACTGAAGCATTAACAAATGAAGACACATTCTATTTGGAATTATATCCTGGATTAAAAGAAATTATAGAAGCTTGGTATAAAATAGCTATAGAGGGTAAGGCTCAATTTGATACTACTACCCGTGGTTATGCCATGCCAAGAATTGGTATTTCATTTGATTCTCAAACAGGAAGAAATTTTCCAAAATTAGACGTTTCAAGTTATAGAACTCAAAATAAAGATGCTTCTGAAATAAATATACAACAAGCAGAATATTTAGATAATGCTTTTGATAATATTATGAATAATGCTTTAGTTAAATGGACAAGGGATCAGTATAGTAGTACAAGTAAATATTTTACATCCGTTAATTACCTGGGAGATAAAGAATTATTAAAACATTGGCCACAATGGAAAGGAGGAATTAAAACCGAATGGGGTGGTTGGTCATTATCTGGTTTTAATTTGAGAACCACAGAAATTTCTTCTAATAGTTATGTAGATTATTCATTAGAAGAATCTTATAGACTATATGCAAAATTAAATGGTATTGCTGATTGGGAAGATATGACTAATGAACAAATGACCCATATTGAAAGAATGTGGTTGATTAGAAATATTAATTTATCAAGAATATTAACCATGACATTTGAATATTATAGAGATGAATTAAATTATGCAGGAGGTACTAAAGATCCACAATTTGCAGATCAACAAACCCCAGAGGAGGAAACAGAAGAACAAACAGCAGCAAAAGAGGAAAAAAAATCACAAGAAGCCCGTAAAGATAAAAATAAGGTATTTGATTACCTTTACGATATAAAAACAGTATGGGAAAAAGGTAACATTAATTTACAGGATTTATACGGTTTAAATAAAGAAAGAATAGGAGAAATTATAAATCCCCAAGGTGATGATGCAACAGCAAAAGCAAAGACCTATTGGAATAAAAAAGTAAATTTTCCCATTTATCCTCAAAATTTCAATCCAAATTCTGTAGATGTTGTTAGATTAAACATTCAACCCCTATCAAAACAGTATTTTATAAGGTTAGGAACTTTTTTAGAATATCTAGAAAAACATGTAATCCCTAAAATATCCACAGGAAAAGATGAGGACCCACCAATGCTTTTAATTGATTACCACCCAGAAAATAATATATGTTATGTTATAGACCAATCAATTTCACTAGATATTAATAAAACTATTGTTAGGAATAAAGGTTTTTACATTGGAAAGGATTATGAAAACATATATTCTAATTTAAATAAATTTATATATAGTGTTGATGGTTTTTTATATGGTAATATAATGAATATTTATTTAAATTTTGCAAGAATAGAAGAGTTATTTGAGAATGTTGATGATCAAAACCAAGTTAGTATTTTCTCTATCTTAAAAAATTTAGCTACGGATATTAATGAATCTTTAGGTAATTTGAATAATATTGAACCTGTCATAAATAAAGAAAAAAATATTGTTACTTTTATTGACCAAACTTCTATTCCAGGACTAGAATCAATATCCAAAACTTTAGAGGGATATAAAGAATTTACTACACCAAACACAACCTTAGAAATTTATGGATACAATAATAGCAAACCGGGGGAAGTAACTTCAAACTTTGTAAGGAATATTGGTATTACTACTGAAATAAGTAAGGAATATGCTACTATGATTACTATTGGAGCAACTGCAAATGGTGCAATCCCTGGAAAAGCATCCACAGCTTTTTCCCAATGGAATATTGACATTAATGATAGATTTAAAACTAATATAATTGATGGAGAAGCAAAAAGAAATGCAAACCTCAAAAAACAAAATGAATTAGTTTTAAAAAAATATGGAGATATGCTAGGAAGAAATAATGGAATATTAGGTTTAGATAAAGAAGGAGAGAATAATTTTACAATAAATGATGATACTATTTCCCTAAATAAAGATGTAGCCTCAAATTATTATTATTATGCTCAAGCAGAAACCAGTAATCAAAACCATGATTCTATAGAAAGTTCTATAGGATTTATTCCCTTTAATCTAAAAATAGAAATGGATGGGTTAAGTGGGATAAAAATTTACAATAAAGTAAAAGTTAATACTTCATTTTTACCCACAAATTATGGCGAAACATTAGATTTTATAGTAACGGGGGTAAACCATAAATTAAGTGGGAATGAGTGGGTAACTAACTTAGACACTATAGCAACAACCAAAGATAAATTTTCTAAATAGTTAAAATATGTCTAATAAATATAAAATAGTAAATACCCCTGAATTGCTAACATCAATATTTGGAGATCCCACAAGTGATCAATATTCTAGCTCTGGGACCACAGGTGCATCTAGTAGTACTACAGGGACCACAGGTGCATCTAGTAGTACTTCATCTACCCCACTTACCGAGGAAGAAATTAAAAAATCAAAAATAAGAGTTAAAATTTTAAGATATTTAGATGATGGAAGACAAACCTTAGGTATTATGCAGGTTTATAATGAAGATGGAAGTGAAAAATTTGAACTTAAAACTGTTGAACTCCCCTATTTAGGTAATAAAAATAATATAAGTTGTATCCCCCCAGGAAAATATTTAGTAAGACCTCATAAAAATGATCATTATGGGAAATGTTTTTGGGTAATTGGTCAAGAAGCTAACAATTATAAATGGAATAAACTCATAGGAAATGGTTACACAAGGGGTGCTGTATTAATACATAAAGGACCAAATTCTACTTGGTTAGCAGGGTGTATAGGTCCTGGAACCAAGTTTAATAGTTATGTTAAAGGACGATTAGTAAAAGATAAATATGGGGCGGGAGGAAGTGCTGGAAATGTTCAGGGAAATCCTTATGGAATGGTAAGTGAACAGAATAGCAAATTAGCTTTAAATAAATTAACTAATATTTTATGGAAAACCCCAATGAAGGACCATTCATTCTATATGGTTATTGAAAATAATTCCCCCTTACACACTCAAGCTACTCCTCAAGTATTAAATGCATTAGGAATACCCCCAACATTAGGAACATAAATTATGGCTAAGTATTATCCAAAATCTCAAATAACATCAAATCTTTATACTAATGGGGGAGAATATATGTTATCCTTTAATAGTAAAGAATATATAGGTTATTATTATAAAATTTCAAATGGAGATATTTTTGCTGGGAAAGATTTTACTACTACAAACCAAATAAGATTAATTCCTTTAGCATCTGGGGTAGCAACACCTTCTCCAAAGGGGAGGGAATTAGTATTTGTATATAATTGGGATGGTGGAGAATCTTATATTTCCCCCAATAGTTTAATAATAAATGAAGTTTACAATAATTTAAAATTCCAAAATCAACTACCTAATTCCCAATTCCTTCCCACCCCCTATTATTCTGTCCCAACTCTTGAAGAAAAGGAAATAGGGGAATATAGAAGATATTTTGCTAAAAGAACAAATGAATTAATTTACATGGAGATATCAAAAGAAACCTATGATAAATTTAAAGCAAATGACCCTACAATAGTCTCTAGTCTATATCATTGTATATTTTTACCTTGGTCCTTACCAACTTTAGAAGAAAAGAAAATAAATAGTGAAACAACAAACCGAAATATAGTAGCTCTAGTAGAAAAGGATAATAAATGGTATGGTTTTTCATCTTACTTCCGAGGAAATTTTGGCTAACCCAAAAATTAATTGTATATTTACTATATGTTTTATATAGTAGAAACAAAAAGACAATTAAACGAATTTAATAAAAAGGGTTATAGGGAAGCTTATATAGAGGTTATACCCTACTCTGATAAAACACACCCAACAATTACAGATGTTAGTTTAGTTTATATTAGACCATTTGAAGCAACTAAAGGATACATTTTTACAGTAGACCATAGCGAGGGCTTGCCGTTAAACAGCGATTTAATTGAAGAATTAATTAGCAAATTCGATAAGTTATACGTTTGGGGTAAAAAGGAATTTTCGCATTTTTACTGGCAGTTTAATGAAGTAACTGATTTATTATTATTGGCTCCTAGCTATGAAAAATTAACAACTCAAACACATAGATTATTTAACAGTTATAAAAGATATAAAGATAAATTGGATATTAATAAAATTATTCCTATCGTTAAACATTATGAAGCTTGTGAAAAAAATTATAATAATTTAAAACAATATAAAGATGAACCCGTCAACAAATTTTACAACAACTCAATACCATTGGTATTCAAATTTATCGAACAAAATGGTATACGAGTGGATCCCCAACTCTTCGAAGACTACTTCGACTGTGGTAGCAAAGATAAAGTGTACACACAATACAACTCCAACACCACCACCACAAGACCCTCTAACAGATTTGGAGGAATCAATTTTGCAGCCTTAAATAAAGAAAACGGATGTCGTAAAGCATTTATACCAGAAAACAATAAATTTGTTGAAATTGATAT
>Ga0098052_1001987_pt1 | contig 12462 bp, 16 predicted proteins | sample 15_taG_FD_81591 | JGI IMG/M metagenome (GOLD analysis project Ga0098052, IMG submission 81591) | Marine viral communities from the Subarctic Pacific Ocean - 15_ETSP_OMZ_AT15312 metaG | ecosystem: Environmental > Aquatic > Marine > Oceanic | place: Pacific Ocean | collected 2015-01-18 | reverse complement strand
TTTGAGCCGAGAAGTTTCCATGCAGCCCATGCAGCGCCGAAACCATCACTGCAATTTGCATGATATAAAACTATTTCAACTTCATTTGGATTGGGTCTTCCCATTACACTTCCTTATTGATATAACTATTGTGTTGAAAGCATCTTGGCTCATATAATTCTGCGCCTCCGACTTCAATTTCGTTATCTGAACTTGTTTTCTTTATCGTGTAGTAGGCGTCTTTTTCGCACATTGTACACACAGCTGGGCATTTTTCGATCCTTGTTGCCCACCTGTACATTTTTTCCATTTCATCAAATGGCTGTAATGTTGCTGACATGTCTAACGAAGATATTAAGATTGTTTTTCCTTTTTTATATTGATCAATTAAGACTTCTGCAACACCAGGTATCATAAATGCTTCATCAACCGCAATTACAGAGTGCATATCTTGTATATATTTTACCATACTATGACCATTTTTTACACAAATTGCCTGGACTTTTGCTCCTAAATGTGTAGTAATATGATTTTTATTGTATCTTGTGTCAATATCAGGTTTGAATGTTATAAATTTCTTCTTTTGATAAGATAAACGATCAAGACGAGTTAAAAGGCGAGATGTTTTACTTCCAAACATTGGGCCACAATATATTATAAAACTAGGATTCTTCATCAGCTCTTCCATAGTCATCTTTAAATCTTACTATTTGATTGTTTTTTCCATTGCTGATTTCAACTATATATGAATCCTCAAGTGCCTTTAATCTAAAAGGTATTTCACTTTGGATGCTGAATGTGTCTCCTGACTTTAGTGGGTGTCGTATTTCTGCTGAATGATCTGGGGTTTTTCGGACAGACCATGTTGATGCAATTACACTTCCGCTTATGATAAAAAGAACCTCATCCTTAATCGTATTGTATTTTAAGCTAGTTCTTTCATCTTTTTTTATTTTTATTATTTTTCCTCCAATTGATTTAATTGCAGACCATGAAATCACTGACCCCCAGGGTTTTTCTATTTCAGTTCCTTTTCCTTTCCATGCAGATTTTGGATTATCTGTTTTACTCATATTGCCGATCCTAAAATATGTGGTTTTCCATCATTCAAACCAGACATAGTTCTAATTCCCCATTTTGCCTTTATATTTATTTCGTCAATACTAAAAGCATTGCAATATGACATTCCGCTTTTTAACCCCTTTGTTAGATTATTAACAATATCAATTGCAGATCCTTTTGCGGACACAAGTGCTTTTACGCCCTCAGCTGTGGGGGTGTATGTATTATTTTGATCTGGCCTGTTTGACATTGCAGCCGATGAAGCCATTCCTCTATATTCTTTTACCTTTCCTTGACTTGTTTCAATAAACTTTCCTGGAGTTTCATTTGTTCCGCTTAAAAGTGAACCAATCATAACAAGGTTACTTCCTGCAGCAAAGGCTTTAACAATATCACCAGATGTTTTAATTCCGCCGTCAGCAACTATATGCACTCCGCACTGATCCGCCGCATGTGAACAATCTAAAACAGCTGAAAACTGTGGTATTCCGTGTCCGGTTACAATATTTGTGCTGCAGCAGCTTCCATTTGAAATTCCAACTTTTATACTATTTGCTCCCCAGTCGCTTAGATCGCGGACAGCCTGGGCAGTTGCAACATTTCCAGCCATTATAAACGCATCTCTATAATTTGCCCTGACCCATTGAATCATATTTTTCATCATTATAGAATGCCCGTGAGCTATATCAATTACAAAATGACGAGCTCCAGAGCCATGGAGTACATCAAACCTTTCTTTGCTGTGATCATTTACTCCCACTGAAACAAAGCAATCAGCTCCACCTACCCTTACTAAATTATATTCATCTATATTTTCGCTAATTGACGTAAACCTATGAAGAGACCCTACTCCTCCCGCATTAAACATTGCAAGTGCCATTTCGGATCCTGTAATGGTGTCCATATTTGCAGACATTATTGGTGTTCGTAGTTGAAAATCTCCTAATTGAACAGATGTATTAGCTGATGATCTTGTATTCATCTCTGAATATTGTGGTACCAGAAAAATATCGTCGTAAGAGTAGCTGTACTGTTGGCTCATTTTGTTTCCTTTTTATTGTTGTGCCAGTTGAATGTTTTAGTGATTCCTTCGCTAAAACTTGTCTTTGTGTAAAAATTTAAATGTGACTTTATTCTTGATGAATTTCCTAGTGATAACTTAATGTCTCCTTTTCTTGATGGAGCGTTTTTCACTTTGACTTCCTCATAATAATCACAAAAATGTTCCAAAACCTTATTATTTGTCGTAGGAACCCCAGTAGATACATTATAAGCAATTCCATTGAATTGTTCATTATGATTAGCAGTTATAATGTTTGCTCTAACAACATCATCAATATAGACAAAATCCCTCGATTGCGATCCGTCACCTTCTAAAATCAGAGGATCATTATTTTCTATACAATTGATCCAAGCAGATATTACAGACGAATAGGGTGTGTTTCCTGTTTGTCCGGGACCGTATACGTTGAAATATCTCAATGACACTATGTCAATATCATAAAGATTACAGAATATTTTTGATATATCTTCTATAGCAGATTTTTGCCATGCATATGGAGTTATTGGATGTTTCCCAAATATAGAACTTATATCATGTTCATATTTGTCTCCATAAACTGCAGCAGACGATGAAAATACTATCCTTTTTACGTTTCCTATTGCAGCCTCAAACAATCTAACTGTTGAAGCAATATTTATTTCTGTCGTTAGTGAAGGATTTTCTATAGAGAATGATACGCTTGGAATAGCAGCAAGATGAAAAATTGTATCAAACTTTTTTTCTTTTATCATTTGAAGTATTTTTTGATTGTCAAAATTTGAAACTATTAAATTGCAGTCTACGTCAGCGAGCCTATTTTTGTCACCTGATGACAGATTGTCAACAACATGTACTATTATTTCTTTTTCTACTAGTTTTCTTACAAGTGCAGATCCTATAAATCCACATCCTCCTGTTACTAAGCATGTTTTAAAGTTTGTCACAATAGTATTATACCAACGAGCATCAATAAGTTCAATATAAGCTAGAATTTAATCCTGTTGTTCTATTACCACCCTTTGAAAACTCTTTATTCATTATATGGTATCGCTCTATTGTATGTTGAAAACCTAGTGCATGACCTATCTCATGCTCTAGAATCCTTGGTCTCGCTATATTGACGTTTGGTATCTCTATCCAGGCACCGACAATTTCTTTTCTTTTGTCAGAATATTCCGTGTATGCTGTATGTGTATTTGCCAATAAAAGAAAATTAAAATTATTTGTTGGTTCCATAATATAAATTGCTCCTCGATATTGAGCATCGTAAGGGCAGGAAAATTCAAAAATCTCTCCAAATGAATAACCGAGACTCTCCCAAAATGAAATAGCGTTTTTTATTCTTGTTTTGCTTATTTTTGTTCCATTACAAATAATAACATTAGGCGGAACTGCCCAGCTTGCCTTTTTTTCTATAATGCCGTTAAAAAATGAAACTTCTTCTGTGTAGTTATTTTCGACAAACACTTTATATGTTTCATCTTTGTTTGCTACGGCGTTTAATGGTTGTTGATTACATGCAAAAATAAAAAAAAGTATATAAAATAATGGTTTCATATACTGTAATTATGTTATTTGTTTTTATTTTGCGTGTTTATCCGCTATTGACGATGAAGACCATGCATCAGGTTTGATTTTAAATTTAAAGCCTGCTCCTTTTGCAAAGCCGGATAGCATATCGCTGAATCTGCTTGTTGCATTTCCCGCGTCAGGTGCTGAGGCATCAATGTGTAACTCTATATTGTCTACATTGTTTTCACGTAATTCCAGACCAACCTCTATAGATTTACTTACCTCATGAAGAATTCTATTAACAAGAGAACCAAATTTTCCAGCTTTTACTTTTTCCTTTCGATAAAAATATGTTCCGCCGTTTCTTTTTTCTTCATTGTGCATACAAATAACTGTTGCAAAAACAAATTTATCTTGTACCATGTGAGAATCTGTGCCTACGTAGATGCCGCCGCCTTGTATTGTATGCTCTTTAATTTTTATAAGCATATCTTTATGTTCAATTACATCGCCGTTGGGGCACATCCATATACAGTCTTCCATCTACTCACCATTTTATTAGTTGGTATCTAGAAATACCCGTATTTTAATTATTTGTTTGGCTCAATAAGTGATCTAAGAATAGAGTTTGTTGTTTGATAAGGATCAATGCTTGAAGCAGGTCTTCGATCTTCAAAGTACCCACACCAATTGTTTTGTATAGTTTGTACTGGAATTCTTACACTGCAACCTCTATTTGATATACCCCAAGAAAATTCGTCTGGAGAAGAAGTTTCTAATTCACCCGTCATTCTGAGATGATTATCTGATCCATACACTTTCATATCATCTTTGTGATTTAGTGCCATTCTGTCCATAATTGCCTTGAATTTTTCTTCTGTTCCGTTTTCACGAAGATCTTTTGTAGAAACATTGTGATGCAATCCAGCGCCATTCCACTCGCCGAGAACTGGCTTTGCCTCGAATGTCACAGCCACACCATGATTTTCTGCAATTCTTAAAAGCATCCACCTTGAAATCCAAAGTTCATCAGAAACAAGTGTTGGTCCAACAGCTGGTCCGCCGACCTGGTACTCATGTTGACCAGGTTTTACCTCTACATTTGTTCCTGTGATATGAATGCCCGCCCGAATGCAAGCGTCTACGTGCTCTTCTGAAATGTCTCTTCCAAAACAGCGATCTCCTCCTGCTGAACAATAATAGGGTCCTTGCGGGGGTGGATAGCCTCCTTCGGGAAATCCTAGCGGTCTGCCATTTTTCATAATAGAGTATTCTTGTTCGAGCCCAAATGCAGCTTCTAATTCTTTATTCGCGACTTCATTTTCTATAAGGGTATGACGATGATTTGTAGTGTGTGGAGTGCCATCTGGGTTGAGGACCTCACACAATACAATTACTGATCTTCCATCGTTTCTTACTGTATCTGTAACAGCACGGATTGGAGCAAGTATACAATCGCTATCATCACCTGTTGCCTGTCCTGTTGATGATCCATCAAATGACCAAAGAGGAAGAACAGAAATATCACCGGCGGCTAATTTTGCAACATCTTCTGTTGTAAGTTGGTGCACTTTTAATTTTGACCTCATTGTCCAAGATTCACCTTGAAACCCGTTTAAGCCGATCCACACATACTCTAGTTTTAATGTAGTTACTTCATTCATTTCTATTAAAATCCTCTAGTTTTTTTAATATTTTATTATATGCTTGTTCAGGTTTATCGTAAATAGTTACGCCTGAAACACCTTCTAGTGCCTTATTATACGATGTTCTTGGTGAAAGGACTTCAATACTATGCTTTGCATATTCCATTGAATGCTTTTCTGAATCATCTAGTGCGCAGAGAACAACATCACTATGGAAATAATCTTGTGTTAATAGCCACCTATATTTTTCAGGAGAAAAATCAATATGATTGCACTTAATACCTGCAGCCTCAACCCAGCGATACGTATCATATTTACATTTAAGATTATCTGCAGGTCTTGCTGTAATTAGCTGGACAAACACGCCTTTTTCATATAGCTTGTTAGCAATATTTATCATTTTTTGGTTGGGTGCTATAGTCATCAAGCCACCCTCCGTAATGAACTGTTGAAAAGTTCCCTCTGGAGACAATCCTGCTTCCTTTACTTCTTTTGACGAATAATACTCTGTAGAATTAGGATCAACATATACATCATGCTCATCATGAAGCCACTGAGTAAATGTATCTCTGAATTCATTTAACACATCATCAATATCAAACAATACGACAGGTTGCCCCTCGTACCACGGACTATCTTCAAATTGATGGCGCATATTTAGAAAAAGGTCTTTGCTGTGAAACGCTTCTATAAAGTCTTCTTGAGAAAAATCCCATAGGTTCATAATAGCAAGCATGTACCTGAATGAATCAACTGATTTAAACAGTAGTTTATTTCTATCTACTGCTTTTTTTGTAAGTCTGTGATCTTTAAAATTGACAGAATCAATTATCCCAGAAGCCTCACTATGGAGTGCCAACGTAAAAGATTTAGTAAGATCTTCTTTTTCTTCACTTGACAAATCTAATTTATTAAAAAATAAATTTGAAAACTCATTTTGAGCTTCAAACATGTGCATAAGCGTAGACGACGACTTATTTTTATTCTTTTTCATTTATACTCCTATGTGTTATTATCATAACACACAATAAATGATTTTACAATTTCTAGTATTTGTTAGTTATTCTATCTAGTATGATATTATGCTTTCTAATATATGCGTCAAAAAAATCATCAACTGAATACCCTGAAAGTATTAGCAAGCTTATGAAATAATTCTGTGCATCTACGAATTCTTCGAGAAAATGCTCTCTATCAACAACAGGATCATCCATTTTTTTATGCTCTTTAGTATTTTTTAAGAGCTGGAGTGCTTCAAAGATCTCTTCTACGCCTCTAAGTGTTACTTCTCTGATTTGCTGTTGTGATGACTTCTCTGATAGCTCTAGCGGCCATCCTTCGGGATATACGTTTGCGTATTCATTAACTGCAGTCATGAACTCTTCTCTGAGTTCGAATATTTTATCTAATTTGTCTTTCATTAGTTAAACAGGTCATCATCATCAATATTTGTAATATTAATTTCATCATCTGCTGAAAGCTCTGCGGCTTCAGTAAGCATTCGCTCTATGTTTTCTGTCTGTGAATCAATATATCCTTCATGAAGAGTTACCATGTCACCCTGACGCTCTACCCTTATAGTTCTGAGATTGTCAATAATATCAGTTCCTGTAAGTAGTGCGACCTGTAAAAGTCTGGCAATCTCTGAGATTACATTGTCATCTAAATTATATGCTTTTTTCATACTATCCTCTTGTTAGTTAGATAATATTATTTTATATTATGTTTGAATATTGTTTATTATTTTTAGCCAACTGTTACGCTTTTTGCAAGGTTGCGAGGTTTATCAACATTGTACCCTAGCTCAAGCGTGGTATAATATGCTATTAATTGCATTGGTATAATTGTTAAAAACGGTGATAAGAATTTTGATGTTTTTGGAACAGGAATGTTGATATCAGATATCTCTTTTACTTCTTTATTACTACTTCCTACAGTGATTATAAACGAACCCCTTGCTTTAGCCTCATGTATGTTAGAGAGAGTCCTTTCATACGAGTCATCATTTGGTATTATAGCAATTACTGGGATGCCGTCTGACAACATTGCGATTGGACCATGTTTTAATTCTGCTCCACTGTAGGCATCACATGGAATATAAGATATTTCTTTTAATTTTAGTGCGCCCTCTTTTGCAACGTATTCACTCATTCCTCTTCCAATAAACATTACATTTTTTGCATCTTTTATTTTTAATGCCGCTTGTTTTATTGGGTCTTGTTGGCGGAGGACTGATTCAATTTTATCTGGTATTTCACAAAGGTCTTTTAAGAATCTTTTTCCTTGAGATTGTGTTAGGTATTTGCTTCTTGCTAGTTTTAGTGAAAACATTGCCAGCGCTGCAAGTTGTGATGTGAATGCCTTTGTTGAAGCAACGGATATTTCTCGCCCACTGTGGATGTATACACCTGAGCCACATTCTCTTGTGATAGTTGAGCCAGGTACGTTTATTATTCCTTTTACGCTTGATGCCTTTAGGGCGATCTCCCTAATGGCCTGAAGGGTGTCAAATGTTTCTCCCGACTGTGATATAGCAAACCACATTTCATTTTTTCCGATTAGTGGGTTTGTATCAATAATATCAGAGGCGGAGTATGCCCTTGATGGAACCTTGCAAAATTCTTCAATCATTCTGCTTGCTATTATTGCAGCGTGAAGTGATGTACCGCAAGCTGCAAAACAAACCCTTGATAAACTTGCCAACTCTCCCCTTTCAAGATTTAAACCTGTTAATAGTGTGTTTCCACTTTTTTTATCAAGCCTCCCAGCAAGGCATCTTCTAATTGATTCTGGTTGCTCAAATATTTCTTTTATCATGTAATTTGGAAAACCAAGATTAGCAAGAATAACATCCTGCTCGGTATCATCTATTATTTCAATATTTGATTCTTTTACAGCACTATCAAATGTATCTAGTATATTGACATTTTCTTTTGAAACAACTGCCATTTCACCATCTTCTAAGTGAATAACCCTGTTTGTGTGACGAACTAATGCAAGAGTGTCAGATGATATGTAGTTTTTATTATCACCTAATCCAAGAATAATAGGAGATCCCATTTTGGCTGCGATTATTATATTAGGATTATCTGCAAACATAACTGCAATGCCATACGTTCCTTCTATTTCAGCGAGTGCAGATTTTACAGCGGTAACTGGGTCTCCTGCATAATACTTTTCTATTAGGTTGGGAATAACCTCAGTATCAGTTTGAGTATTAAATACCTTTCCATCTTTGATAAGTGATGTTTTTAGTGAATCATAATTGTCAATAATACCGTTATGAACAACCATTATTTTTTTGTCAGTAGAAATATGTGGATGTGAGTTTAACTCTGATACTTCGCCATGAGTAGCCCATCGAGTATGACCTATTCCTATTTTTGATTTTTTGTTGCTTAGCTTCTTGTCGAGCTCAGAAACGTGTCCCGTGGCTTTTGTTAGTTTGAATTTATCATTTCTGATTACTGCTATTCCTGCAGAATCATATCCACGATATTCTAGTTTTTTAAGGCCCTCAACTAATGTTTTCTCAGCGTGATCATCACCAATTACACCAATTATTCCACACATGCTTCCTCACTTTTGTACTTGAGGAACCCAGTACGTATTTCTGCCGTCTTTGGTTTTTTCTTTAATAACCTCATGTCCATAAATATCTTCTTTTTTGGAATATACCGACATCTCTATATTATATTTTGGATCATTATAGTTGTCAAAGTCTTTCATTGACATTTTTGACTTTATCTGCGAGCTTTTTGTCATAATATATTTTATAGAAGTATTTAAGGCTGTGAACTCTTCATCTTTTAGCTCTTTTATTAATTTATGTGGCGAGATTCTAGCCCTGTACAGAGCTTCGCTTTTGATATAATTGCCGATTCCTGCAACTACATTTTGATCCATGATTGCTTGAGCAATTGTTTTTTCTGAGCGCATGAACATTAGTCTGTCTTTTAATTCATCATCTGTTATGTTTGATGTCATCATGTCTGGACCAAGTGTCTCAAGTTTTTTGATTAATTCTTTTTTATCACCTACAAATTTTATTGTTCCAAAATTTCTTGTATCATTAAAATACAAAACATTGTTGTCAATATGAAGCGCTAGTCTTGCATGTTTTGATTTAGTTTCAGACCAATATCCGGTCATACCAAGTGAGTTCCAAATTGATGATCCTCCTTCGAGAATCATAAAAATGAATTTACCTGTACATCCTGCTCCAACAATATTAATTGGTAAAATATTCTGAAATTGTTCGAATCCGTCTGGGTTCTTTTTTGTATATTTTCCTGATAGTATCTCTATTTTCGTTAGTTTTTTTGAAGATACTTTTTCGGCTAATAATTCTGCTATTCTTTTTACTTCTGGACCTTCGGGCATGTTTATTTCCTATATTTAATAATGTATAATATTATATATTTTATAATGGTGCTGTTAACAAATGAAAAGAATTGTTATATCTGATCTTCATATAGGAACAAAGTTCTATAGGTCAGAAGAGTTGTTGGAGTTTTTGAGAAATGAAAAGTTTGATCAATTAATATTAGCTGGTGATATTATTGATTTTATTAAAATACCAGTATTTTCTAAGCGTTGTTTAGAAATATTAAAGTGTATAGGAGATAAAAAAGATGTCATATATTTATCCGGAAATCATGATAATGTGTCTGGTCTTGATGGAGAATCGTTTTCAAATATTAGATTTTGTAAACGTTATGAATTTGTTGAGAATGAAAGAAAGTTTAGAATAGAACACGGAGACAAATATGATAAAGGCTGGCTTAACGGCAGGCTGTTTGTTATATTTATATCTGTTTGTCAGCAATTATTAGAGTTTGCTTATAATTTTGACTTTACTTCTTGGTGGACTGAAAGGCAGATAAAGAAGCATAAATTAAGAAGTGTTATTGATATTTTAAGAGTGAATGATGATACCGATGTTTTTATAATGGGACATAATCATAACCCTGAAGCGATTGTATGGATTCAACCTAACAGTGATATAAAAACGTATATTAACTGTGGTGATTGGGTATCACATCAAACTTATGTTGAAATTATTGATGGTGTAGCTAGATTAAAAGAGTTTAAAGAGGAAAGTTAGAATCATCAATACATTCATAATACGAACGATCTATTGGTTGTGATATATTCCAGTTTTTTTGCATTTCATTGATTATTTGATTGAATGGTTTTTGTTGTGCAGGTGTTCTTGTTATTATTGGAATATTACCTTCTGTTGCTGGTAAAAATGATTCTTTAAATTCACTGCATATATCAAGCATAAAATTATCATCCACGTAAGAATAGTTTCCAAGATCAATATCGAATGTATAGATGTTCCAAACAGTTATATCAATTTCTGCAGCTGTATTTGTTAGTGTAGCAGAGATGCATATATCATCTGTGTTTTGATTAATGCAATCAAGCTCTATTCCACTGTCTGTTATTGCATAAGTTGTATGAAATTCTTCAGCTACACATTGTTTTATTGAATTGCTTCCAATTTCCATGTATCCGTTTATGTGAAATAGCGATCCTATTGCAGTTGATTCATCTACAAGCTCAACATAAAAATAAACATCAGAATTTATATCAACAACACCAAATGCAGAATCTTCAACCCTGCTTCCCCAGAGCCCAGGAGTTAGATTGTGTGTATCTTCTATGGTTTTATTACAACTAAATAGTAAAAAAAGAACCGATAAAAAGTTTAGCATCACACCAATAGACCCATGTCCTTTAAGTAGCTTACTATTTGTTTGTTGACGGGAATATCTTTGCCGTTTACTCTTTTGTGCGTACTTGGAAGAGCCTTGATCTCTTTATCGAGATGCAGATTTTTTATTGTACCTGTTTGATACGTTTCATCATAATATGAACCGCCGACGGAAGATCTTTTTTCAGTAAGAATTGTTTGTATTACATGACGAAGAAATGTTTCAGTGATAAAACTATCATATGTGTCTTTTGATGTTTTGCCTTTTTTAATATTGTCTTCCCAGTCTACAGGAAGTGATATATTTTCTCCACCTGCCCATTTTTCATGACCAAGTTGCTCATCTTCTGAATTTGGGATATCTACACCAAACTTATGTTGATCGGTTGCTTGTCCCTTTTTTCTTTTTCCGGCTTCTTTTTCTTTATTGGCTCGGATATCTGGTGAATCACTCATTTTTATTCCATAGTTTACTTATATTAATTATCCATCTATATAACAAAGTGAATATATTAAGATTGTTAGCTACTTTTTTTTAGCATCATCTCTGATTTTTATGAGGTCAAGACCCGCACAATCTATTTTTCTTCTTGTTAGATTGTAATGATTAACAAATCCTTTGAATGTACCACGGGATACCTTACTATCAACGGCCTCTACTAAACTCCCGTTGTCATCTGTTGGTACCTCTATAGGGATATTGGTTGCCTTATGGATTGCTGCCCACAAAGCAATCAGGGCCTGTTTCTGTACATCGTAGAACCCAAGGTGTGTTTCAAGCTTAGCTCCATGTACACAAGCATCATCAATTATTGGTCTTTCTCCAAAACCGTTGCGTACATACCAATCTTGATGCTTTGTATAAAAAGCATTTGTGATTTCAACACCTATGGATTTATGATTCCATTTTGATCCGCCTGCATGCCATGCACCATGCTGTGTATCCATAGTTTGGAAGATTCTACCATCATTATCAATAAGAAAATGAACTGAAATTCCTCTATTTTTTAGAACTTTATGACAAGATTCTGATGAAAGGCAAACGTCCCAATGGTTTACAAAAAATGTAGGTTTCCTGTCGGGTTTTCCAGTGTAATCATAGTATGTTCCGCTCTTTGCTTCAAATCCATCTTGCTCAGACCAGAGAGTTACCATGGGCCAGTCAATTTCAAAAAAGTTTCCGTTGTGTACTATATGCTTTTGCTTTGTGCCTTGCTCTGGGATTAGTTGATTGCTGAAAATTTGAGGCATGTAGTTGTGAATTTTATCTTCACGTTCTGTAAAAATTCGACGGAATGTTCCCGGGCCGCAAAGGCCGTCAGCTATAAGACCGTTTGCTTTTTGCCACACCCTGATCGCCTTTACAAGTGCATCATCAAAATACTCTACATTAAACCATTCCGGGACCCAGCCAAGAGAATCTGCTGAGCTTTTATTATAAAACACTTTATCGATTGCCATGCCTATAATCCAAACTTATTCTCTACGGTCTCGAGCAT
>Ga0098052_1001986_pt1 | contig 12463 bp, 3 predicted proteins | sample 15_taG_FD_81591 | JGI IMG/M metagenome (GOLD analysis project Ga0098052, IMG submission 81591) | Marine viral communities from the Subarctic Pacific Ocean - 15_ETSP_OMZ_AT15312 metaG | ecosystem: Environmental > Aquatic > Marine > Oceanic | place: Pacific Ocean | collected 2015-01-18 | reverse complement strand
CTGCCGGCTAACTCCCATGGATTGAATTCAAAACCGTCAGCCTCATCGGCGGCATCGAGATACATGGTCGGATTTAGTACAGAGAAATAGATATCCCACGCGTAGGTCAGCCCAAAACCGCTTGTGTGATCAAAAAAACCTATAACAGTATCACTAGTTACAGATTCAATTTGTAGAGGAACGTAGCTAATAGCTGCCTGTCCATAATAAGTGGTTGCAAGATGCGCGGATAAACTTTCCATAAACGCCGCAGAGACTCCCTCAAGGTCGCCTCCGGACTGAACCCCCGTTGTTCCAATGTATTGTCCGGTGAGGCCGTGGGTATTTCTCTTAGTAAGAGAAGTTCCAAAAAGGGTTGTTAGTATTTTAGCTGGATCCATGGCGGGGGAAGAACTTGTACTGTTCAGGTGTTCTGGTGTTACTATTAGCCAATTATATTGCCCAGTCATTGTACCCATCGTCATCTCCCAGTCGTACCATGGGGCTACCGTGGACCAGCCGACGAACTCGGTTCCACTTATAAGTCCCTCCAGATCTGCGACCGTGGTGTACATATATATTCCTTTGTTTTCAAGCCTCATTTTGTGTCCTTTAGAGCCTTGGAAACTTGACTATTATTAAAATAGCGGCTAGTCTGAGTTGAGTGGGTATTGCTTAGTCCCATGGCGCTGATCATATTTCCAGTTGCAACTAAATCTAAACTTTGTGCAGTCGTTATTGACATATAAGTATTCGCTACCTGAAGTTGGTGAGGTAACGTGTTATCTGGCTCGTATATAGGATCGTTTGGATTGGGAAAGTTTTCTACCATTTCAATATTGTGGTTCAACATATGATTTACGTAAGCATTGTTAGTTAACGGATTTTCAATTTCTAACGCCTCAACAGTACTGTCTACTAGGTTATAGTTCTGTTGAGATACCTGTACTGAAAATCCACATGCATGCAATAAATCATGGGATTTTTTCTCTGTTGTGGCTTTATTAGGATCTTTTTGTTTCATCCCTTGCTGCGCTAAAACGTCGCCGGCACGTCCTATTCTATATCTATTCGGAGTAGCAGATAAATTTCTGGTGCCCCCTTCACTGAATTTTTTTGAAGACATAGTGATTTTTAATTTTTTAAATTCATCCGTGTTTCTATAGTTAGAGGGGGTGTACTTTTTTATTTTATTAGATACTTTAGATTTAGCCATGGTTCTTTCCTTTTTAATAAATAGTGACTCTCATTATTTCTTGGGGATGAGAAAACCCTTAGCTCCAAGCTAGGTTTCTCTTCTACTCGTTCTCCTTAACAAACAATCCTACAATAAACGTTTGAGCTACACGATAGGCATATCTCGACGCAATTCTCAATTCAAATGGTCGTTTTCCATTCGCCCACTCTAAGCATTCTTTAAACTCGTCATATACTAGTTCTGCGGTACCATTAGCAATGTGCTTGCGTCCCAAGTACCTATAGCCTCTTCGCATGATTTCGCCCCACCATTTGCCGTGCAACTTGTTTGTGCACCAATCAACAGCGTTAGCTTTATCTTCAGTTTTAAACATGCCGGTAGACATAGCATGGGTGGCGATGACACAGGCATGAGATTCATAATATGCAACGGTCTCATCGGTGGAAACAGAGCCATCGCCGTCGGCGTCCGCGGCGGTTCCATCACCACCCACGTCATCGGCATCTGGGATGATGACCTCGCCGCCGCCCCACACCTCAGATTTGACCGGGAAATGCCACCCACCTTCAGCGTAGGCTCCACCAACCTTGGGGATCAGCGTGTGATCTGCATATCTAAATCTGGCGTTACTTGTCTCAATAAGGGATCCTACATAGCCATATTCTTCAAGTCCTTCTTCAAAATTAAGAAGGTACCTTGACGTCTGTGAACCGAATGAGCCGGCTATGGTGGTGTGAACGCTGATGTCACTGTCTTGGTTCAGGAAGGACCCCCCTCCGCCGGCGCTGGAGCCTGGGGTACGCCCCCATTGAGATGTTATGAAGCCGGCGTACGTCTCACCAAGGGACGCATCGCCGGTTGAGCCCAGGGGACGCAGCGCAACCTGAACGCCATTGTACTCGCGCATTTCGGCGTAGTCGGCGCCGGCCCAATAGCCGGCTTGTTCGTCGCTGGCAGTCCAGCCCACGCCGCCGACGTAGCGCATATGGGTGTACAATACACTGGCCCGACAGTACCACCATTGTCCGTAGGCTTCGGAGCTTAATTCTTCAGAACTGTCATAAACTATAACTGGTTGCATTACGTTGCATATTGCTTGTATACCGGACTTGGTCCAGGCGGATGAGTTGAGTAAGCGCTTGGCCTTATTATTCGAAGAAGAGCCGTTGTATTTTAGTGTGTCATAAGCTGAAATTAATATATCTAGGTTGGCGCCCAGGGATTCTTCTGCAATCGCCAAATCGCCACCATAGTCCGCGGATGCGACTGCTATCTCCATAATATGATCTCTAATAGCGTACATCGTCACTGTATCTAGCCTGCCTCCATCCAGACCCATACCTCGCTCTAAAGTTCCACGAAACTTATATACAAAAGCACAAAGTAATACTTGTTTAATCCACCCCTGCCACGTGGTCTCGTCGACCGAAGATGCCATCGACGCAGGGAGGCTCGAGTTGGAGCGTTTCCCGGGCGGATAATGATTCAGGGTCGGCGTACCACCGCCGAACCCTCTGGTGTCATGACGATCTTTCAGTCCCGCGATCTGGGGCGGGATGTTGTCTCTGTCGGTCACCACGCCTTGAGATTGGAGCTTGGCCCGGGGCATGATCACCCAACTAAGATATTTGATCCAACGAAACATCTCGCCGTAGTCTATTACGGCACTGGGTGGTTCATAGTTCCAGGAGTATAAAGAACTTAAGAACATGTCTCCAAAGATTTTTTTATCTATCGGGAAACTATTTTTAAAAACATAGGTATGTATAGAGCCGCATGCGTGCCCCCAAAGCTTCTCTATAGTGCCGTCATCTTCATAAGTGGACTCGCTGCTATCAGTGCCAGCATCGCCTGCGTCGGTCCCTGCGATTTGTAGGGTTCTATCATACACAGGGTGATAGTTGAACAATGGAGTATCGTATTCACCCGCTGAGTGTGTGCCGGCTTTCGAGCCAAACAATCTTCGACCAGATAACGTGGTTTCGGTATCTGATTCAGAACGAGGCTTAATTATATTTAAGAGCTTTTCAAAATCTATCTTAAATCTCTTTAGATGCATGAGGCGCCCGTCTTCGGGCCCTATTAATTTAGCAACTTTTGCTGCTTGTTCACGCATTGCCACGGCTGGGGAGGAACTATATGTGGCGCCATCTTCAAAAGTTTTGAAGAGCAAGGTTCTGGCTATATTAAAAACATAGGGCGCCCTAACCCATGGTTTATCTTCGGGCTCTGGATATGATTTATTTACACCATTAGCAAAAAAATCATTAAATCGATCATCTATATTGTTATAACTGCATGAAGCAATCGCATGATTATAGTAATTTCCAACAAAGTGATCAAATTCATCACTGAAATACTGGTAGATATCTTGCATCATTCTAAGGCTCTGATCTTCAACCTCGATCTCTACTTCATATTTTGTGGGCTCCATTGCAGCCCGTTCCCCGGCTTCGGAAACGGCAGCGTCATAGTCGGTCATGCTGGCCTCGAGGCCGGTCATCCCCAACCAAAAATCATCCATTCCAATAGTATTATAATAAGCTACATCATCATCCATGTAATCATTATACTCAAAACACATAACTCGATAGCCGCCTCTCACAATCCAGCCCTCGTAATTGGCTAGCCCACCGGATGGGCGCTCATCTAGATCTGCGGTCGGAAGCGAACCAAAGTCTCCATATTTGACCCCCAAGGGTGCTTCAAAATTTACCAACCTTAGATAAGATGGAACTTCTTTAGTGTTATCTGTTTCAACTGAACTCATATATCTTCGAGCTAAGTCCTGTAACTCACCTGCGTATTCCGCCATGGCTTCTGTCGTGCCAACGGTACCGCCGGTGTCCCAGGATGCTTCGCCTGCTTCAAAGCGGTAGGCGGCGCCGCCTTCACCACGGTAGGAATCTTCTTCAGAACCTGTGTATACTCCATAGGTAGAGCCTGCACTATAGCTGCTCAGCCCATCTTGAAAGTCAAAGGTGGACGTGTCTCCCAGTGCTCCTGCGTCCACCGTTGATGCAAGCCGCACTGATGGCTGTCCATAGCGATAGTTAGGCTTGTCTGCACCGGTGTCACCATCAGTAACAAAGCCCTGGTATTCTGAATAGTCCGGTTGCGGAAAATCGGCATCATCGTCTAAATACAAAGTTTGAACTATATTAACTTTTGGTGACTCCTCGAGTGGCAACTCATCAAAATACTCCTCTCCCATATTGGTTAGGAACCTGTTCTCCGCCCTTTTAAGCTTTACTGTTTTAACTCTATAATATTCATATGGAACATGGAGGCCCAAATATTTTTGTATCCTATGGGGCGCTAATACAAACGATAGTTTTGAGTGTGTATGGAGCGCCTTTTCGTAATCAAAGAAAAAGATTCCATCATTTTTTACAACAACATCGACTGATGCCTGTGTGTCATCGCCCACCGTAGGGGCGGCGCCGATGAGATCTTTATTAGAATAACTGTGGTCGGTGAAGGCAATCTTGGTATCCGCTGGGGCGCCTTCGGCCCGGGCCTGGGCGAAATCAGATAAATATTGCGCCCATGCAGATCCCTCTTCTGGGGTATCGACGGAGCCTCCTGTGCCGTAAGTATAATAGTCACTGTCTATATAATATTTTGGGGCGCCCTCTTCAAGAATAAACTGTGCCATGTCAGTCAAAAGAGCGCGGCCGTTGATAGGGATCGTGTGTACCGTTCGGCGCGTCATATGGTGCCAGTTTCTTGGGATATAAGCACTATCACCCTCTATCTCAGCCATGCCAGCATAATATTTGCAACTCGTTGAGCCGGGGCCGCCGGCGCTGCAGTCAGGTCTTCCTTCGGCATTCCCTGTTCCGCCGTGATTGACATAGGAGACGTTTGGGGCTTTAATCCTAGAGTCTATAATTTTATTGTTGACCACTCGTACTTTTTTAAGTCTAGCCTGTTTGAGCACTTGTCGGTTCGCGGAGTACAATAATTTGTTAAAAGCCCTATACAGTTTCCCAGAATTGCCAGGGCTAGCCTTATCTACAAAGGTTTTCCTAAAAAACTGCAGCCTACGTAAAATATCAGTTGTATAGTCTTTAGACGCAAGAATGTGAGCTATATTCGCCAAATTTCTCTTTAGTTGTCTGTCAGTATCTATTTTATCAGCGTAATTGTCTATTAGTTGTGTCATCGTGGATACTATTTTAGCGTGGCCCATGGGCGTGTCCGCATGATACGTTCCATTAATCGACATAATGGGCTCCCCAGGGTGCGGTGAGCCAGTTGCCTCAGAAACAAATATATCTGCCTTTTGATCTGCTATTTGGAGATCTGTTGGTCTTCCGTCGGCGCCGGTGGGAGATGAAAAAATAGGCTCATATGTTATATCTCCAAAGTTAGCGTTAAACAAAAGAGAATTCATCTCTTTAAAAGAATCTGTTAACTCGCCCGGGTACAAAGCATTTCCGTCGGAATCTTCAGCCTCGTTGTTGATCAATACATCATTTCCAACACATGCAATAAGATAAATCGATGACAATCTTGCCAAACGATATGAGATAGAATCGCCTTTATTGCCATATTCTGCGTCTTCCCACTCCATATCATCTTCCATACGAGACATGTTAAAATCAATTGGTAGATTTACTATTACAGAAATTTGATCGCCGGCTTGGTCATATAGCCCTTCGGTTCGAACGTTGCTACCATCAGGTGCAATATAGTCCGATAATTTATACGCGTTCATTCGGCGGCCGGACGTATATTTATCGCCGGTTCCTCCTCCAGTATATGAATACAGTGTTTTTGCAAGATATCTGTTCATATACGAATATCCTGCGGCAAGATGTTGTGAGGAAGTCTCAAGTCCGGAGTCGGAGGGTACCTGTGACCAGGGCCCGTCCATACCGTCAGAGCCCCAAAAATTATCGTAAACCCAGTGGCCCGGAGTATCAATGTTAGCTAACAGGAAAGATGTGTCGTCTTCTGCGGACTCTGAGTACGCACTGCTGGAATCCCATTTTCGATGGTAAGACTTCGGGTCAGCGTGAAATCCATTGCCTAAAAATGCGTCTTTCATTTCAACAATTATAGCGTCGTAACTTGGACTATTGGAGTCAAACGTTGATTGTTTTTGCGGCGACATGGCGTAAAACAACTGTCTCAGATCTAATGCGCCTCTCTTTACATCTTCATTAAGCGCTTGATATGGAGACAGCCATGCATATATGTACAGATCCCCTAATTGTTCGCGAACCCAATCTGCTAAGTCTTCATCTGACTCAGAGGACTCTTTGGTCAAATAAATTGAAAGACTGCCGTTCACGTATGTGCCGGTGTTTGGATCTTGAGAATACCTACTATACTCCGAGGCTGCGTCAATGATGTCATCAGTACCTTCTTCACCTTCCTGTGGTCCATAAGATACATCAACAAAATCTACATAGAGAGTGGGTAAGTGTTTGCCTAAGCTCTCGCTCATTTTTAACGCTAAATCTACTTTAGTTGTCATTTTTTCTCCTGTTAGTCATCTTCACAGATCTCTGGGTCTTCAATGGCGGCGCCATAGATATCATAAAATATATCGTCGTCGTCATCCGTGCACGTCTTTTCACGTTCGCACTCAAACTCTAAATCAATGTAATAAGAATCTTTATTAAACAACTCTGCTCCGCGACAAGCTTGTTTTTGATCTATCTGTGCATCTGTAAATATATCAAAGTAATATTCTACACTACTTGTTGTTAATGTTAAAGGATCATTATTTCCATACATATGAACATCTGGTGCGGTCGGATACATCATCATCCCGTCTACAATCTGAGGATTCGTTCTAGTAAACTTTTTAGGGTGCAACAGTTCTCGCTCTACGGATCCCGAAGTAAACCCTTTGACAAAGCCGTTAACCATTGTCTCTGTGAGTTTATGATTCGTCCATTGCCATGGCCGGTGCTCGTTGTGATTCCATATCGTTATTATCGCGTAATTATTTCTCTTAAATTCAGGGTCCGCAGTCCAAGAAGTTGTAACGTTTAATTCACTTGAATTGATTGCAGCATTTAGTCTGCCCATACACCCGTCACACTCGCGGTCGTCACCGGACTCTAGCTCCACCCCCACATCACCTGTAGATGGTGTCCCACCTGCAGCAACAAACTCAAATACTACTGTTTTTAAGCCATCGTTAATTGTTATAAGTTCTCCGGCGGTTGGACACGATTCGGAGTCAACAAATATTTCGGCAATTGCTTTTTCTGCCGGCACTGTCTCTATTTTGAAAACACTTATATCAAAATTTTCGGTGAGAATCTCTGTGTTGACCTCTTCTACATAAGCCATGATATCGTCTTTCACCAATGAAATAACATTATCGCCGGCAAACCTAGGCGTTGTCGATATTACTTGTGATACGCTGGAAGGGTTCATGGTCACAGGTCTATCAAGATAATCTTCAATTCTTTTTATATATGTCATCTTAACATTTAATTGAGGGATCCTTTCTTCATCATGATTTAAATTTATAGGAAACGACGAAGATATGTGTCCTTGTAGCAACGCTAATTTCCATGCCGGTGCACTCTGTTGTGTTGGTCCATCGAAGCGCGCGTTACCAATTGGTTGTCCAAACCGATATATGTCTGGGGATGGTATGTCTTGCCGAGGACTCTCTCCCAAATCAACTGAAAAATAATTCAAGAACTTCTCATCCTCTTCTCCGCTAGCTACTGAACCAAAAAGCCCCTCTAACTCGGCGGCTTCTCCGGCGTCTAGAGTATCTAAAGGATTGTCGGCGCGCGCATTGAGTTCGGCGATTTTAGAATCCAGACTCTGCCTAATAAGAGGGGATGGGGGCACCGAGTTTTCAAGTTCGGTGAAAGTCACCAAACTTCCAATATATGAAGTATCTTCCTTAATCCTTTTATGTATATTTTGTTGATTTTCAGATGCCAGAGAAGCGACCCGATCTGATCGTTTGGCATATTTTGAGTCGTAAAGAACCTCTCCATCATAGAATGAATAGTAAGCTGGGCTGAACGTGCCTATCGACAGCTTATACTTCCCGTATGGAGTAAGCTCAAAATCATATACTTGTTGTTTTTTATCTATAAACTTAGCCATTATATCCCCCGTAAATTAGTAATCATTTTTTCTTTTTGTTTTTATTTTGAAGCCTTTCTTGTATCTTAGCATCCTTATTAAGCTTGGCGGCTTTCTTGAGATCAATCTCTGATTGTTTTATACTAGTATCGCCGGGATCTTTGTACATAACATCGACATCAATCTTGATAGCTTCTACAAATGATACGAAATCATATGGCCAGTTGTAGGCTATATCATATCCTTCTGGTTGCTTTTTAAGATCTCCGAAAATTTGTGTTGACGCTTCTCTTGCTTGGTCTGCTATAAGATCCCAATATTCTACTTGTCCTCTTTGTTTCACCTTAAACACCATCCAGCGCAGATCAGGATTATTTAATAAGTTTCTTTCGTTTAAAAGTTCGGTATCAAACAATTCATGAGCAACAGATGTTTTTTGGAAAGTTATTTTTTGGTAGTCGCGAGGAGCAAGGTTCTGCCAGATATATGACAGATCGTCTTTATCAAGTTTGTATCTGAACTCAAATAAATACATAACCATAGGATCGATCTTCTTATTGTTCAGGAAGTCAAACTGTGGTGGTAAAATATATTTGTTCATTTTCTTCACCAACTTACGAATTGAAACGCCTGTGGCGCCAGAGTCTGGAGAAACAGAACCTTCGAGGGCCCCGAGGGCTTCCTCAATACGCGTACGCGGTATACTTATAAGTTTTTTCTCTGCTATAATCTGCTGAGACCCTGTGGCTGCTGTTTCGCCAAAGTTGTTTTGCTCCAAGACATACGGTACAGCCACAACAGCTTCTCTTATAACTTGAGACTCAGCTAACTCGCCTAAGCGAATTTTGCTGTTCTTCCGGTCAAATCCAAACAACCTAGATAAAGATTTATATTGATCGCCCTGAGTGAATCTTGCATTACCCTCCGGTACGCTGAAATTATTGTAAATGCTGGCTGAATTTATGACCGCCCAGTGATTATTAAGCCAATCTGACGGGATTTCGCCTATTGAGAGGAATATTCCCCTGTTTTTGTCGACTGGCATTTTACCAAATTGATGCCACATTCCTCGTGGGACTGAGCCTGAACCATATAATGGAATCGTCAAATTACCAGAACCGCTGGTGTTGGGGTGTAACCCGACATCTCCGAAGTCAAGCATTGGAGTTTCAAATTTTGGCTGGATAACCCACTTGGCACCAATCGTTTCGTTAGTCTGTACTCCTCCTCGGCCTTCGGTTTTAAATATTCGTTCAATACCGAATAAATTGAAACTCGCACTTAATTGCATTGCATTGTTATTGATGCGTCCACCGGAGTAAGGTTCACCAACGCCCTGTGTGCCACCATGATTTGAAGACGGCCCGCCCGGTATTAAACTAGTATAATAAGCCGTATTCGAGGAACCACTGGGGGCACCGGGGTCGACCCGCCAATAAAAAGTTTTAGTCTCAGCAAGAATCTTTTCTAAGTCGTAGCTAATTGATGCACTCGGTCTGAATATAATATCCACCCACGCCTCGCCGTGATAGTATGGCGGCGTATACGCCCAGTTGTACCCGTCAAAACAATCCATTGATCCCGAGAGACCTAGGGACCCTGTGTTATATGCAGCATTCCATGTTCTTCCGGAAAGCGGCGGACCAAAAGCCGTGGGGCGACTATACATTGTAAAGTTTTCTTTATACCGAGGGTTTCTCTTTGGATCTTGTGGGATCTCATAAGTATTGTTGGTGTACCCTCCGGAGCCGCTAGCGAAGCTTGTTGATGGGTCATCGGCAATCCAAGTCTTCGCACCCAACTTCGTAAACGCAGCTCCATCGCCAGTTGAACCTGAATCAAATCCATAGCCTCGGGGCCCCTGCATAGACCTCTTCAACACGACTCGGGCGCCATAAACCTCACCTTCCGAAAATTTAAGGTCAGTAGGCACTACATTTGATTCAAGGTTTGTAAAATCTTTATCCTTTAAGAAGAAATTTCCAACTTCACCAAAAAAGTTAGCAGCCATTTTAGTATAAGATTGTTCAGCATCACCGCTCCAGGAGGCGGTTGTAGCCAAAGAGCAAGAAGGATGAGGCTCCATATCAACAAAGAACTTACCTTTCAAGAACGAATCTGGCTCTATAATCGCTTCAAAAGGCATTCGGAAGTCAAAATATGTGCCGTCGAAGCGGTTGTCTTTATCGACAAATTGTCCCGCATACGTTGTTAATGCCCAGTTGTCCGGAGAATATCCGCCCGCGGGGCCCGTAGGTTCATCAGAGTTGTGAGTGCCGCCGAACGCTTTGCGAGCGATGCGCTCAGGATTAGTGACGACCGGATAGTCTACAGCCATTCCAGATTTTATCGAATTATAAAGGATTCCCGGCGCAAACAAAGGCGCTATTACCGGTCTGAAGGCGCCGCCTAGAAATTGATACGAGTTTGTGCTCCCTGTAATCTCATCGCCGGGTGCGACCGGGTTAAGGGATTGACCGTACGAATCAAGAATAGCCGACAGGCCCGGGCCGTACGAACGGGAAAACTGGGATACAAGATCAAGTGTTCTTTGGGCTGGATAAAAACCCTTATACGGATTAAATCTGATCGCGGCTTCACACGTAATCTTAATTTCGTTAAGATCAAGCATCGTCTTATCTTTAATATTCATAAAATCTTGTAAGAAATCTGAATTCGAGTAATCTTTGTAGAATGACGCCGTAGCACTTGTCGCGATGGTTCCCGGGATTTTAAAGGTGTCTAGGTTTCCGGGGTCCAGGATTCCGAATTTTAAATAATCTTCAACATGGTCGCTGATCCTAAATTCTGGCACAGTGGAGTAGCCGCGCGCTATCAATTTTAAGTCAGCATGGAACGCGTCATAATCATTAAACCACGGGTTAGAAGCGGACACGAAGAACGTGGATCGCGGAGAATATGCTCCACTAATTAGGTGTTTAGGTGTCTTTAGAATAATTCCTGACGTTCGATTTGCTTCCCATAGCGCTTCTCCAGAGTATACTTGTGAAGCACTAACGGCTCTAAACTCTGCTATTCCAAAAGCTCCATAATCTGAGTCCCAATTAGTGTGCATCACTGGGGCGGTAGGTCTAGTTGGGACGGCACCAGTTTGCGGGATGTTCAATCCTGATGGGGCTACAACGGAACGAGGGGAACCTAGCATATGCTTGCGAGCATATAAAGGACTGATTACAAATTGGCCATTCCGAGCCATGTTGCGGCGGGACGAGGATCCGGGCCCGTAATTTCCAAAGTCGTCAAAGTACTCCCCCTGCGCATATTGACTAAATGTATTTTGCAGGTCGCCGGCGTTACCAGATCTTCTCGAGTAGCTAAGGTGTAAGGCCGGCCCGATGGTTTTGATGCTAGGAGGTCCCGTTCTGGTGAGAAAGTCTAAAGGAGCATCGAGCACCCAGGCACTCTGCGAACACGGGAATGTCACGGGGTTTTGTAACCTTATTGGAAGACCGACGCCAAAAGAATTGACTCTAAAGTCAGCGAGAGTCACGCGCGCAGCATTTGAATTGCGCCAAAAGCCGTTATCATAGTCTGGGCGTGCGCTGGAGCGTGTTGTAAATTCATTTCGTGTTGATGGAAAAATATTCTGGGTATATATAATCCAATTTTTACTAAATCTTGTATCATTCACCATATCTATTGCCATATAGAGAGGTGTATATATTCTCTTTAAGTTCGGGGATGCAAGGTTATTAAGAGCGACTTGATTGAAAAATATCTTTTCATTAGTGTGTGACGCTTTGAGTGTTATATTGTTTCTCTTTCCTGCTGCCAACTGTATTGGATTAGAATATGGAGAATCATAATTAACTCGCGATGTGCGACCTTTCAAAGAAATTGGGGGTAAGCTAAAGTTGTAGAATCCTTGGGCGCCTCCAGTAACAGCCGAAAGTTGATTGTTCTTCATCTCTTCAATTAATACAGGGTGATAGCGCGCTGTTCTCCACATTTGCCAAGTCCAGCCATACGTTGCTTGACGTCGAGAAAGCAGCATGTTTAGGTATGAAGCGCTTTGAATATACTCTGTATTATTTAAGGTATCATTTAAGTATGCGGCGGGGGCTGTTGCGTCTGAAGGGAAACCAAGCGTATTTGTATTGCCGCTTACTGCATCCAATGTAATCGTGTTTAAGCGTGCAATTGGTTGGTACCCGCCACCAAAAGCAGATTTTCCTACTTGAGTTGGTCCAT
>Ga0098052_1001985_pt1 | contig 12463 bp, 14 predicted proteins | sample 15_taG_FD_81591 | JGI IMG/M metagenome (GOLD analysis project Ga0098052, IMG submission 81591) | Marine viral communities from the Subarctic Pacific Ocean - 15_ETSP_OMZ_AT15312 metaG | ecosystem: Environmental > Aquatic > Marine > Oceanic | place: Pacific Ocean | collected 2015-01-18 | reverse complement strand
TCGATTATGTCCTGCAGGTCGATTGTTTCCGGCAGTGCGTTAATTATGTATACTGGTATATCGTTGCCGAGTACATATTCGCCGATGAGCATGCGGGCGTCCCTAGACGTCTTAAACATCCCCCACTCCATCGGAATGGGTCTGGTACTCTTCAACCCACTGTTCCTCGGATATGTTTTCTTTTTCAGATAATTCCATTCCAATTTGAACGTCGTTGATGCCCTGCTTGTATCCACGGATCCAGTTCTCTTCAGCAACAGACATCAAAAATTCCGGAAATTCTTTCGCAAAAACGTCCACAATCATCTGCACGGTAACTTCATTGTTGTGCATTGACTCTTCCGAGCTGACCCCGACATACTCCACAATTATATTTTTTAGCTCAGAGTCTGGTTCAACTAGTTCGTTCAAAGTTGTGTTCTCTGTGCCTTCTTGTTCTGTAATCGTTTTCATTTTACTCCTGGTCTTTTTTTCTTATTAATTAAATAAGCTTTGACAGCTTCTTTGTTGGCTGTTATTTCTATAGTATACACTTTTTTTATGTGAGAGAAAAGAATTATCTCTTCCTGCTTTGCAATTGTTGTATAGCGAACTTCCTTTACATCAACTTTTGATATTTCCAAAAACTTATCTAAAGCTTTCCTTTGAGCCAACTTCGGGCCAGGGTCTTTATCCGCATATGATGATATATCTATCTTGACTGAAAAGGCGGGGGGGCGGGTCTTGCTCTTCCTCTCAACTGGCTTGGCCAAATCAACATCGTCCCAGTTAAAGAGTGGAATATTAGGATTTGTGTCTTCATCGCTGGATATCCCCGCCCAGGCCTTAAGGTCTTTTGGTGGTGGATACCCCATTATAAAATCTTGGCAGCCAAGGTAGCTACCTTGCTTCTTTCTCCTTTAATCAACGTCACGTGACCAGAAAGCTCAGACTCCTTAAATTTTTCAACAGCGTATGTCAAACCGTTTGAAAACTCATCAACATAGACATTGTCAATCTGTTCAATATCGCCGGTCAAAACGATCTTCGTACCTTCGCCGACTCTTGTTATTATAGTCTTAAGCTCGTGGGTTGTTAAGTTTTGCGCTTCGTCAATTATAATAAAAGCATTCGGGATGCTGCGGCCACGGATATAAGTTAAAGCTTCAATCTCAATGGTACCTTGACCGATATAAGAGTCCAGGGTGCCTTTATCATTGCCCATGAGATATTTAAGATTATCTCTTATCGGAGCAATCCAAGGCATCATCTTCTCTTCCATGGTGCCGGGAAGGAAGCCAATATCCTTTCCCATCGGCTGCACCGAGCGAGATACAATAAGGTGGTTGTAGCTACCCTTGCCCTCTAAAACCTGTTCTAGGCCGGCACTTAGTGCTAGGAGGGTCTTCCCGCTCCCAGCCTTGCCGACCAGTGAAATTATGTGGACATCAGAGTCCCTCAACAAGTTCAATGCGAAGCCCTGCTCCTTATTTCTCGGCCTTACCCCCCAAGCTGCCATTTTTTTCTTTGGCCCTGTGCATTCTGGAACCTTCACTAGTTTTTCGGCGACCCCTTTAAATTTTGCGATTGCAGTCTTTTTATCATTGGAGCTTGAAACCAACATGACATATTCATTTGGGTAAAATTTACCTTCTTCTTCTGTTAAAAAGATATCTTCGTTTTCATAGAACTGATCGATGATTTGGTCATCCACCAGTAAAGTTCTGAACCCCGTATAGATATCTGTTCTGTCTGTCACCACTTGCTCGTTAATATAGTCTTGAGCAGATATGCCAACTGAATCACACTTGACACGCATATTGATATCCCTAGAAACAACTACAACTTTTTTTGAACGGGGTAGAGATGCCTGAACTGCTATCTGAGATATGGCCGTCGCAATAATTTGATTATCAGGTACGTTGAGGTCAAAACTCTCTGGAACTGAGGATGGAACAAAATCAGAAACCGTCAGCAAGCCCTTTCCTTTTGCTATTCTCACTCCCTTAATCAAGGAACCTCTCTCTCTTAAGGCATCCAGCAATCTGATAAAGCCCCGAGCATTAACTCCAACACCATCTTGTCGTTGTTTGTGGTGATCAACCTCATCCAGAACCTTAAGTGGTATTAATATATCGTTGTTCCCAAAAGAACTAATAGCATTAAAGTCAGTGAGACAGACGCTGGTATCTAGGACGTAAATTTTTTTAGCCATATAAGCAATCCGGTGATTGTCGTGGTTCATATTTAAATAGATTTAGATTTGAATAAAAAACAGTTAATGGGGCTTTTATTCATTTAAATTCTGTTTTTGCAAAACTTATTCCTACCTACTAATGGAGTATCCATATTCACCAACTGACCAAAGGAGGGTCTCGATGTGCTATACAAAACATTTAAATTACTTACATCTTTTCTAATAAGTCTGGCGATGCTATCCTGTTCGTGCGCAACGACAAATTCAGGTAATTATTCGGAAGACAAACTGGTTCTGCCTGTTTCCTCTTTCCTAAAAATTGAGGCTAGCCTAGTTGTAAGAAAGTGTGACGATAATAGCAAAGAATGTGAAGTTGAAAAGAGCGATTTTATCTCTGGATCGGGTTTCGTCGTAGGGAAAGCACGGAACGGAGGATCTTTTGTTATGTCTGCTGCTCACGTCTGCGATCCAAGTGATTACGCAGATATGGTTACTGGGGGCACTCCTTATACTATGGAATATGTAGGACTCACCAAAGACAAGGAAAAGTTTCGCATGCATATTCTAGAAGTTGATCACGACACGGACTTATGTCTTGCCTGGGCCCCTGACCTCAATCGTGTACCTTTGAGAATAGCAGAAAACAAAATGCTTCCGGGGGCACGCATCTGGAATATTGCGGCTCCAAAAGGTGTGCTCTATCGGGGCGCTCCCATTATAATTGACGGCATATTTAATGGTACCAACTTAGATAGTGGCCATGATATGTACACGATGTTCGTCCGGGGTGGATCTTCTGGTTCTTGCATTCTTAATGAGAATCACGAAGTTGTTGGTGTCGTCAGCATGATGGACACTCGTTTCGGTTGGATTGCTATCTCCCCCCGACACGAGGATGTTTATGAGTTTTATCATAGATCAATTGCTTATCACAAAAACGTCGGGGCAGTAGTATATCAGATTGCTTTACCGCAATTGCCCTCGCTTCCAAAAGTTGATTTACCAGATTTAGATTTAGATATAGATTTACAAGGGCTCGCAGAAGATCTCCTAGGGAGACTCAGCCTTAAATAGGAAATGGCGGGATTCGAACCCGCTAGCATCCAACATTCATTTCCATGGATATCTCAATGTCTTAACTGAGATGGTTGATTCTTCACATCAACCAAGCTATCTAGCCTTTAACCGTACCATATGATACCCGCTCGTTGCTAGAAATGAGGGTCAGCTAAATTTATATAAATTAATTTAATTAAGATCTTAAGATATCAATCACTCTTCCTCAAAGAATGACTTAATCTTATACTTATTGACTAAATTGTTAAATGAAATAATGTCTAAACCTAAAAATCTAGCAGCTTCTTTTCTAGACCTTGTTGCTGATAGTGCAAATTTAAGTAAAGCATCTTTAATGACGGTTGGAATTGTATGCCATATTGGTATACCGTATACGTACCCATTAGCTGCTTTCGTAGCTAATTCTAATTTAAGAGCTATCACGTCTTCTAAACTTAAGCTAGCTAACATAATTTCAAACTCTTCAGTTATTTTATTTTCTCTTCTAAGTTTCTTTTGAATTGAAAAGTTTCTATTTTTTCCATTGTGATGCTTAGGAATATGACGGTATATTTTTCGTTTCCAACCCATTATATAAATTTAAGTACTTGTCAAGGGTTTGTCAAGTGTTTTTTTATTTTTTCTACTTGAAAGCTTTAATTAGATCTAAATTCGTTAGCACAGACAGTCCTAGACAGAAGCTTAGTTACAATATACGGATCACAATTAGCATTGGGGCGACGGTCTTCAATGTACCCCTTTCCATCTTTCTCTACTTGCCATGGTATGCGAATTGATGCTCCACGATCTGATACTCCGAATTTGAAATCTTTATATGAGCAAGTTTCATGTGCACCCGTTAAACGTTCTTCTATCCCATGACCGTAATTTAGAATATGACTTTCAGGACTTTCAGATAGCGCCTCGCAGGCTGCCAAGCATGCGTCATATGATTCTCTCATACTATTAGTGGAAAAATTAGTATGACAACCAGCACCATTCCAATCTCCATTAACTGGCTTTCCGTCAAAAGAAACAACCACGCCATGATCCTCAGCCACCCTATGAAGCAAATATCGTGCTAACACTAGGTGATCCGAAGCCTCGCTAGCACCTGCAGGTCCGATTTGAAATTCCCACTGTCCGGGCATAACTTCAGCATTAACCCCTGAAACTTTAAGCCCTGCTGATAAACAAGCATCTAAGTGTTTTTCCACCAATTGCCGGCCAATTGCTAATCCGGTACCGACTGAACAGTAGTAAGGGCCTTGCGGTAATATTTGGGCCTCTTCTCTAAGAGCGCCGGCGAACCCCAAGGGCACCAAATCACGATTTCGTCCGTTTGGTACCATTAGTGTGTATTCTTGTTCCAGGCCAAACCAGCAGCCGTGTTGAATGAATTCACTTTCAGTGCTGACACAGTCGTTCCGAGTATTTGACTCATGAGGTGCACCGTTAACGTTAAACACTTCACAAAGCACCAAGATATTATTTCCACCCCGAATTGGATCGGCGCAAGAAAAGGCCGGCTTAAGCACACAATCAGACGCACTGCCGTCAGCTTGATTTGTAGACGAGCCATCAAAGCCCCAGACCGGTAGCTCCTCGGCACTTTCTAGAATTTTTGTTTTAGATCTAATTTGAGCTGTAGGTTCTGTCCCATCCAGCCAAATGTATTCTGCCTTAATCATTTGTCCTCCTAATATTAGTGGAGATGGTGGGAGTCGAACCCACGTCCTGTTCTGCTTCAACTATTCTTTCGTTCACAAGGTTAGTTGGTTTTAGGCTCCAACAAGCACAATCAATTAAAAATCAACATCAATACAGTGTTGGTTAACAAGGCCACTGTAAGCCCCGGCAATAACTAAGCTGCCATTGCGTATTCGAAGTAATCTTCGTCAATTAATATTTTTGAACTTTTTAAAGTCTGCTCAAACTTCCTTGCAAGAATAACCTTCACAACCAGTCGATACCATTTCATCCCCTAGTTTATCTTATTTATATTATATTATTATATTGAATTAAATTTCAGCAGAATCAGCAGCAGGAAGCTCTAAATCGCCAATTGAGAGATCTCCCTCACCATCAGTTTGGTCGCCCCTGGCTGTCTCTTGAATTGTGTTAATTAAGTGAAGTCTTACATTTTCAACGACCCATTTTCTAAAAGTACTCCAGGCTTCTTCTGGCAGATCTGCTTCAATGATCCTTTCCGCATAATTTAAAAATATTTTCTTCACCCTGGGCCAGGAACCAGTCTTGTCATCCAGCGCCCGCCTCGCACCGAGAATTTGATAAGAAGCATTCTCAGGATCGCTTTCTTTTATTTTATCAAATAAGGTTTTGATATCCTCGTCTTCCAAGTCAATTGTGGCGGCTTCGACGGCATCATGATCCTCGTCCCCAACTTCAATTGAGGGTTCCTCCTCTTGTCCACCATTTTCCATAGCTTCTGGGCTCATATATGCGTCACTTGAAGTAACATCATCGCCGATATCACCAATTTCAACATCTAGCCTGCTCTCGTTCCGAAGACGCTCAGTTAATTCAACTTTGCTCAAAGTTCCCGCTCCAGCCTCAACTTGATCAAATAAATTATTGATTGCAATGATTGTGGCCTTAAGATGCCCTACTTGCACCTGCTCGGGGTCGCCAGCAGCCTGCTCTTGCAATATTTTAATAGTTGCCTTAAGCACGCCGGCAATCTCTTTGCGAACGAGATTAAACATTTCTTTTTCAGACTTATCCATCTCCTGTTCCAGGAGAATTTCTCTGTAGATATCCCTAATGACTTCTTTGAGTTGGTTTTTTTGGTTGACTTCCTGTTTTACTTCGGTTATAATTGACCTTATGGCCTTACGAGCTTTACCAGTATTGGCGACCTGCTCTTTAATGAGAGAACCAATGCGATCAGCAACCTTATGGGCAATTGCTTGCCTTAGCTTTTTTTCTTGCATGTTCATTTTCTTCTTTCTCCTAGATAAAGGTGCAGCAAATCCACCAACACTTCCGCCGGCCATTGAAGAAACTTCTTCAAGTTCGGGGTCAGATCCAATTTTTGCATACTTGGGCTCTGTCGGCCCTGGCAACACGGGCTCTTTGGGTTCTACGACGGCGATCTCTTCCTCTTCTTCACCCTCTTCTTCTTCCGGATCAGAGCCGGCAGTCTTTATTGAATTTTTTAAATCGTCCATCTTGGCTTTGATGTTATCAAAGCTCAAGGCGATATCACCGAATACGGCTTCCAGATCTATTTCAGACAAAATATTTTCTATGAGGTGGTCAAGGGACTCCTCACTAAGAGGAACTTTTTTAGACACTAGGTTCCAAATTTTTTCTTTTGTATTATCAGTTAACTCAGGCATATATCCAAAAAACTCCTCTCTTGCTTCGGGGCCCCCTTTAATTAGGTTCCTAAGCTTGGTTCCGCTCGCCCCTCCTTCTTCAGCTGCAGTGGTAGTAACTCCACCATCCACTACGTTAACTCCATCTGGAGCATAATTGCTTAATCTGGCAAACCGGCCATCTGCTCCACGTGCAGAGCCATATACAGCTACAATAGTATCTCCAGGGGAAGTCTCGGCGGCCTGCTCATACACATAGGTCACTGGCTTTCCATGGATTATCACTCTCACATCTGCCGAGATACCCTTATCAGCTATCATTAGTTCCCATATCTGCTTAGACATATCAGAGGTTATGCCATCACGGTCACCCTTGCCTATTATAATAGTATATTTTGCATTCGGATAATCACGAAGTGGCTCTTCCAGTAGTTTCCAATGGTCCGCATGCGGCGGCTTAAACCCGCCAGGAATAAGAACATAAGTTTCTGGTTCTCGCATTGACGCTTCGTCTTGTTCTCTCAGAAACCTACCCGGCTTCATTCCTAGAATTTGATTAATCGGCGCAAAGTTTCCAGTTAATTTATAAAACCTACCATCATACAAGAAGGTCACTCCCTCTGCGGAGGTGGTGACATCACTGATTTTCTCTTTTTCTTTCTCAAATTTCGCTTTCTTTTTCTCATCCCCGTATAATGGACTGTCTGGGTCACTAAAGGCAGCTTGTATTTGCTCAACATCAGCGTTAACAGCCTGCTGCAATTTTTCAGCAGACTCGCCGTTGCTTAAGATGTAAGCACTTTCATACTTATCCAACACTTGTACGGCAAAATTATGAATAATTTCCTCAATTGGCTTAATAGCTTCTTTTTTCATAGCCAAATTTTGATTATAAAGCGCTTCAGCCTTCGTTTTTTGCTCGGCATTTAGGCCAGCAAATACTTTGCTTTTGCGCCCCCTCTGGTCCATTATTGTCAATAATAGGGCATTAATGTTGTCCGTATACTCGCTATATACTTTTTTATCCAAACTTGCCATATAATTGGGCACTACTGGCTCTAAACTTAATTCTTCTGACAGTTTTGTTGTATCCTCTGAGGAAAAAGCCTGAGCGATCTCTTGGCCATAAAGGGCCAATATCCTTGCTAGAACATAATCAGCAATATTGCTGTCCTTTGTTAATCCAAGAGCACTTAGTTTCTGCACTTCAGCGCTCAAAGCAGAGGCGAATGGGCCTGGGTCAAATTTATTTTCAAGATTGCGAAACTCATTGGCGACAACCTTAAATCTAGACTTGTCTTCAAGAGCCTTATTGATCTCTTCAAAAGCTTGTTTGAATAGTCTAACCGGATCTGCCGGTACAATCACCTCTTTTCCGTCTTTTTCTTCCGCCGGCGTTAAATTAACTTTCTTCGACCGGTCCTTACTGCTAAAAGTTCCATGCCCTTCCACATGTAAGGCGAGGACTGGGCCATACTTGTCATAATTTATGACGTTAGGGTTACCTGGGTCCATCACCTCGAATGCAAACCAGTTATAATCCCCTTGTTCGTCCGGTCCAAAAATTGATCTCTGGCTTGCGTGGTTTAATTTTTTAATACCAGTATCTAAAGCTGTAAGCGAATCTATGAAGGCATTCTTAAGTTCCTCGTTGCGCCCCGCAAATCTCTTGATCGTGCTGGGTAAAGACCCAGCGGCCCCGGATGGGTCCCGAACTGCTTCAGGGGCCGTCAGAACATCTGCCTTTCTGGCCAATGATAAAACAATGGCACCCTTATCAGCATCAGTCTCATGAGGGACAAATGTTATAAACATGGTTTGTCCATCAAGCTTTTCACCCACTTGCAGCTCAACCTGAGATACTTTATTAAAGATATCTTCTATCTGGTTGAAGCTCAGTGCCGGTACCTTGTCTGAAAAGTCATATAAATGACTTAAGTGGCCATAAAGACCACCTTCCATCAGGAGCTTAGTATTAGTCACGCCATTACCTCAGAGTTAGCTTTTTTCTTTCTTAACCTTCTTGGTTTTTGTGGTTTTTGTTGATCGACTTGGCTTAACGACGTCGGCAACTTTTTCTACTACTTCTTCAACGACATCTTCAACGACATCAGAAGCCTTCTCAACAACATCCTCAACAACTTCAACAACATCGATCACAGCACCGGCCACAGCACTACCTGCCACCGTACCATTTAGCTCTTCAATTTTTTTCATTAAAGCTAATTTTCTCAGCTTTCTTTCATTTGGACTAGCCATTGTTATTTTTCTCCTTTTTAATCCATTTATCTTTCAGCATACGGTAAATCTCTTGATTCTTCCACTGCTGGTCCGACACTTTTTTTGGTTCTTCTTTTTCTGGTTGCTTGGGTTTTTTTTCTTCGTTCTCTTGAATCATTATTTCACCTGTTTTAATTGCGTCTTCATAATCTCTAAATAAAAATCCATTGCCTAATAAATAGGCTTCAGCTTCTTGTTTTCTCATATGTGAATCATTTTGAGCATACCCGTCCCCCAACTCGACACTATCATCAAATTCTCCACGACAATTCTGGGCGTGGTGCACCAATTCATGAGAAAGTGATCTTAAGATGTCTTTCGGGTGCCTATCGTCAACATATAATACGATTTTTAGGCCTTCTGGGTCGTAATAAGCTGTTTTTCCAAGGATCTTGGATGCATTATCGCCGTCAGACTTAAAAATAATTGAAACAGGCTTGTCGAAGCCCAACTTTTCCTTTGTATAAGGAAGAAAGTGGTCTATAAAGCTTTCAACGTCTGAAAGATCACGATTTGAAAAGTTTTTTATTGTATAAGTCATAAATACACAATAAATAGAAGTTTTTTGGATTAAATTCTCGCTTTATCACCAGAAAAGTATATGGAGATGCCAGAATCAGAAAGATTATCATAGAAAAAATCCTGAAACTCTCTTTCTGTGCTAAAATTTAATAAATTTTTGTCCAAGGAGGCCTTCCAAACATCAATTTCTCGCAAAACGTCCATCTTGTTCACAACAAGGTGAGTTACGCCATTCACTTTGATAGCCTTTTCAATCAACTCCCAGCTCATCCAGTTGGTTTGACGCTTTCTGCCTGTTGTGGCACCATATTCTTGCCCAATTTCGCAAATTTTATCAAAAATAGGGTCTTTTCCTTGGAAATCCTTTGTCCCAACATAAGTTTCATAAGGTTTGGCCACACCCCACACGTTCCTAACCGCCTTTGGGGGTATTCCGTTGAGCAAAGCGCCCGCAACAGTACAGTGTGAAGAGGTTACATAAGGATAGTCGCCCCAATCTATGTCTAGGCCGAAGCCCTGAGCCCCTTCAAACAGGGCAATTGTGTCATCTTGGTGCATTTCTTCAAGAAAATCAATCATGAATTCACTTAGTTCTGGTACCATCTCGGCACGCACACCAGTTCTTGCATACTTGTCGCTGTAAGCCGGCCCGTTTCCACGCTTCGTGGTGCCAATTTTAGTGTCAGTGCCATCTGAATCTAGATGTTGGGTCGTAATTACGTGAGTATTCTTTGCAATCTTCACCATGTTGCGCACTTCAAGCCCACCGGCTTCCAAGGTTTCAATCTCTTCAAAGAATTTTTCAGGGTTCACAACACACCCAGGGCCAATAATTGATTTGATTCCAAAAAAAACACCTGCCGGGATGTGATGAGTGACAAATTTTTTGCCATTATGATAAATTGTATGCCCTGCGTTGCAACCTCCGTTGTATCTCACAACATGTGTATATTTACCAGTACTGCAGAGGTGGTGAGTTACCTTGCCTTTTCCACAGTCTCCATATTGTAAGTCTACAATAACGTCTACGATCATTTTTTCTCCTTTATTTGATTATTGACGACAGGCTCTTTCTTTGAACCGCCAGCGGCATTCACTGTATCCTCGCCGGTTTATGTCGGAGCACCAAGTTTCAAAGCATCTTCCGTAGATCCTTGATGACACCCACTCACAACACTCTTCTCGGTATTGGTTATACCAACAATCCACAGGATAATCATCACCAAGCTCATAGCATTGGTCATCATGTTCGGAATTGTGCAGAATACAAGAGGGGAGAAATGACGGAAGAAGCAACAACACACTTAATAATATTATTTTTCTCATTAATTTATCCTTACAACTCTCATTATAAAGGATAACAAAGAAATATTAAACGTGGAATAGCCTTTAGGACCCTTTGCGTTTTCTTTTTTTATAAAACTCTGTGATCCAAGATATCTGAGCTATTTGCAGGGCATCGTACGCATCATCATATTGCAACAAAGCAACAACAAAGTCTGACATTTCTTCTACTTTTGCTGCAGCATATTCGTTATAACAATTAAAACTGGTTACATCAACTTTAGGCTTTTTTACTTCGAAAGAATCATCAAGCATTCGAGAAATTTCCCCCGGTGGTTATTGTTCTCTAAAAGTATATAGAAGAATATCAATTAACCGGTGCTACCATTTTACATAAAAATACATAAATATTTAATAATATATGGTCCAAAATTTGGTAATTGTGTGATCCAGGTATTTTGTTGCTTCTTCGCAGACAAACCACGCAATCGCTTCGTCATGATGGAAAGTTATGTTGCCATCATTGCTCCATAAGATTTCCACACCCAGGGAGTTATCGGTAGACAACACGATTCCATAGTCTCTGACTGTGTGTTGAGAGGCTGGACTTGAATATATGTATGATTTTTCAATGATCAGGGACCCAGTGCGAATTTTGAATTCATTCGGGGCCATTCATCAATTTTATCCTGCAGGAGGGCCAGCTATGGCCTCAAGAGCTTCTACTCTTTTCTCCAAATCACTCACAAAATCAACAAGCAGCTTTAAAAGTTTTTGATTTTGTTTATCGGGTCGTTGTATTGCAGGCTCTGCAACCGTAGGAACTCTCTCTAGTGCTGGCATCGCAGCAGTCGCAGCTTTGGCATCTGCCTCTGATAACTCAACCTGATCGCCAACGTTAACATCGAACATTTCCTTCACTTCTTCATTGGTGAGGATCAACTCGACTTCTTCTTTTATTATTTGTATAAGTGTTTCTTTCGTGATTTTCATAGTGTTTTCATTCGCTTCTCCAGCGGTCTCCATTCTTAGCTTAATTAAATATTTCTTAGCTTTCTCAATACTATCTGAGCATCCAACTTTTTTACCTTTAGTGTTGCACTTCTTACCCTTATACACACACTTTCCACATCTTACGTAAGGCATAACAGACTCCAGCTATAAATTATATTTATCCCTTAAGAGCGCAATGACAGCTTTCCTCATGACTTCGGGGCTTGGGCCATAATCCCCCTGCCCTTGAGCTGCGAAGTATAATTGACGATCCTCTTCAGACATGTTGCGAAGTGACCCTGTCCTTTCCCTGGAGATTGGCTCTGCTTCCACAGTGTCAGCAGCTGCTATATCCTCACCTGGGTCTCGTTCCTTGGGCTCCCGAGGTTCATCAAGATTAGGCATCCCGTCGAGACCAAATTCAATTTCTTTGAGTTCCTGCTCTATAAGCTTTTTAAGCTGTTGCTTCGTAATCTTCATAATGTTACTCCTAAAAGTGCTAGCGCACTCTTATAATTAGTAATATCTCTTCTTAATCTTCTTGAATTTTGCGGGCGGGGGTTCTTTGTGTATTTGTTTTCTTAACACAACGAGATCATCCTTATGGTAAGACTCTACTGAAGGTTGGCAAAGATATTGAGTTCCGACAAAAAATATAACAAAATAGTGATCTTGTTTTTTTTCACACTGCTCCAATACAATACCTTCACGATAGATATCGTTCTTCCTGCGAACCAAATCACCTGTATTTAATTCGAGCCCATCCCTGGTCATTATAAAGTATATAGGGATGGACTTTGAATAAGTGTGA
>Ga0098052_1001981_pt1 | contig 12467 bp, 27 predicted proteins | sample 15_taG_FD_81591 | JGI IMG/M metagenome (GOLD analysis project Ga0098052, IMG submission 81591) | Marine viral communities from the Subarctic Pacific Ocean - 15_ETSP_OMZ_AT15312 metaG | ecosystem: Environmental > Aquatic > Marine > Oceanic | place: Pacific Ocean | collected 2015-01-18 | reverse complement strand
TGCAGGCCATACACCGCCTACGAAATTTGTACTGTCCATACCATCTAGGGGATCTGTAAGGGTAACAGTTGTATTACCATCTATGCCTGCTGTTGCCTGTATTGCAGTCACAACTGCTCCATCTACTGTAGCATTAAATCTCGTTCCTGCCGGGCCTGATGAAGTATTAATAACATTCATTAGGTTAGTTGCAGTTGCATCATTAGAAGTTGTAGACTCCCATGTACCATTAACTGAACTTTGGACTCCATTAACAAAGTCATAATTAGTACCGTCTGTGGCAATTAAATTTACTTTGTCACCAGTATTAAGTTTAGTAAAATCTGTAATAGTTATCGTTGCTGTTGCCTGTACTGTTGCTACACCTGGATTTGCTGTAACTACTGTTAATAACCTGTTAGAGTTGATATAACTTGTAGCAGCCCCATCAGTAGGGGTAGCTGAAAATAGTTGGTCACTCATTCCTGCAACATCAGTTACAGCTTCGGTTACGATTACTTCTTTTAATCCCAAACCGTCATTGGAATACATAATCTTACTGCCTGTGCCGGATACGACCACAGAGACAATATCATCCTGGGATAAGTTAAACGTATCTCCAGAAGAATCGGTTAATAATATTTGTAAATCTGCCATTGTTTTAAATTTTTTTAGTTAATAATGGTACAATATTACTGCTTGAAATTTTTATATCACCCCACAAGTTTGATTAAGTGTGTCTTAATGTGTATTTTTGTTTACAATGATGGAAATAATAATGGATAACCACTTACTATATTGTGATATGTGTAGGCATTACACTAGACATGAAGCTGACAAGCCCATGCTAGTTTGTACTGCCTGTAAAACTAAAGACTATGGTAAAAGCAAAAAGAGTTATACACAGAGTATCAATCCGTCCATTTTTGGACAAACTTCTCAGAACTGAAGTTGGAGATGGAAGCATCTCTGCCTTTATAAGTAGTTGTATCAATGAGCATTTTAATAAGACTCATGGGTTGGCTCCAGACTATATTGATAAACTAAATGACGTAGCCATTAAGGAGAAAAGAGATCCCCAGGACATGGCTAGGGTTATTATAGAGGAGCATTTGGACAAGGTTCAATATGTTCGGACTTTCAAGTGATTTTAGTTCACTATTCCTATAACGTCCCGGTCTCTCATTCGGTAATAGGTCTTGCCCTCAATGATAATCTCGTAGTCTGAGTCTTTAGAGAAGTAGATCTTGTCTCCCTTTTTAACACCAAGAGCTTTAAGTCCTTTGCTTATGTGTCTTGCTGTACCTGACAAGGGTTCTTTAGGATTGTCTAGTCTGACAATAACAATTCCACTTTTTGTAGCCTCTTCTTTCTTCTCAATGGGCTCAATCAGGTTCCAATCTGAGAGCATCTTTATTTTTCCTTTGTTTACTATGCAGTGTACAAGCTCGTAATGTAGCTGATAAAACTTTTCTCCATTAAGTTCTAGAGATTGATCTTCATCACATAAGAAGTGGTGTGTATAGACATAATCCCCTGCTTTTAGCTCTACAGGTTTCTTGTTTGATAGTTTAGTTGGTGGATTTATCACCTTACCTTCCTGTGTAACGTACTCTGTTGCGTGTGGATGGAAGGCGGTATCAATTACTATTTCTACGTCTTCTGTTAGTTTCCTGGTAGCATTTTTATTAGGGTTGGCCTGAATAAATACTACGTCTTTAATTGGTTTGGGGATTTGGTTTGTACTCTCCATTTAGCTTTGATTTAATTGCACATTCAACAGTTACTGGCTGTCGTTCAAAATATTTCCATAAAAATTCTTCTCCAGTTTCAAGGAGCTTGGCATAGATAAGATAAGTTATTGAACCAAACAAATGAAAAGCGTTTTCATCCCTTACAATGGAAGTTATCTCCACCTTTCCATAGGAGCTTCCTACTTGGTATGTCATTCCCGCTTTGCTATCACCTACTGTGATCTTGCGAATATTAGCATTGTTCATCATTGTTCTGTCCATGTTCCTTGGATTCTTTTTTGGTTACATATCCTTTGATCTCTCCGTTCTCCTTAATAGGAACTAAGACACCTTTTTTTATCAGCCTTTCATACTTAGCTATTAATGTTTTCCTTGTCTTCCTGGGTTGCTCCAGGAAGTTACTTACCTCAGAGTTTCTTAAATAGATCGTATGCTTGCCTGCTTTTACTGGCACTACTTCGTCTTGCACAGGTATATTATCAATCATAGATTTTCTTTTTTCCCAATCCTTTACTGATCTGTAAATTAATACTACAGGAACCACAATAAAAACAATTAGAAAAAAAAAATACTTGTGCCATGATTCAAAGATAGTTATTATATTTGATACAAATTAGAGATCATGCCTAAATCATTTACTCGCTGTGTATCTTCTGGAGGCCGGGTTAGAACCATGAGCCGAGGCAAAAAGAAATATCAGCACGTTTGCTTTAAAAATGGCAAGAGCCATGCCGGACACATTAAGACAAAGAAAAAATAATTTGTTTGGTAATTAAATTATTTGTTCCTTTGTTGGGTTCAATACAAGATATTGACACTTACTAGCAAGATCGTAAGAGAGAGCAACGGTGAGACAACACCTAAAAAAACACTAACCCTTTCACGATCTTGCAGCAGTGGAAGGGTTTTTTAATCCCATCAATATCATTTGAGACTCAATGGGGGATATATAACCAATAGCGTTGAGTAAGAAGCCTTACTATGGGTAACTACCAAAGGGCAAGTATCGGTACAAGAGGAATGAGATACAAGGTAGTAGGGGATGTGCGTTAATCCTCGGAAGTTGGTTCCATGTTTAGCTGTATGCACGACAAGTTAAGCTAAAGGCTCTATATGTTGGCTCCACAAAGCAAACGACAAAGAGTTCTGAAAGAGTGAAATATAGCAATAGCTATACAGGGTAACCTGTACTCTTTCAGGATATAGTTTCACCAAAAGCAAACATAATTACAAGGGGTTAATGGTTGATTAACCTTTAGCTTTTATGAAACTAACTGAATACTTAGATTACATCAACCTTTCTTCCAAGGATCTTGCTAAGTTCAAGGACAATCATTACTTTTACATTGACGTATATGATCCTGATGTTGAAATTGCCAGGGTAAAGAATTTATATTTCAATGTTCCAATACAAAAAAGATAAGTGTACTGAGTGTAACAATGAGGCCTACATTGTAAAAAAGATTCTACCTAGGAAGTATTGTGACCGCTGTAACAAGGCTAGACTCTTTGAGAAGAGGGTAAAGTCCGGGTTGACTCCTAAGCCTACAGGAGAGCTCGTAATGTTTGAGATTATATGGAACAGCAGGATGCGTGTGTCCTATCTTTCTGGCAAGAGCCTGGAGCATTACTACGGAACAGACTTCTGGATAAATCTATTCGCCCATGTTCTAGCTAAGGGTAGGTACCCAAAGTTCAGATTAAAGATGGAGAATGTAATCTTACTTACCCCGGAGGAGCATTTTATGTTTGATCAGGGCTATAAGGAGCTCAGGGATAAGTACGCAAAGGAGAATGGCTGTGATTGGCAAAAGGTCTATGACCTGGAGGAAAAGCTAAGGAAAGAGTATCAAACTATAATAGTTTCGTAGTTCCCACCCCTGCTGTAGTTGGTAGCCCACCATCTTATAATCTTTTCAGCAGCTTGTTGGCTTAGTTCGGGAAACTTTTTTCTAAGGACTAATCCTTTGATATTGTGTGTAAGATTTTCTTCTTTTAGGTCATTAAGGTATCTGAAGCAGGCCTTTTCAATATTGTTTGGCTCAATAATTTTGTAATTCATTTATATTTCCTCCTTAAAGTCCTCCATTGATTTTTCAATAGCCTCCTTCCCGGCTCTTACTATCCTATTCATTATCTCTTGGTTCTGATCTGCTGTTCTCTTGTTAAAGTCCTGCAATAGCTCCACAGTGCAGTTAAGGATAGTTCCTGCAATGATCTCAGGATCTAATGGTGCCTGTTCTTTAAGGCGGTTTCTTTCAAGTAGTTCAAGTCTTGTCATGGTTTTAATTTATGGATTTTCATCATTACTATATACAGCTATTTCCAGGGCTTCAAAACCATCCCCATTGAATGTTTCTTTTAAGTCCTTTTTTAACATCTTGGTATTTATCTCATATTCCGATATTATCTTAACAGATTCATCATTTTCTAGTTTTAGTTCAATTTCTTCAGAAAAAGATGGTTCAAAGTATAAGATAACATATTCATCAAATTTCTCAATATCGTCTATAAAATAAAATCTGTTTTCTTCCTCTAAAAAAATAAATACATCAACAATAAGATGCTTTGCTTTTGTTTCAATGTGGTTTAATCTCATAGTTTTAATTTAGTCTTCCCCCTGATAATCTTCAAAGGTCATTTGGTTCATATTGGTATTAATATATCTTTTTGTTAGAAGTGGTTTATTTTTATTTATAAATATCAGGCAATCAATAGTTCCTTTATTGTCAAGGATCTCAAAGGCCTCTTGGAGTTTATAGACTTTCATTTTCAGCACCTTTGATATTATAAACTCCAATCTGTCAAGTATTTTTTTTTGCCCTTTATCGTAGTAATATCTTTTAAGTTCGTATTTTTTAGCTATCTTTCTAAGTTCTTCTGGGGTAAGTTTCTTTTTAAGTTCTTTTATTAATCTTCTTTCAAGAATATATCCAGATACATTGTCCGGTGATTTTGCTATTCCCAGGCCATTCTGACTTTTGTACGTTGACCAAGCACCATGACCGGAACCAAACTTACTACCCATCTTACATAAATTTGAATTGTTTAACTCCTATTGTAAATACATTCCCCATATTGTCTTCTACAAGTGCTCTTGTTATCATTACTTCTTTAACAAGCGGTATATCCAGGTCTTTAATAGTTACGCTATGGCCTGTCTCAATGGATTCTATTACATCTACCCATCTATGAAACCATAGCCTCTTTGATTTGCCATCTAAGTTAGCCTTTACTTTCCTTAGTTCGGATCTTTTCATAGCTTAGTTACTTTATATCCCTGAGCAAAGAGTTGTTTTTTGAGCTCCTCTACGTCAAACGTCAGGTTTATCTTCCTGTTCTCAACATAAACTACTTTGGCTTGCTCTAAAGGTGGATCACAAACTTGGGCTACAGCTTTTTCATCTTCCGCTATTTGTTTTTCTACGTCTTTTATTGTTTTTAGTTCCGGTTTTTTCTCCTCTAAAAACTGAGGATCAGTTGCAAAGTCAATCCCTCCTATTGTTTTTATTTTGTAGTAGGGAGCCATCAAGTAAAAAAGTTTGCTCTTATCAGACATACGATCTCTGAGCTTGTAATCTGTCCAGAGTTCCCTGTATAGTCCAAAGTCTATGGGTGTAAGTGTGGGTGAAGGTAGCTTACAGCTATTGTATAGGACGGTCTTTCTATCACCGGACAAAAACTCAATAGTTGCATATACCTTGTCTGTAGAGTATTCTTTTTCTTTGTCCAGGCCTATCACTTTTGCAGGCTTTCCCCCCTTTCCATAGACCACTTTTGATCCAATCATTACTTCATCAGTTTGTATAAAGAATTGGCTTATTATTTCTTTAGGTATCTCTTTGCCATTGTACTCAGTCATTACATACTTGCGTATGTTTTTCATCTGTCTTACTTCGTATCTATATATAACATAGGCCTCATCATGGAACATGGATGCCCTTTTAAGCATCACTTTAGATCCCGGTGGAAATGTTAATTTATATTCGTCTACTATCATGGCTTTTTTAGTTCAGTTTTAAGTTTCTCCTTCAGCTTATCTGCCACTGCCTTTGGCAATCCATCCATAATAAGTTTCTCTTCCAAAAAATCATCAATGGGATCATTGGTATTTTTATTCTTTTGAATTTTCATGGTCTTTAGTTTTAGTTATTAAATAACCAGGGGCGGTGGCAGGATGAAACCAAACGCCCTGCCGAGTAACGCTACTCGCTATGAGAAGTGGTTACCCAAGAACCCCCGGTATGCTGTATTAGGTTTCATTTTTTAGCTTTTGCCTCCAGAATCTTTCCAAGCAATTCATAATTGATCGTTACTCCTGGCGGTATTCTATCTTTGTCTTTAGCCTCTCTTACCTTAGCTAATAGATGATAATTTATCTTTACCCTCATTAGTTCCTTGTTATCTTAGACATACCTATATGGTAAATATTATCTGAATTAAAAACTTCTTTAAAGTGAAGATCAAATTCCTCTGTAGTCATTTCATTGCTTACGTCTGGAGCTTTATCGTATTCAAGATGTTCTTCCTCGGCCTTGTACTTACACATAATAACCAGAACCATGTACTTAAAGTGGTTTCTGATTATGTATTTAGCGGCTCTTATAAGTGGTACGTCCATAGCTGTTACTAAGATAGGTATTAAACTTTTAATTATCAATGGTCTCCTTTTTTATTTTTTCTAAAGTTTTCTTTGCTCCAGGATAAAAACTATCATCATCAGGCATACAAGTAGCTGTACCCTCTGCAAAATTACAATCGTGGCAATATTCAGCAGGCTCTTTACCATAATGAACATTAATATTTGATCCTCCGCAACTAGTACAAACTTCAATACCTAGTTCAGCTAGTTCGCTGTAAGACCAATCTTCTTTTTTGAGTTTCATAGCTTTTAGTTTTATGGCTTGTCAGCCGGGTTTCATTTAATTGTACGAATATAAATTAAAAAGGTTACAAAAATGTATTAATCCCACAGGATAATGGCGGTGTCGCACTTCTTTTGAAGCTCGTTGCACTTCTTTTTAGCATAGGTCAAAGAATAAGAGTGCTCTTTCTTTATACTACCATCTTTCAATCCTTTATGGTATTCAATAGCCTCACCAAGTTGAACTTTAAAGAACTCTAAACATTCCGGCATTGATAAATCTATCTTCTTTTCCATATTTTCCCAATAGACTGCTCGTTCCCTGTATTGTTCTGCTTTGTCTTTATGCTCAATAGATTTACGCATATTATTATTGGCTTGGTCTATTGCTTTCCGGTGTCTCTTTTCGCTATGGTGTCCTACTTTTATAGGCTCTCCCAGGCTTAAAAAGTCTCTATCTTTATTGGAGGCCTTATAAGCTGAATCACTTTTTTTATCTGCCGAATCACCCCAGGAGTTTAGTTTTTCAACTTTATTTTTTGCTCTTTCCTGGTTATTGAAACCATCTTTCCTGGTTATTGAGTAAAGGAAAATCCCATCACGTTTGCCAACCAGGTTGTGAACTATGTGTTCATTCTCTTTTCCGTACTTTGTTTCTACGATAATAGTATCTCCTTTTTTATGTTCTTCTTCGCATTGTGCCACAAATACATTGGGGCAATATTTTCTATAAATATTCATAATGTTTGGTTTTTAATTAAGGTGTTTTTGTTTCCAAATAACAAAGGCCTGATCTTCTAACAGATCCCTGGTCTTATTACTTTCGCTGTGCTTTCCTGTAAAATCTCCCCATCCCTTCCAATCCCCGGACTTACGATAAGTAAACTCAGGGTGTTTAGGTATATCAGCAATAGTAGGGTGTGGATCATTTCCAGTAGCCTCCCATTCTTGCAAGATAGCAGGAACATTGTTTTTTTGGATAAATCGGTTGTAATCTCTTCTTGCCATTGTGTTTAGTTTTAAGCATGAGCCGATAGTGTATATACTTTTTTAAATCCAAGTTTTTTACCCAGGGCAATCAAGGATTCCTCCATAAGTTCATTTCCTCTCCCTGAAATAGATTCAGACAGCCTGATCCCGGCCTTATACAAAGCATCCTCCATTGAGGCACTTGCCTTGTGATAGCCACCGCCTCCTGCTGAACCAGAGCCTGTGCAATAGATATTATGCACTTTGTCATGCACCCATATACAAGCATAGGTCATAACAGAAGTATGGTACATTCTAAGGGTTGCTAATTCAATGAGATCCCCCTTGTATATAGCTACCAGGGTTAATTGCTTTTCAAAGTATTTCTCTTTCCTATGAGAAATCTTGATTCCATCTGCCGGTGTTATGCTCGTTACTTTCATAATATAAAATTTAAAAGGTTAATAAAATTTAATCTATAAGTTCTAAATCATCTAATTGTGGTAGCTTGTTTGTTTTCAGCAAGTCATTTATTCCTTGCTCTATGATCTTGTAATAAAAATCGCACATAGAATCAATGGTTATGGTGTATTTAAGTGTCTTACCCTCCATGTGTCCATGATCAATTTTAATCTCTACTATTTCAGCTTTCAGCTTTTCATCTTCCAACAAATCAGCCAATAGGTTAAACATTTCATTGTAATAAAAAGGGATATTAATATTAGAAGGTAATCCCAAAAGGTAATCTTTAAAAGCCTTTCTCCTGGATATCCTCATTATATTGTTGGTATATAGAGCCACCCTTTGAAATTCACTTAACAAACATTCCAAATCTTCTTTTAGGGTAGTAGATTCTTTCTCTTGATAGTCGGAGCTGTCTATACAATCCTTTAGATAGTCCATTACCCTACCATTAAAAGTTTCGTTAATACTTGTGGCTGTGAAATTTTCATTACCATCAATATATCTGTAAGAATAATAAGCCTTATTGCTAGTTGACTTTAGATAATTTACAATATCAATTTCTCTTATACTTTCCATGACATAAAATTTAAAAGGTTAATCTCGTTTGTTGTTGTCTATTGCAATTATACTTTGGTTTGCCGCAAAATCCCTACGGCATATTTAATTTTTGATACTTTTATGTAATGTTTTTCAACGAAGTTTTGTAATACTTTCATGTTTCTTCAATATATTTCCTTTCTTATCTTTAATAATACACCAATCAAAAGGTACATCAACTATTACACAAGCCTCTTGCTCTGTATAAGCATCATTTATCCTTGTGGCTTTATGATTAGTATATCTATTAATAAAATTTTTAAAGATTTTGGCCTCTATCCTGGCATCAAAGAAAAATATAGTAGCCTCCCGGTCTTTTGGTATTCCCTTATAATTATTGTAATCATCATCATCAAGATTTTCAAATCTTCCTTCTTGTTCAAAAAAGAAACTTTGACAACATGATACATATAATCCCATAATATCTTCTGGTGTAAGTAGTTCTAGTGTTTCCATAATTTCTAGTTATTTATAGGTTTATAATTATTTTACTGACTAATACGATCCTCCATAAGCAAATACCAATGATACCTTATTACTATCTAGCTCAATAAGAGTCAATTTACATTCCCCCCAAAACTCCTCTCCAGATATTGAGCCTGATACCTTATTACAAGCATCTTTAAAGGCTTTAAAGGTTCCAGGTAATCCATTTTCCTTGATATACTCCTTAACAATCCTATCGGCCTCTGAATCAAAGCCTAGTTCCAATGTATCTGGCTCAAAATAATCTTCATTTTCAGTAAGATCAGCATCCATACTTAATAAGCTAATAAGCGTGTCTTTAATATCTTCCTTGTTGTTAAGATCTACAATAGAGTGTATTACTCCTAATCCTGATTTACAATTTGCCATAATTTCTAGTTATTAGTTTTGGTTAAGTCGTATGGTTCACCATCAAGTCCATACTCAATGGTGTAATTGTGAGGCTCTAACTCTTTTACTAGCCTATCACATTCTTTGTATGAGTCTGCATTAAAATCAAATGAGTCTAGTATGGCACGAACCTCTTTGGGTGCGTTGCTGTACTCTTTTACATCACTATCCATGATCTTAAAATTTGTGGCCTTATGGCCTGGTTCTGTTTTAATTTATAGTTAAATCTTTAATATGTATTATATACTTCTGTCCAAAGCCATGATTCTGTCCTCTGCTCCAGGTATCTGTTGCCGGGCCACCTCCATTAACAAAGTAACCCTTATAACTCTGTGTTCTTTCATCCCATCCCCGGCCTTTATCATCATCCATTACTTCTACCTTAGTATATGAGCTGTCCACTTTACCCAGGAGCAATCCCTTTTTAATATTGTACTTGTCGCATCTTACTGATAATCCTACTTTAATTTCGGTGTAATTCATAGCTTGATTTGTTTATGGCCTGTCGGCCTGGTTTCACTTACTTGTACGTATTTAATTTCAAAAGGTTACAAAAATGTTACATTGTATCTGGTAAATCTTTTTGTTGGTTATACCATTTAATAAACTCTACTACTTCGTTATAAAGCCTGTCTCTCCTTAGATCACAAGCAAGTACATTGTCAATTTTATCTAATTCTTGATCGTATCCCATGTCCTTTATCTTCTCTACTACAGGCATAAGCCAATCCCAAGAGGTATTGTATTTCATTTCATTAGGTACGTAGAAGTGTTGTGCATTTTCATCATCTGAATCAACGTCTAAGCACCCTGTAATATATATGTCCCACTCGGTAGGATTGTATTTAGGTGTACCCATAGCCCCCATAAATTCTGCTATCAAGATATTTGTTTCTGTTGTTGTCATGGTTTCCATAGCTTTAATTTTTAGTTTGGTTTCTATTTTATTTTATCAAATCATTCATTACCTTATAACTGATTTTTTCTCCAAGAAAATCAACCAATTCTGCATAAGAAACTGAATAACCCTTATTTTCTATTATATCTCTAGCTCCTTCATCCCCTTCAACCATCCATTCATCTACCAGATTATATAGTGCATCCCATTTTTTTTCATTTACTTTTACAGATGCTACATACTCTGGGTGGCTCATTATTAGTGCAATACTATTTCCCTTTAGATCAACATTAATAGGATTATTGGTAAAAGGATATACATCATCATCATAATTAGCTCTGTAATTTATGGTAACATCAGATAATTTTCCTCCGTATGCCTCCCTGTTGGTGCTAACGTATTCAAGGAAAATAGGTACCTCCTGTGCGGTCAATGGTTGGTCTTTCTCTCCATCATCTGACGGATCTGTTACCAATATAATACTTTCAATTTTTTTATTACCCTGGTCAAACAAATCTTCTGCAATACATCTTAAAAAAAACATTTTTCCATAATAGCTAAAATCTATAGTTATTTTATTAAGGTCTTTACCACAAATCTTTGCAATATTTATAGAGTCGTATAGCTCCTGTGCATTTAGTGTATTTTGAGTTTTCATAGCTTTAAATTTTATGGCCTGGTGGCCTGGTTTCACTTACTTAATTATCTTTAGAGTATCACCCCAAAAAGAATTGGATACTCCGTATGCTTGATCTATAGAATATCCATCTTCTGAATCTGTTACCAATCCCAGATGATCGTATTCTGAGTTGCCTGTTTTTGTGGTATCTATTTTAAAATCTCTTATAAGCTCCATATCTATCATACTTCCCCCTCCGTAGGTACTAGAAAATAATCCGCATTTGTTTCCTTTAGGTATTACAAATTTAGTAGGCAATCCGCTTATTACGTTTTTAAGATTAATCATAGCTACAAATACTAGAAGATTAGCACCACAAGATGAATTGATTAGTTCTTCCGGCAAATCAGAGTATTTGATTAGCTCTTTTCCTTCTCTATTTGCTTTATTTCTCCATGCTCCTGATACTTTGAATCCATTATCTAATAATGTTTGCTTTACTTTCTTTGGATTCAAATTTAAAGTATTAATCATATCTCCAAAATATTCATCCATCCTGTAATGGCCTCCTTCAAAATGGTTGCTATTAATACAATCGTAATTAGAATAAAGTTGTATGCGTACAGGTATATCTCCTGTATTGTTTAGTAGTCGGTCAAAATCAAAATCTACTTCTACGTAATCTCTAAGATCATCCATAAAATCATCATAGGCTATATCTACTACATCAGTATATTCTTCATAATCAGTATATAGCTTATCTCTTAGCTCGTTTTCAAATTGGCTAAGTGCGTTCTTAATTGTTTCTCTTTCCAGGTCGCATATATAATCTATATTCATTTCCCAGATCTCATTTACTACATCCATAATCCCATCTTTTTTAGTTAAGATGGTGTTTACCTGATCTTCTGATAGGCTATCATTATAATCCCAATATATAGTGGGTTGATTATCTTGTATTTCTTTTATAATCTTGGCCTCCAGGTCTTTGGGTAGTTCAATTTTTTGGTCTTGGGTTCTCATAGCTTTAAATTTAGGTTTGGTTTCTAATTAGTTTAACGTATTTAATTTAAAAAGGTTACAAAAAAGTAACAGATAATTATAATCTTATCAGGAATCTATTATAAATCTCCTCCTTGTTTTCTTCAATCCAGGTACCAGGAATTTTATATAATTTATGTTTGGCAAAACTATTAGCAGATTCTTCAATCCACTTCCAATACTTTGCCTCTTTGCTTATCCTGGCTCTAGCTTGTTTGTCTTTTATCTTTGCCTCCTTATCGTTAGCCTCTTGGATCATTATACAGGACTTATATAGCTTCCGGCCTAGCCTACGTATCTTTGATCCCTGTTTAAGTGGTCTACAACCTTCTGATCTCAAAACTTCCATCATAAAAGAATGTTGGCCTCTTTTTTCCCCATAACTTTCTTTGTATATCCTGGCCT
>Ga0098052_1001978_pt1 | contig 12484 bp, 19 predicted proteins | sample 15_taG_FD_81591 | JGI IMG/M metagenome (GOLD analysis project Ga0098052, IMG submission 81591) | Marine viral communities from the Subarctic Pacific Ocean - 15_ETSP_OMZ_AT15312 metaG | ecosystem: Environmental > Aquatic > Marine > Oceanic | place: Pacific Ocean | collected 2015-01-18 | reverse complement strand
TCTGCAACAAGCATTGAACAGTGCCTGTTGCAGGCTCAACACACTTTCGTTTGACAACTCGCCCCAAGGGCTTTAGTGGCAAAGAAGAGCGCACAAACAACGCCATTTCCCTTTAGCCTGCCCCAAAGCCCCGACATAAACGAGGATATTGTCACATATATTTGTTTTATTGCTACAGACACTCCTTTGACAAGTAGCTCTCTCTTGTCGCGCAGACCGCTACACATAACCGCTTCTCTCGCTCCTCGGAGGTACGCGAAAATGGACACTTTGAAACAACTCAACCAAGACCCAACGCATTTTTCCCAACAAATGAAAGATGCGCTCGCCCGGCACCTCACGGAGTTTGTCGCACACCTCACACAGCCACCCTCCGAGAGATACACAACGATCTCTGCGATCATGACGCACTTTGACATGAGCCGTTGGCCGATCGAACGCGCCTTGAAACGAGGAGATTTGAAAGGCGTCAAGATTTGCGGCCGCTGGCGGATCCCTCTCGGCGAGTTCAGGCGCTGGCTCTCTGAACAAAACCCCGGGCTGGAGCTGGAACCCCCACTCTCTCTCCCTCCCTCGATAAAGGAGCTCACTCCCCAAAACGCATAGCGCCAGGCCCTTTTGCCTGCGCCCCAGGTGGGGGCACTCCACCTCTTCTAAAAAGAAAAGCCCCCGCGCATGGACATATGCGAAGGGGGCCAAAACTGTAACCGACAACGACCGGGACACAGCACATGCAGTATACGCATACAGGATCCGAGACGCAAGAGAGAAAGGGACAAGAGCCCCTTCCTTCGCAGATCGCGGCCTCGATCAATGCCTACCATGTGAGCCGTGACGGTCTGGTTGCTTACGGTGATTGTCCTGCCTGCGATGGCGCGAAGCAACTTGCCGCGCAATGGCTTGACTCTCGGCTGCACCTCCTCTGCTCCTCCGGCTGCCCCCGCGAGAGTATCTTCCTCGCCCTCTCTGAAAAGCCCGCACCCCAAGTCTCTCCGCCCCCTTGCCCTGCCACGGAACTTGCAGAGGCAATGGAGATAGACCGCGAGCTCGCGAAGGCCAATGCAATCGAGTGGTCGGGCGTCTGGTCTCTCACCTGGGGGCAGTCCAAGACCCACCCCCAAGAAGGGGACCTCGCGGAGCTTGTTTCTCAAATCTGGGAGACGCACAGCCGCGAAGTGAAGGACGGCAAAGCCGTCTGTGGTGCAGTGTACCGACAGTGCCTCCCCGAAACGTGTGGACTGTTTCTCTCCCGCGACGGAGACCCCCACTGCGCAAGAGGCAAGCGGTGCGGAAGCAAGGAAGAATACGAAGCGCTGGAACCCTCCTCGCGGGTAGGGCACGACTACCCCCGTGGCTACCACCGGCGCCTCAAACTTCTCACAGAGCGAGCCGACCTAATCGGCCTCGACTACGACGAAGGCAACACCTCCCGCGAACTCTCCCTTTGGCTTGCGGGCGACAAGATGGGTGGAGCTCTCGCCGTTCTCCACAGCTCCCCGAGTGACGGATTGCCCAGCGAGAGCGGCGACACCAAGACACGCTTTCGCGTGTGGCTTCCACTCTCTCGCGGGGTCTCTCTCGCGGAGCACAAAGAGCTTGCGGCCTTCCTCTACCAGAAGATCCCCGGCCTGGACAAAGGCTGCAAAGACGCCTCCCGCCTCTTCTACACCGTGCGCTCTCTTCCTAGCTCTCGCCGACGTCCCTGGCTCACAGTCCGCGAAGGACAACCGCTCGATGTCGAGAGGCTTCTCATTGCGGCCCGGAGGCACCGAGAAGAGGAAGAGGCGAGGCGACGACTTCCCCAACAGCGCGCTCGAGAAGTGGGCGAGAGAAGCACGACCCGCACAGTCAAAGCCTCCACCGGAACTCGATACGAGCGCTACGCCTGCGCTGCCCTCGAACACGCGATCGCTTCGATCCGAGATGCTCCCCAGGGCGAACGACACAGCACGATAAATCGCGAAGTCTACAGCGTCGCACAGATGGAGAAACACCTCCCCCTGTCTGCTCTCCAACATCTTGTTGATGCAGCTCGCGAGCTCGAAGACGACGCCCCCGACGACGCAGAGCGCACCGCTCGCGAGGCTTGGGAATCTGGGAAGGCAGACCCTCGCAACATGTCACAACTCCCGAACGAATCAGCACAATCGAACACAGAGTATCGTCCCACTAGAGGGCGAAAGCAAAAGCGGCGCAGGACGCGCACCAGAGGAAGACGATGAAAGACAAAGAGCCAACGATGGGGCAGATCTACGACGCCCCCACCGACACTTCAGGCCCCTACGACGCCCTTCCCCAAGAGGGAGAGCCTTCCCCCTTCCGAGCCCTCACGTTCTCGGAGCTGATGCAGAAGCCCGACAAGGAATGGCTGGTGGAGAATGTCATCGGAGTGGGAGACCTCGGGATGTTGTGGGGAGCGCCAGGCAGCGGCAAGACCTTTGTTGCCCTCGATCTCATAATGGCCTGCGTCTGCGAGATCGAGGGCGTCCAATGGGGTGACTCGTTCCAAGTCATGCGCCCTCTCAAAATTGCCTACTGCGCCAGCGAGGGACACGGAGGCTTGAAGGCCCGCTTTGCAGCGGCTGTGCAACGCTGGAACATTCCCGAGGCTGTCATAAACGAGCGCCTCCGAATCTTTGAAGACGCTCCCCAGTTGTACAACAATAAATCCCTTCACAACGCGGAGAGCTTCGGTCGGCACTTTGAGGAAAGCACCGGATGGGGTGGCTGCGACCTTCTCATCCTCGACACCTTCCACGGATGCACCTACGGCGCGAACGAGAACGACGCGCAAGACGCAGGGGTAATCCTCGGCGACGCGAAAGCCATCCAGCGGGAGTTGGACTGCGCGATCTTCTTTGTCCACCACGCCAACAAATCCAACACAGCGGAGCGTGGATCCAGCGCCTTCAAGGGTGCCCTCGACATTCAGATCCAGGTGTCCGAAGACGGCGACGGCGTTCACAAGATGACCTGCACCAAGGCCAAGGATGCGGAGATGTTCAAGCCCCACATCTTTGTGCTGTGGCCCCAAGGGCAAAGCTGCTCGATCGACTGGCGCGGCACGACCAGACCCGACGGACGCGAGACCGAAACAGGCAACCACGTTCTCGCTGCGCTGGAGGAAGAACCCAACCGCTGGTATGAGGCCAAGGCTCTCACGGAGGCGATGGGCTATGACGTTGATGAAAGAAAAAATGTTTCGGCGGTGCGGCGAGCGCTGAATGGCTTGGCAAAGGATGGGAGAGTGGAGAGCAGACCTAATGCTCCCGCGAAGCCTGTCGGGAGATACAATCCTCTGGTCTATCGTCTTCTTTCAGGAGACTCCTAGCTTCTCGCACAGCCTCTATGCACGGTACCCCCACCCTAAGGGTGTGGGATACCGTGCGTAGAACTGGATCTGATGCCTATGCACATTCTATGCACGGTAGTTTTTATTTATAAAACAGCAAGATAGTAGTTCTATGCACGGTACCGTGCGTAGAAAATTCTATGCACAAAGCTAGGATCACGCCCCCCACCGCGAAAGCACTAAAAAGTGTCGATCCTCCCGAAACATAGGGACTATCGTTGGGAGAACTTCTAGACACGCGGCGTGTTTATCGTAAAAACAGGGACTTACGAGCCATGAGAAAATCCACTTTTGGAAGGATGAAGCAGCATGAGAAGACCGCGTGAGCTGCCCCCAACGCTCTGGCGAGAGAGTGACGACGAAGCCTCTCCCCTCTTCGCGGAAGCTCCATCGAAAGATGGCGAGACCGGCGACCCCGTTCTCGAGACCACCGAATTGCAGCACCGCATTCGAGAGGAACTCTTCGCGGATGCCAACCCCGGCCTCGCTGCATTCCTTCGTTGGGCCAGAGGCTGACGAGTGGCGCGAGAACCACATCAACTTTTTGAGGGGTCCATAGATAATATTACGTCAACTCCACCCCTTTTTTCGGGAGGTCTGCCGACAAAGAGCGGCCTCTATTTTCCCAAGCAAGGAGACCTGTCAATGACAACGACAACGACAACGAAAGACACCACCCTTTCCCGCAACGAAAACGAAGGGCTCCCCCGCTTGGAGGATCTTCAAAGTAAAGTGCAAGAAGCGACGACACACCTGGCGAAAGTGACAGCGGGGCTCGGGGAACTTGGGGAGGGAACCTCCTTTGCCGGAACCTCCTTTGCCTCCTGGACCCAAGCAGACGTTGACTTTATGTTTGCCCACATCCAACGCTGCCGTGAGGAATTGGAGCGGGTCTCTCGCGCAGTCTTCACTCACCTGGAGTCCTACGATGCAACGGCGGAGTCTCACGAGGCCTTGGCGAGGATAGGTGGCAAGGCGACAAGGCCTCGTGAGCTCTTTGGCAAGGATCTCCGGGGAGGAGAGAGGCGCGAGACTCGACTCAGAGAAGAGAACAAGGATCTCCAGGACCAGGTGCGTGCGCTGGCCCAAGAAAAGAACGAAGGCTGAGGCCTCGGCTCTTACCCCTTCATTTTCCAGCGGATCACCACACAGACCGCCTCGATTGCCACGCCCTTATATATAGGAAGGCGGCAATTTGGATGTGGCCACCCTCTAAAAAGGGACCTGGCCAAAGTCCATTCTGCCGCCCCCTAAAAAGGGACCCGGCAAAAGCCGTTTGTCCTTCCCCTTATATAGAGAGGCGGACACCCCTGAATACAAGGCCCTCAACTCGCCCCTCGACCATTCGATTTTGCAGAAGATGCACTGCATAAAAAAGAGCAAATGCACAGTGTCGGAGCAGGAGCGTTTCTGCAATAGGTACAACCTATAAAAAAGGAGGAGTTCAATCGTGTGGATAGACCTCCGTTCCCTGCACCGAGCAAAGAGGGCAACTGGTGGGTTATCTGGACTAAGTGGAATCTATAAAAAGGAACGTTTTGCGAGTTCTGCGAATACTAAAAAAGAGGAGTCCGAGCATGGGAGCCTATGCGGAAGCGGCCTGAAACGGCACCGAAAAGCCGTCCATGTTGCGCACCCGGAAGGTCGTCAAAAGTCTTCAAAAGGCGTCGCGACTTGCACTCCCCGACGCTCAATCCCTGGGTCACAAAAAGCCACAAAAGGCGGTGCTGATGCCTCCCCCCGGAGTGCGTCAAAAGGCGTCGAAAAGCGTCGCGCCTTGCACTCCCCGACGCTCAATCCCTGGGTCACAAAAAGCCACAGCTGGACCCTCCCCCGACGATGGGATGGGGGGCAGCAAAAGGCAGCAAAAGGCAGCACTCATCCCCTCCCCCTACAACGATGAAAGGACAGGACATGCAGCAGACCACACCCAACACGCGACAGCACTCCAACGGCTCCACACCGGCGGAGGCGCACCCCGACACCCTCGCCAAGGTCATGACCCGCAGTGCCTTTCTGCACGTGCAGGACGCTCGGGCCATCGGCAAGCTCAAGCTCTGGATCGGACGATACCGACAGGGGAGAGGGTGCGAGGATCAAGCCGCTGGCTATGTCGACGTCGACGCGGCCCGTGTCATTTTTCAAGACCTGGCGCTGCGTGGCGAGCTGCCCGCGAAGCTCTACGAAGATCGCGAGATCGTCTTCTATGGTGGAGGGGATCGAGACGGTCGACTTGAAGCCCGGCTTCTCAAATTTGCCGACAACCCAGACATGCGAGCGCCTCTCTGCGTGGAGGTCTCGCGAGGCCCGGGCCGTCGCAACACCAGTGGAGGAATCCAACCAGCCGGCGATCTGCAGCGGGTCGCGATCTGGCTCTCTCGATTCGAGGCCCGCAAGCTCGCGGCGGCAGTGTTGGCACAGCTGGATCGGTGCCAGTGTCAGGGGTGATTGTGCGGTCCCTTATATAGAAGGGCGCACAACTCGCGTTGTGGCAGTAATGTCAGTCCATAAAAAAGGCGGTGAAAGCCTGCCACCTTGCGGTTTGGGCATTGCGAGAGGGCGACCGAGCGCGAGCTCGGGGAGGGAGCTCGAGGGAATGGTGCAGATGCTGGCAGACCCCACAGGGGATCGGATCTGCGTTCGCCTTTCGGCCTTTTGAGAGGTTACGCCAAATTGGAATTACCTCTTTCTCGGTCGACTGGCGCGGAAGCGGCCCACGCAATTGCTCGCACACAAGCGGAAGACTCACCTCTTGATCGAGAGAGGGGAGCACTCTAGCGGTATCGCAGACGCCAGCTCTTGCCCTTGATCTCGGTAAGCAGGATGGGGAGATCGAGAATCGTTGGAGGCGATCCCAACACAGCGTAAAGTGTTGGCGTCACCTCGATCCATCGAATCTCTCTCCCTCGCTTTTTGTCGCGCTCGATCTGTTCTGTCACGTCGCGGAGGATATTGGCGCTGTGCCCTTCCTCTCTCACAAGACTTTCCATCCGCTAGCGTCTGCCACATCGCCGGGGCAGATCGGGACCCTGGAGATCTGGTCGAACTCAATCTTCAATGCCTTCTGCATCGCCCGGTGGAGGATGGGTGTCATGAGGACCATCACAGGGACCTGCCCCGCGTCTTTCATGGTGGCGATCGTGTCTTTGATCTGCCAAAGAAGCTCGTTGCCGAGTTGCCTGTCGTCTGTCATGGGAGGGAGTCTCCGGCTCACAAAAAAGTGATATCGCAAGCTTCCAAGGGGTTAGAGGGAGGATGGGAAGAGGGGCATGTTGGCTGAAGCGTCGACAGAGCGGGGAGGATCGGCGCTTCAGAGTGGGTTGACGTAACATGCGTTATCGGACGCACCTTGCCCGGAGGTATGTGCTTGTATGTCATGTCATGGGATGCAGTGTGCCCTCGGAAAAGACCGCAGGGCGAGACCTCCGCTCACCTTCTTTCAAACGTTCTCCTTGTGGAGCGCACTTCTCAGAATGCGGTCCAGGATCTCCGCTTTCTTTCGCGACTTGAGCCCCTCCCACACAGCGAACTCCTCTGCCCCTGCTCGAAAAGAGAAGCGCTTGCTGCGGCGGCTGCCCGGTGGGTGGGTGAGTGCGAGTCCATCTTTGTAGGCTAGCAGGCTTTTACGGATGAACTCAGCAACGCTGCCGACGCTGTAGTCGCCCTCCGCGTGTTGCGACTCCAGGTGCTGCCCGATCGTGGCAAAGAGGGCTGGCTCCAGGTGGGTGGAGATCGCCTCCCCTTGTCCGTCGCTGTCACGACCGACGGACGCCCCCGGAGCGGCAGGTGTGGAGGAAACGACAAGGGAAGCCGGCGCAGGCGTTGGCGTGGTTTCTCTCTTCCCTCGCCCTGCCTTCCTTCGTTGCTTTGCACTCATGGGGTCACCTCCGCCGCCTCAAGGAGTGCCCGGCAGACAGCCTCCGCCTCTTCTTGTGCTGCCTTCCACCTTCGGCCCAACTCGAAGAAGTTGGTGGGTCCTCCACGAAGCACGTCGGGGTAGATGGCCGTCCGCGCTTTCAGACCTGGCGCCAGCAGTCGACCGCGCCCGACCTCCTCCACTACTTCGGCGATCTCCTCCACTCCCAACCGCTGCTCCTTTGCCCGCCCGCGCATATTGGGGATGAAGGCGAACTTGTCTTGCAGCGCGGAGTTGAGGGAGAGGAACCAACTCACCATCAGGTCCGTGTCTGCAAAGTTGGGCTTGAAGGGCACGGCTATCAGGTCGGCGCCCTGGAGCTGCTTGATCGCACTGCCCGACGTGCCAGCAGTGTCAACGATTCGGAGTTCAGGGGATGGAGAGAGAAGGTCTCGCCCTTCCTCCAGGCTGTAGTTTGCGTATGCCTGTGCTGTGTTGTTGGGGTCGGTGTCGAGTAGCCCGACGGGCACCCCGATGTGGTTGCACCACTCGACCAAGAGCGCTGCGATCGTTGTCTTGCCGACACCGCCTTTCCCGTTCGCACATACGATCGTCTTCATTTGGATCCCTCCGCTGTGTGAGACATGGTGGGATATCGCATGTGCTGGAAAGTGCTGTCAAATTATGTGCTTGTAAGGAATGGTATGCGGTTGTATGTCAAGAGATGGGGAGAGGGAACCGGCAGACAGCAACCCCCCGAAAGCGCTATTCGTCGCTGCCTTGGCAACGACGAACAAGGCGGAGTTGGCCCCTCGCAAACCATTGCATGTATCGCCCGCGCGGGGTTTGGTACGAGACTCTGTAAGGAAAGTCACCCTCTCTTGTTTCGATAACGACGCCCGCAGTCTTCTCCGGCGAATAGACCGGACGGACAAGATCCCCTTTCTCCAGCTTGTCACTCACTTTCCAGCACCCCCAACAGCAATCGCCGGGCTGTCTGGTTGCGGCTCTCTTCCTCGCTCGCGTGTTCGTCCAGGAGCAACGCCTGCGCCCCCGTCACGCGAAAGATGATGCGTTCGCTTGCCTGAGTCCCTGCCTCTTGCGCAGGACGTCCTGCGCCGTCTCTGGCGCCTCCGTGTGTTCGGCGCCTTGTCCGTTTCTTTGCCATGTGTGTGGCCTCCGTCTGTAGTTGTTCGGTGTCTATCGATATACCAGCGCCGGGGGATCCCGGTCGAGGTGTCGCCGTTGGTGGGCGAGAGGTTGGGCGGGCCTGCAAGGCCCCGAGCTTGAAAGACTATGCCAGATTGGCATTCGCCTGTAAGGTCCCGATCTCGAAAGGTGGTCACAAGCTGTGACCACCTTCCAGGCTACTGACTTTGAAAGACTGTCCCAAGTTGGGATCGGGTCACTGGAGGCAAGGTCGCACTTTGCGATCTTACCCTACTGTGCAATGAGTTGGGCGAAGTGGCACAGGGCGAGAGTGCCCCAGAAGGGAGAAGAGAGAAGGGCGAGAGCGAGGCCCGCGACGGCAGGCAGATAGAGGAGAGTGCGGGCAGCTGCACCGGCGGGCTTGTGGTGGGGCTGTCGGTGGGTGTGCTGGAGCAGTGCAGACTCTGCCTCTTCGGCGGTCTCCCAACACTGCCAGTTGCAGGAGATCAACGCCCGGCGGAGAGTGGCGGCGTTCGCGTTAGTGGGGTTGCTGCGATAGCAAGCCAGGGCCCCGGAGAGGGCGTCTTGTTCCACCGCTTCACGGCGACGGCGGAACACTTCGCGATGGCGTCGGGCGCGCTCGCGGTAGGTCATGTGGGGCTCGATGTGGACAACATGCAGGCCGGGGAAGAGGGAGCGGGCGAAAGCCTCCGCAGCGTCTTCGGTGTTGGCCTCGACGCGGCAAGCGGCGGCGGCGTCCTGCCAGTCGGCAGCGGGATCGGGGTCGAGGTGTACTTTGTAATGATAGAGCAATGGGCACCTCCGTGTGTGGGGATCGGGGTCTGGTCTGGATGACTTAGTTACAGGTCAAGGGGTTGTAGTCGCGGAAGCCGTCAGAGAAGTCAGAGGGAACAAGCTCGCCGGTCGTCAGAGCGATGAGGTCGCCCTTGGCTGCGATGAGGCATTCGCTGATGTTCCAGCCGTGCTGGGTGTAGAGCCAGGGGAGGAGATCTGTTCGATGGCCCGGGGCTTTTGAGAGGTGATGCCAAATTGGCATTACCTCTTTCTCGGTCGCCTGGAAGCGAAAGTTCGGCTCGGGGAATCGGGCGGCGATGGTCTTGCGGGGCATGTGGGCACCTTCCTTGCTGGAGAGAACATCACCCCGGTCGGCTATACCTCCGGGGCCTGCGAGTTGATGACTACAGCATATGGGCACACTTGATATTTGTCAACACTTTTCAAGATATATTATTGTGCCGTATTATCCGCACCTTCGGAAGTCAGCTTATAGGGCGTTCCTGCGGACCACAGAAGACGGCAGAGATTGCGTCGGCAATACTGACGCAATCTCTTTGAGAAGGGGAGACGGGTGCCCCCAGGGCGTGAGCTGCGTAGCGCTATCACTCCACAGCTCGCGCCAGGTGTTGCGCTGTGGCTACCCCTTGACCTGCGCACTGCTATCAGTGGGCAGGTGGAGCACTCCCCAACCTCCGAACACCCATCTGTCCAGAGCCCCGTGTTGTTTATCGACACGGAGCCTTTCGACACACCTATCTGTGCCGAATGCTCTCCCCCGATGGAGCCCGCAACTCACGCCCCACAAGGGATGGTCGAAATGACCACACCTTTCCTCTCTCACTCGCGCCTGCAAGGTGTGCATGTAATGTGCATACCTTCTGGAAGGTGGACACCTATCTGTTCCCCTTCCGCAGGCCCCCATATCCAAAACACTCACGATTCCAGCGATGTGCCAATCCGGCATATTGCAGCGAGAGTGTCTTCTTGAGGAACGCACACGCACGCATACAGCAAAGGCGTCGACTCTCGGGCCGACGCCTTTGCTGTATGGAGAACGTATCCGGGGAGATACCCAATCTTCCCGGATACGTTCTATTGCAGGTGTCGTACCAGGATCGAGGTCTGGACAGGGAGCGGGTTTGCGAGGCTTGCCCTTGGAGGAGTGTCTAGTTTTACGGCAGTGGGATCAGCGTCGCCGCCGCTTCAAGCATCGCTGCATCCGTTTGTCCATGCGTCGTCTCTTCAGGTTGAAGATCTTGGGTCTCACAATGAGAGGGCGCGTCCGTGTTGTGTTTACTGCAATGGAGAACCATCGGCTTCTGGAGATCCATCGATACCAGCCCGCGTAAACTCTTCCAAAGGGAATCATTTTTAGCTTGAACTTGCCATACCGTCGCACATATCGACGCAGTCTCTTTTTCCACGAGTAGAGTGTGTAGGCAGGGCCTCTTGTGGCATGAAGCATCTTGACCACAGCAAACACTCTACCTCGGTACAAGGTGACAAGCAGAAGTCGGCCGCGCGACTTCTTGAACGTTATCGACCTTCGACGACAACTCATCCTCTTGCTCTTCTGCAACCTCCACCCTCTTTTTTTTGCCTTGCGGAGAGTAGCCTTCGCTCGCCATCCGAGCTTGATCCCTTCCAGTTTTTTCGGAGGTGCTGCCTCTACTTGTTCTCCCCAAAGCAGTCCTAACATGCACAAGCCAGCCAACCATCGCCTCATCTTCTATCCTCCCTTTTTTTCTGTGGATCTCCACAGTACAGGAAAATAATTATAGTGGGCAAGGTCTTGTTTTTTATTCCAACCACGGGCTGCTTGGTTTTCAATCCAGCCCCAAAAACTCCGACGCTCTCTCCACGTGGGGGCGAGGGTCTTCCTCTTCCTCCTTCACCACCACTCTTTGAGACGTTGAACCCACGGCGACTCGACCTGGCGTCAGGGGCAGACCCAGCACGCGAGAGCGAAATAGGACCGCACCCTGTCCTACCTCACGAGGGCACGGACAAAAGCATCCTTCTCCGACACTCCCCTCTCCATCAGAGTCTCAACAAACTCCCAAACCCTTTCTTCCATCATCGCCTTGCTCCCTTCGCCTTTTTGTACTGCTCGGCTCCCATCAAGTGAATCCCGACGGGTGTACTTCCATATCTCTTATAATCAGACGGATCTTTTTCGCAGGCATCCGCGATGGGGGGCGGCAGTTTGCCCTTATCCTGTCGCGAGCATCCCGTGATCACGCACAAAAGGTGGGGAAGACAGCCCCGCCCACTGTGGAGGGGAGCAGGAGAAAGATACGGCAGGAAGGGGAAGATGGAGGACGGGAAAAGAAAAGACTTGACGGGTGCGAGAGACTTAAGACAACCTAAAACAGCCTAACACGACAAAAGAGGACAGAGGCAGTGAGTGAGTTCTTTACCCCGCAGGAAGTCGCCGACCAGTTGAAAGTCAAACGCCGTACTGTCACGGACTGGATCCGACAGGGGCAGCTCACCGGCGTTCGCGTCGGCCGGAACTGGCGAATAAAGAAAGAAGACCTTGAGACATTCATCGATTCTAGAACCAGCACAGCCTTGAGCGCTGAGGAGGCAGAGGTCTCCTAAAAGAAGAAAGCCCCACACTCCTGACAGTTTGGCGACAGACGGAGATACGGGGCATTGGCTTTGACACCAGTCACAAAGCTAGCACTTCTAGCCTTGTGGCGCAACTATGGAGGGCTGTGCGCATGAGACGACACACCCCGCCCGGCGAAGAGGGCGACCCCAAAACTTACGAGGCGCGCGGGTTGATGTGGCTGCGCGAATTGGAGCAAGAGCCCAATGGGGAGGCGCTTGCTTCCTCCTCACCAGACGGCGACCCGCGACCCTTCTCCGAGCGGTCTTTCGCCGAACGGGATGGATGGCGAGAAGTCGGCGCAAGCATCCTTCTCCAATACGATAGCCAGACGCTCACCCTCTTGGGGTCGATCCTCAGCCATCCCCACAGCGTGGGCGTCGACAAAGACAACTTCTACCGCGAGCTGTGGGAACAGGCGGAGGCAATGGGCCTCACCGTCCAAAAGACGGAGGAGCTTGTGCGCAACTGCGTCGAGGCCCTCCAGCGGTTCCGGCAAGTGTGACAACAACCCCGAGGCGAGAGAGAAGATGAGCGAGCGAGAGCTAAGCGGTAAAGACCACTCCACCGTGACCAATCTCCTCCTTACCATTCTGCAACAAGCATTGAACAGTGCCTGTTGCAGGCTCAACACACTTTCGTTTGACAACTCGCCCCAAGGGCTTTAGTGGCAAAGAAGAGCGCACAAACAACGCCATTTCCCTTTAGCCTGCCC
>Ga0098052_1001976_pt1 | contig 12486 bp, 15 predicted proteins | sample 15_taG_FD_81591 | JGI IMG/M metagenome (GOLD analysis project Ga0098052, IMG submission 81591) | Marine viral communities from the Subarctic Pacific Ocean - 15_ETSP_OMZ_AT15312 metaG | ecosystem: Environmental > Aquatic > Marine > Oceanic | place: Pacific Ocean | collected 2015-01-18 | reverse complement strand
CGAACCAATAAATCCTGTTTTCATCCACCATGATAATGACCAAACGTCTTGATCTGTAGGAGATGCAAATGTTCTGCTAAAATATTCTTCATTAGCTACGTTAAACAAAGCAGACTTAGCTATAGTAAAAGTATCTGTAAACGGCTGGAAAGCTCCAACTCTTTGAGTAGCACCATTGCCTTCATACAGGACGGTCTGGAAATATTTGTTGGTATCTGATGCTGTACGAGATGTGGCAGATGCTATGTTCGTTGTAGATGGGGCATTAAAACCTGATGTTACTGTTCTGTTAAAACTGTCCTGACCCCAATTCGTTGTCCAGATAGCTCCACTGTCATTGCAAGTTGCTTGAAAAAGATAGTAGTCTTCGGAAATACTTAATCCATCACTAGCTTCATAAGTCCCAAGTAGTGATCCACCGTCATACCATTTTATTGTTGGAGTATCGAAATCAATTTCACAAGTTATGATATCACCATTAGAAATATCTGGGTCAGTTTCCGTAACAACAACACTACCGTTGTCATAAATTCTGCCAGAGTTTCCTTTGAGGAACATCTCCATACCTAGCCAGCCATAAGCATCTCCACTTAGAGCAGGGGTGCTTCGAAGTTTAGATACGGGGATTATCCCCATCGCGGCTGTGTCAATAATTGTATTAAAAGTTGCTTCAAAGACCCACTTGCCAGAACCGGGAACTCCAAATGTTGGTATTCCAGTAGTAGTGCCGTTAGCAGAGGTAAGTGCTACTTTCCTATTACCTTCAGAATAGGTCACGGTACTGGAACCACTATTCCACTTTGCATTAACATCTAATACTGGATATAAATTTGTTGGGGTGTGGTCTGATGTAACCACCGTGTTATTATTTGTCCAATTATTTCCTTGACCACTGGCATCAGTCTGAGCATTTGTTTCGTTATTAAGATAAAAACCATTAGTTCCAAATGTTAATGCTTGAATCTCTGCGGAACTTTTTGGTGTCCAATATAAACCAGTTGAATCAAATTCTCCAAAACTGGAAGCATCCGTAACGGCTGTTCCATCCAAGAATACTGTCTCAGCAGTGTAGCCGTCATTGCTAAATCCTGATCTATTGATCCATTTTCCTACGTTGTGGGCAACTGTATCATTAATAGACATAGTTTCACTAGCGGTAGGGTGATGAACTGTCCCTGCCGTTGTAGTGTATTTAACACCATTAACAAATATTCTAATTCTTTCTGATTCTAGGGCATTACTGGAATCGTAAACTGCTACAAGATTATACCAACCTGATGGATCTCTCCAGTAAGGTGCATATTCCTTTAAAATTGTCCATCCACCTGAATTATCGTAATTCCCAACGGTTAATTGTCTATTGTTAAAGTAAACCATTGATGCTCCAAGAGGAGTTCCTGATCCGTTATATGCTGTGAAATAAGCAGTGCCGTTTGTCCATGTTGAAAATGTCCATGTTGTTTGACTGCCACCACTGCTAGGTGTTCTGGAAAGATATTCGTCATTACCGACGACATATAAAGCAGACTTTGGAACAGTAACTATAGTATCGCCACCTTGAGCAGCTGCTCCCATTAATAACGCATTATTAAACATTCTTAACTATACTCCTGAGACAATACTGATTGAACTGCTGTTGATGTTCGTACAATATAATCTAATCTATCAACTGCTGCTGCACTTGTCGAGAGAGTTGGAGCCGTTCCTGCTGGAAATTCCCAACTGCTTCCATAACTCAAAGTTCTTGAACCTGTCCCATCTTGAATAACAAATATACTGCCTACTTGTCCGGGTACACATTGAGTGGGATTACTTAAAGCTCTATTACCACCTAATGTTAAACTAAAATTCTGTCCATTATTAAAACTAAGAGATACACTGGCTGCATCTGTTAAACTAACAATATCTGCAATAGCGTTCTTTGCTATATGTATCTGTCCTAATGGAGAAGCCACACCAATTCCTACAGAAGTATGAACGTATAAACCACCGCCAATACTAACATTACCACTTATTTGAGCAGATGTAAGAACAGCATATCCACCTGAAACATTTGTAGCAATTCCTGCTGAAGTCGCTTGAACTCCTGTTAAATTACCCCCACCACCATAGAATTGTGTAGCCGTTACATTTCCTGTAACTGTCATTGAAGAAACAGATACATGATCCTTAAACGTTGCAGAAGTTCCAACTAAAGAACCACCAATACTGGTTATACCCGTTACAGCTAATGTACTTGAAGATACATGATTACTAAAAGTAGCAGATGTTCCTACAAGAGAACCACCAATACTGGTTATACCCGTTACGGCTAAAGCACTTACTGATACTTTATCTCCAAAAGTTGCAGAAGTTCCAACTAACGAACCACCAATACTTGTTATACCTGTGACGGCTAATGTACTTGACGATACATGATTACTAAAGGTTGCTGATGTCCCAACAAGAGAACCACCAATACTGGTTATTCCCGTTACAGCTAATGCACTTACAGAAACTTTATCTCCAAAAGTTGCAGATGTTCCTACAAGAGAACCGCCAATACTGGTTATTCCACCTACTGTTAAAGTTCCAGATATACTTACATTTTCGAAACTAGGACTTGAACTGGTATTGACAACTTGAGATGCAGGAAGAGTTACAAATACATCTTTTGTACCTGCTGTAAAATTAATTGCTGATCCTGTGCTTGAAGAAAGAAGAGTTGTTCGAGCTAAAGTATTTCCACTTGAAGAGTAAGTTCCAATACCTACTTCCCACTCATCCGAAGACTGATGCACGATTGCGTAATACGTTGTGTTTGTATTACCAATAGCACTACTAAAATCTACAAATGAACTGACTGCACCTGCTAATGAAACAGCCCCTGTTCCTGTCGTAGTGGTTGTTTCTTTTACCCGATCTTTGATTACGAAAGCCATATTATATACTGCCTTTCTTTTCTAATTTAATCGGATAACAGCACTAGCCGATGTTGCAGCTGGTACAACGAGCTTAAACTCCCCGTTAGTTGCTGACTTTTCTCCACCAAAATCATATACTGCGATAATACTTTTACTACTGTGACTATCATTATAAATAATACAGCCATTCGCTGAAAAAGTAGCACTAGACCAACTAACATCTGCGAAGTCTACAACTCCCGAAGAATCAACTGTACTAACTGAAACTGTTGCTAGAGTCGCTCCTCCTGTTGTATATCCATTTCCGTTAGCAAGCTGACTTGTTACGGACGCATATGTATTAGGTCCACCAGCAGAAACATTCTGAGAAGAAGAAACAAGAATACATTTTAGTGTATTACTTTGAAGATTATGTTCTGCAAGCATTACCTCAGATTTAAATTGGTTATTTACACCTGTCGTTATTGCCATTTTCTTTTAGTCCTTTTTTTTACGTTCCTGATACAACAAATTGTGGAAAGTAATTTGGAATCGAAGTTGTCATTGCTGGAGTCCAAGTACTACTCACATATGGTAATTTCTCTTCTGGTCGTGCATCTTGTAAAACATATGGTGCGCGAATACGAGGAGACTTATTTTGAGGATGGTTCTCAAGATTATAATTACCATCACTCTCATCAGGACCGACAACAAATCCTGTTGATTCTTTTATCCTTTGATCATAAGGATATCTAAACCCACTTTTATCACTTATAAAATATGCTCTTACCATATCATTCTACCCCTTATACAAATCTTATAGAAGGCTTGATAAGCATTGCTGCACGTTCTCTATCTTCTGCCATTGCATTAGAAAGAAGTAATTCATACTCTGCCTTCAATGCTGCCACTCGTGTAGCTGGTATGCCCATTCGTTTAAAACCCAGATAATATGCAAGTCCCATTGTTAGACAAGGTAAGTAACGATATGGAACATCAGCATCATCTATTGATTGTTCAAAATCATAAAAACGTCTAACACTGTGCATACGTATCAAGTCCGTACTATTCTCAGGTGCGGGCCATACTAAAACAGATACAGCATCCCTTCCCTTCATAGTAGCATATTGCAGACATCTTCCTTGTGTTGTTTTGTCAGGAACCTTTAAATATTCTTCAGCACTGATACGAGTCATTTGAATATCATTAGTTCCTCTTCTCGACACAGCTTCGGTTACAGCCATCGTTGTGCTTGGAAGTGAATAAGTAGCGGTCCCTTGTACCAAAGATAGATTGATAAATTCTGTTGTCCACAACAATATGCCCCGGTTCTGCCAATCACTTAATAAAAGATTTAAAGAACGTCGAGCCGTTATTCCATCATTACCTACAAATGGAGGACCACCTAAATGTTCATATGCTTCTGATATTATTTCGTCAATGTCGAGATTAAAGTCTTGGCTTGTAGAAACTGCCATAATTTAAAGCCTATCTTTTAATTAATTTTGTAACAATCCCGGTAATAAATTTGACAGCTTTTGTAATTATATTTACGGGACAACACATGCAACCGCATTCGCATTCAAATTTTTTCATGGTTTATCCTAATAAAAATGTAGCAAATCCACCAGACGGAAGAGTAACATGAAGCTTATCTTTTACTCGTATTCCTAAATCTGGTACATAAACGTCTGAACTACTACTTACACCAAGAGTTTGTTGGTATATAATTGTACCACTAGCCGTTCCATTACGCACTACCATATCTCCTTTAGTAGCTGCGGTTCCCCAACTTAAACCCCGAATACGTGTTGGATAGTCAGTAGCAGTTGCGGTAGCTGATACATAGACTGCATTTATAGCTGTAGTCATAACACAAATTTCCCTTTAACTGAATTATTCATTATCTATAATAAAAGAGGGATGCCTTTTTAACAAGCATCCCCCTGATATTTTTAGTCAATTAAGATAACTTAATCTTAACCAGTGTTGCCGTAGAACCCACGCCAATCTGACCAACCAAAGCTATAACGCTCACGAGCTTTAAAGCGAAGGTTACCAGTATCGAAGTCTGGCTCCATTTTGGTTCCAAGAGGTGCGCGAACGAACATCTTAGTACCATTAGGCACATCAGTTTTTACAAACCAATCATCTGTACCCGAAAAGCGATGATTCACGAAATCGCCTTGCGGAATTACACCCATGCTACGAACAGCATTAACGTCGTTTGTGTTTGTAACACCAGCAACATTACCAGCAACACCTGCTAGATTGTTACCGTAAACAACCGTTGTAGTTGAGAGAGTGGATTTTAAAATCTTTTGAGCCGTAAATTGAAGATCTGGTGGGATATGCAATGAAACAGGCATAGCACCAATCAGAATATCACGATCATCTTTTGCTTTTTGAATCTGTATAACCGCAGTTTCAAGTGAAGCTTCAGATAGATCAGCAGCTGTTAAAAGATTACTTTGGACACCAGCTTGTACTGGGTGAGCAGCGGAGAATAAAACAACTCCATCCCCACCTAGACCAGCGGTGAAACCGTTATTGAAGATAGCAGCTGCTTTTGTTTGCTTGGTAGCAGCCATTGAACGTGCAAGAGACTTTGCCCGAATCTTGGCAAAAGTATCATACAAGTTATCTTCCATTGCTTCTTCAGTTACAGCAAATGCCAACGCAATTGTTTCATGCGTGTAGCGAGATGCCCAACTTTCACTTGCACTCTCGTAAGAGACTGCTGCCCCTTCAGCTTTAACCGGGGCTTCACCGAAAGCAGTCATTAAGACTTCTTCTTCGAAAGCACGGTCAGAGTTTTCAATTTCAAAAAGCGACTTATGCTCTTCATCAATTGAACCATACTCTAATCCAAAGATAGCGTTTAAGCCGGGAAGAAGCTGTTTACCAATACTAGCGCGATTTATAGCCATTTAATCAGTCCTCCCTTAGTTAGCGATTGAAGCAGCATAATCAAGATGATTAGAAAGACGAACTAACACACGAGTATTAGCTTGATTCCAATCATTACCTTCGACTTCCCACAAACCTACAATACGTAGTGGATTTGAAAGAGAAGTACGAGAGGTTACTTGAACTGCCCAAGCGGATTGCCCTGTATAAGTATTACCAGCAGAAATCTCAACAAAAAAGTTTTGAGTTTCCAAATCACCGATAGTTACAGTGGCGTTACATTGCATTTGATAGATAGATGCAGGATCGTCCATAACGTGCGCCCATGCATAACTATCTGCGGATGAAGTACCAGAAGGCCAGTAGTTAGACCATGTTGGCTGTTTTGAATTAGGGTCTACATATTCAGCCCCTTGAAAAACACCAATAGGTCGATCTGCTGTCACTGATACTGGTTGGATGTAACCAGCACTAACTTTGACTAGATCTCCACGATAGATTGTGTCACCATAAGTATTAGCAATCTGATACTTGTTAGTTCCCATACTATTTGGAGCAGAGCCACGTTTACGTACTGGAACAGCACCATTAAAAGCTTTTGCTAAAGCCATAACAATGTTCCTTTTCTGTAAAAGTTAAAGTTTAAGAGTCAAACGAGGCACTTTTACCTGTTGACACCCGTGACTTGCTTGAATCAGTAATAGGCATCCGACGATCAGGATGATCATTCATTAAACGTCTAGAGATAGCGTCTTCCATTTGTTGAGTACGTTCTCTTTGTTTAGCTAATATAGCTTCGTGGTATTCTACTCGTTGTTTAGCGAGGGCTACGTCACCTCGTAGTATACAACCACTTAGATGTCCTTCTTCTTTTACTTTAAAACCCGAAGATAATTCTGGACAATCTTTAGCCATAACAAAAGTCCATCCTTCACGTTCTTTCCTTCCTATGTTCTGATGATCCTCTTGACCATCCAACATAATCCGAACCCAACGTAAAACATGTCCTTCTGACAAGAACCTTTCTTTAATATGTTCTGGAATTTGAAGCCAATCATTATCTTCAATTGCTGACATGATCGCATCGTGAGATAAATTTTCCCGTTCTTCCATCATTCTTGTCGTATTACGGCTTGCCACATCCGTTCTTGAACTTTCTGTTTCGTCTTCTACTTTTTCTATTGATTCAACCATTTACTTTCTCCGCACGTTATATGTTTAAACTACAGTCGTATAATCGCCATCAGATCGCTCTGCTTTCGCTTTCTCAGCTGCATATCTATCAAGTGGTATGCTCCATTTTTTAGCTAATCTTACATCTTCATTTGTAAGCTTAACTTTATTTTTAGAGGCTGGAGAATGCGACCTTCCAGCTACCACTTGTTTAGGCTTTTTCGGAGTTGCCTCTTCCGAACTTTCAGAGTCACCAAACTTATTTGGCAATTCTTCTTTAAGACGAATATCTACCTTTTCATAAAAAGTAGGATCACTTGGATCTTCGCCTTTCTCTTTTAGTTCTGCGTCAATGGATAAAGCAACAGCTGTTGCCGTTCTATCTTTACCGAACCAATCATTAGATTCAGCCCAATCTTTTGCAAGAGGATCAATATAAGGAACACTTTTTTGAGACTCACGTTCCTGTGTTTGCTGCTCTTGTACTGAACTGTATTCTTCTTGTTGTTGTTTGATCCACTGTTTACGCTGATCCAACAACTTTAATTCTGCTCGTGCATCGGCAACTTCTTCTTGAGCAGCTAAAACATTTTCTCTGTTTCCAGAGTCATAAGCTTCTTTAAACTTATTTCTTGCTGACTCAAGACTTGCTTGAACTTCGCCTTCTTTTGCGTCTGCTAATGCACCATCATAATCAAACTTAATCTTTCCAGCTTCGGACATTTGATTACGTAATTGATTTATCTCTTCCTGCTGATGATGGAGTTGTTCGTCACGTTCTTTTCGTTGCTTTATTAATTGACGAATTCTTTTTTCAGCACCTTTTGTTTCAATGCCTTCTAATTCTGGTTCTTCTTTATTTTCAGAAGGAAGTTCTGCTTCAACTTGAACTTCAGGCTTTGTTTCTATTTCAACCCCTTCTTCTGTTTCAATCTCTAAAGAGGGAGCAGGGGATGATAAATCAATATCTACCCAATCACTATCATTATCAGCTGTCATTTACCTTTTCTCCGCAGTTGCGATTCTACGTTTACGCTACCAATGCATACATAGGGTCTACATCAGATGGGTCTTCTATCTTCATTATGACCTGATCATCGTAAATAAGCAAGAACCTAATTCCTTGATATATAAACTTTTGACCAGTATGTTTACCATAACATACAAAGTCTCCTTCTTTACACCATGATCCAGAAGGAAACTTACCTTTATCTTTATACGCTAAATTACCAACCTTTACAACCCTACCAACTGTTGTAAGATATTGTATATCTTCTACAAACTTATCTGGCATTATTATTCCACCCTTTGTTTCTTTTCGGATGGCAGTAGGTCTTATTAATATATGATAACCGGGAACTTCTGGTAAAACGTCAGGATCAGGAACATCATTAGCTGTAATCCATTCATCATTCTGGGTTGAGTTTGCCATGTTAGGTTGGAGCATGTTATCTATTCCTCATCTTCTTCAAGTTGATCCATAGTCTTTAAAACATACTCATCTATCATATGTAGAGATCTTGTCAACCCCTCTATCATTCCTGTTAAGTTTTGATACTGCTCCCAATCTTCACATAAACCATTAGCTAATTGTTCTGCTATACGATCTATTTGGTTCTGTATTAAAGCTTTAATTTCGTCTAAATCAGAAAACATCTATTCTTTTTCTTTCACAATAGGAATGTATGTTTTTCTGTATTTATCTTTTAAATATTTACAGAGGCCACTCCAATACTCATCCCAATTATCGTAATCTTTCTCTTGAGGTTTTACGATACTATGGTCTATACCTTCTTCATCCGTAATTGATGTAAGCTTTATGTTCATTAGCATTAATTAACTTATTACCTTTAATATGTCAATAATCCCTACACTAATTGTTGCATAAGTTACTATTGTAAATAGTGCTATCATGTCTTTCTCATCTTTGCAAAAGTCTTTGCTAAGTTAGCCTGTTTACGAGTTCTTGGGTTTTTACTTTTAGCTGCTTTATTAAGCTGTGCTTTGGTAATTTTTTTACCCTTTTTAACCCCAAGCTTTTTACGTAAAGCACCGGGACGTTTAACCGCACCTTGAATCCAATCTTTTTTAGCCATGATGTTATCCTTTACCTTTCTTTAGATGATTTAATTGTTTAGCCATTAGGATGCTTTCCGTTATGCATTCTTTCTACTGCTGACATTCTTGCTTTTATATCTTCTAATTCCGTTAATATTTTTCCTAACTCTCTATGCCGTCTTTCAAGATTATCAGGACTTAGTATGTGAGATAATACTTTTATCTGTGAAGACTTAACAGCATCTCCTGCTTCTACCGTATCCAGTTTATTATAAATCTCCTGAATATTTTCTTTCATTTCGTCACGGCTCTTTAACAAGTTTCTTACTTGTGTTCTCACAAGCATCCATGCTCCTGATAAAGAAGCAAGAACCGCACCTAACTGTAAAAGCATTCTGCTATCTAATTCAAGTGGTTCCATGTTGTTTGTGACCCTTTAAATTCTTGTTTCTTTTTAAACTTTTTCTTTTTCAGTTCTTTCTCTATTTTATCTGGGTCTTTAATTGTACATTTTGAAACAGCCGACACAAGAGGAAATTGATTAGAAGAAGCTTGAATTATATTTGCTCCTCTTATATAACACTCTTCAACAGTAGCATAAGGACCAAGCTCATCTTGTAATAAAGTAGGACATGGTTGTGAAAATATACATAGTACAACAATCGAATAAAACATTATGTTAAATTAAATAAATTACCCTCTGCTGCTCTTCGTCTTACAAGTCCTTTAAGGGGCTTACCGTTTTGGTTAACCCATCCATTCTCAAAAGAAAAAGCTTGGTTATGGAATTCTTCAAAATCTCCTTTATTTAATGCTTTTAAGGCATTACTGCGTGTAAAAGCTCCTATTCCTATATTATCTACAAGAGATATAATTGCTGTTTTTTGATTTTTAGATAAAGGAACTTTAACCAATTTATCTATTTCTTTACCTACATCTTTAAGCCTGATAGATAAATCATCTCTTGCATCTTTTTCTGTAACATTTTCTTTTCCAGATTGAGTATCTCCATAACCTACTGTCCATATTCCTTGCTGTTTTTCATAATCGGTAGCGTGGTAACGATCTCCTTCAAATTTTTCAAACTCTGCTACTACATCAACTGGATTAACATTCTTTCTAAACTTTTTTAAACCTTTCATGGAAAACCTCGACTTATTAAATAATTCTTTTTGAACTTCAGGAACAGCCTGACTTACTCTTTCAAACACCCGTTTCATTCCCGGAAATGGACTTTCCATTACACCAAGCGGAGGTTGGCTTCCCGGTTCAAATGTTTGAGGTGGAGTACTTCCTGCTAAAGATGGTTTGAGGTCAGCAGGTGCTACATTCTGTGGCATACCCGGAACAGGCTCACTCATAGACGCAAGTGTAGGTACTTCTACTGTTTCTCCTAATCCTTGTGGAAAACTATCGGCTAAAGCTTGTTCTCTTGCAGCTTTTGATCTTTGCCTTCTACGAGTTGACATTGCTCTAGGAAGATTAGAGTCTATATCTGATGCAGTACCAGCTGCTCCAATATCGACTCCTTCAGGAGTTGGACCTTCTAAATCACCAATACCAATATTTTGATCTGAAGGAAATGGTCCTTCTAAATCACCAATACCAATATCTACTTCAGGAGTATCTCCTTCGACATCTACTTGTTCGTAATTATCTTCAAGATCAACTGCTCCTTCTGGAACATAAGTTTCTGCATCTGGTCCTTCATCTGTTTTTACAGGAAGAGTCATTTTAGGTGCTTTATACTTTTCTTCCATTGCTATTATCTTATTATACTTCTCCATATCGTTTGGATCTGTAGACATTGTTAAATCATGTTTATAACTTTCCCACACATCCATAATCATTTCGTCGCGTGTTCTCTTTTTCCCTCCCCCAATAGCAGCAAGTAATCCTTCCATTACATCGTGAACAGGTCCAGTAAATCCTTCTTTACCACCCCTACTCTGTAAATACTCTTGAAAAAGATCTTCATGTTCAAAGGCTCCATACGGAGTACCGCCCGTTTGAAGTTGAACTGCACCGCCTGACGCATATCTCTTTTCATTCATGCGTTTGTCAATCATTAAGTCACGTTCTTCGGAAAGGTTCTTTAAAGATTCAAGAATAAGTTTGGTATCCGTTTCACGAATAGAAATGTCATCCCTGATTTTTGAATCTGTTTTCTTTTGTTTATCTTCAGCAACTTTTGTAGCAGCCTGTAACTGTACACCCATTTCTTTAAGATCAAGCTCACGATTTTTAATCGAAAGCTCTGCTGCATCTTTGGTAGCCGTCATTTGAAGTTTCTGTTGATCAAGATCGAGTCTTGCACTTTCCAACAGAAGATTTTGATTTTCAAGAGACTGTTCATCTGCTTTACCCATATTAGCCTGTAGAATTTCTTCAGCAGCGTCAATGGATAATTGACTGAGAACTTCAGGAGAAGCTTGACCATCTTTAGGCATAGATACCTGCATAAGACCTGACAACTGTTCTTGATACTGTAAGACCATATGCTGTTGTATATTAGCCTGAAGAACAGGAACGGCTGGAGCCATCATCTCTGTCTTTCCTAAAGTTGGATCATCTATAAATGCTGTTTTAATAGCAATATGAGCAGCGTGATCCTGTTGAGGAAAAGCTTGAATAGGTCTTCCTTTTACAACCAAATCAATGTCCGTTATTGGATCATGTGGTTCTGGTGGTGTTTCAGGTGTAAAAAATCTATCTGCATTCTGAATATTAGCAGCCTTCAGGATTGATTTGTGGACTTCGGGGAGGTTGTACATTCCTTGTGGAGCTTGAGAGGATAACTGTAAGACCATCTGTGCCATAGATAACCTGTGAGCAGCAGAGGGGATATTAGGATCAGATACAGGGATAACATCAATACGCCCATCAAAATCAGACTTAAATACAGAAGTAGTGATGTTAGGTACGTCATAAGGGTATTCATCAGGTAAGAACTCAAAGTTAATTTTTGAAAGAATACGAAACTCATCACGCTGGCTCTTATGTAGTCGTTTATGAATTGCACTGAAGAACTTAGCGGATGACTCTAAAAGAGCCATTGTAGTTCCAACGGGTCCGTAATTAGAAGACTCATTTACAATTTGTTCTGTACTATCTGCAAACTTCTGTCCAGCTGCTGTCATAAATGTAAGCATGTTATACAGAGTTTGAGAAGGTTCTTTGTATGGTAATGGTACAATAGACTTCTGAAGATCCAAACCTGTAGCTTCTACTTCACGGAATTCACCGGGAGCGATAGGATCATTTCCCCCTACAACACGAACACCACGAGCTTTAAAACCACCCGGCAAGTTAGAGAACTGTCCTGCATCAACAAGACTTCTCAGGGCAGATGTTGCACTCATAGTCAAGTTACCAAGCAAATGGATAAGACCTATACCATAAAAACCAAATCCCGGTACAAACTTGTAATGGGTAAAGTAAGTTTGTTTAGCTTGTGTTATAT
>Ga0098052_1001972_pt1 | contig 12501 bp, 11 predicted proteins | sample 15_taG_FD_81591 | JGI IMG/M metagenome (GOLD analysis project Ga0098052, IMG submission 81591) | Marine viral communities from the Subarctic Pacific Ocean - 15_ETSP_OMZ_AT15312 metaG | ecosystem: Environmental > Aquatic > Marine > Oceanic | place: Pacific Ocean | collected 2015-01-18 | reverse complement strand
TACTTTGATATTAGCCTTAGTGATGGCTACGGCGGAGAGGTCATTATCAAAGACCGAAGCGGTAATTTGGTAGTTCCTGATGCTTTGGCTTCACTTGAAGCAGGTGTAGCACTTGACCCGATTAAGGGATTGACGATGGAAAATATCATAGATAGATATTATCAATCTGCGGCTACACTTGAAGATGACGAAAACCCTCCTGACCGAGATTACCAACTGCGGTATGATGAAGAAACTTTTGAAACTAAGCAGGCCGCAGGAGACATTAGTAAAACTGGTGCAGGAACATGGGAAAAGAAACCTTTGGCGGAAATCGGTGATTGGCAGTGCCGTTATTGTGATTGGAAAGAAGTTTGTTTGCCGTATGGTGTGCTGACCAAGGCCGTTGAGGATGGGTTGCTAACACCCGAAGCCGCTATGGGTCAATTAGGAATCACTGTATTTGGTGGTGAATGAGTGCAAGAATGGCTGCTTTCTTATGTGCTGTTAGCAGTAATCATGAGTATATTCTATTATGCACTGTATAGTCATTTTACTCAATTGTTTACGGCTCAAGCAGATGTGACTGATATTATATTAGACCATTTCCGTAATCTCGCCGATGAACCAGAAGTTTCTGATATTGATGAAGGTCGGACTCATGTATTGGGTGGCTTCGTTCACGGTGATGCAGTTTGTTCAGAGGACTGTTGGTGTAAAGAGGAAGAATAATGTCAGCAGCACTATGGGTTGGTGCTATCTGTGCATTTATTTGGGTCACTTTATTTTTTTATTTTTGTCTTTCGGCATTAGCAAACTTACGCAAAGATATTCTAAATCTTACTGAACAACAGCAACGACAACGGTAATATCATCGGTTTTACCACCTAAACTATGAGGAAAATCTTTTGGCGTAATGATTCCTTCTTCGTAGGCTCGTTGAGTGAATGGACTCCAGAGAGTTTTATCGTGACTACTATTGTAAGCATGGTTGGCAAGAGTCTTAGCCATCAATGAAGGTTTAGATATATCTATGCTTCTAACAATTTGGGCTGCTTGTGATGGATAAAGATTATCCCACAAGCCATCTGAACCCAAAATAATTATATCGTTGGTGAGTATGGGAACTGTGTATAACCGAGCATCATCTGAACATTCTTTGCCATCTTTACCTATTTGATACGGTTGGTCGTGCATATGTTGTTGAGGAGTTGTTTGGAAAAATATGTAGTTATTGCGAATGATAACTAAATTAGAATCTCCTATTTGTGCGATTTTAAGACCCTCATAATCTGCGTGTGCCAAAAGAACAGTTGTGCTACCATCTTCAGAAAAACTATTTTCGGCTTCATCTAAAACAAGAAATGGTGAGGTAGTTCCTTCCAGAAATATATTTTTACATTTATTCATAAGTTCACGGGCACATTTTCCTGCATTGATTCCTTTGGCTCTCCACGAACCGACTCCATCGGCAACGCCAAGAGCATTGATTACAGAATTAGTAATAAAATACGCATCATCTCCTCCGTCTAAAAGTTTATCATCACGAGGGATGTTGGCGGCACCCATGGCTAACATTAGGCACCCTCCAGTAAAACTTTTGGAAATATCTTGAAATTGATTGCGACATTATCTATCTTTGATATAGGACTCCACATTTTATTTTCATCCGTAGGTAGTATGAGGGTATATAAAAAGTCATTTTGATGACCCCAAGTATCATTTTGATGAATCCGAGTAACAACGAAATAATCCAGTTGCAGAGGTGTGCCGCCTACCCCCTGATTCATAGTCATCAATGACATATCATTCCATTTCGTTGGTTTGTCTGAAAGCCAGATGAGATAATGAGTATCCTGACCTTCCGTGCGTTTCCATAAATACCAACCACTCCCTCCAGCCTCCACTGCTGCTTGATGAAGTTGCCAATCCAAGTTCTTCACATTGTTCTCCATTGTTTTAAGTATATCGGGCATATCAACCGGAATATCATAACTAAGTTCCCATGCTCTGGGGTCAAAATCCGTATCCATATCTCTTGGTATGCGGTCTATATTCAGCATACCTGCCTCTATCACATCCATCAATTTTTTAGGGGACTTCGGTGGTGGGTGACTTGCCATAGTTAATTTAGAATCCTACAACTACTTAAAGACTGTTATGTTTATGTAGGTGCTTCGCTCTATGAGATATATGGTGCGAGTGGAAGTAAGAGGTCATACCAGTAAGTTTCGTGATGTCTTGCGAAACACCTATGACCTCCGTTGGGACAAACAAAGTTTTAGTTATGCTGGAGATATGCAACTTAGTGAAAGAAGGGTCCGCAACTTAGTAAGATTCTGTGAAAAGTTTAATCTCAATATAAGTATTGATGGCATTAGGTTTCAATCATCTGATACTGATGATGACTTAGAAGATTTTAGTATAGAACCTTTAATTACAACCAGAGTCACCGAACTCGGCCAAGTAGGAACTGAAAGTTTATTAGACCCTAAGACTGGAGATGATGCTCTGGGCTACCAAGAAGTTTTTCTTAAAGAAAATACCGAGATAGATTTTGATAACTATCAAAGATGGTTTGATGGAACTTTATTTGAAGAACCCCGACCTGAACAGCAACAAGTAATCCCAGTAGTCGCTAAACTTTTGAGACAAGGTTATCGTAATGTTATCATTGAAAGTCCTACGGGTAGTGGGAAATCTGCTTTTAGTATGATACTTCCTAAAATGTTTGGGTCTAACTTGAAAAATAGTTATGTGCTAACGCATCTGAAGGGATTGCAGGCTCAATACTTAGCAGAAATGCCTTTTATGGAAAGTATTATGGGTCGTGGAAATTATTCTTGTAAATTAGATGTTGAGGCAGGGTGCCGTGATGAAGAAGTTGCTGATGCCGCAATTCAAAGAGCAAGAGCAGGAATCAAAGGTGGAAATAAATGTAGTGCAGACACAGCACCGTGCGTGACTATAAAAGATTTTCAATGTCCATATAAGAACCCAAGTGATGAAAAAGGAATGAAATGGAATGTTCCGACTGAAACTTTGTGTGATTACTATGGTTCACTGACGAAAGCCCAGAATGCAGATTACTTTGTAGCAAACATGGCATATGCCACAGCCATTGGGCAAACACCGATGCTCAAGAAAAGAGAGTTCATGATTATTGATGAGGCACATAACTTGCCTGATGTTATGGTCGGTGCATTTACATTAGATTTATCAGAAAGATTATTAGAAAGATTATTGGGTGTTCCCTCTATGACAAAGATTTTGGAATTAAGTGGCAGTGAACAAGTAAACGAAATGGCACGCAGGAAAAAAGTTTTGGCTCCTTGGAAACCATCTAATGAATCTTTAGGATTTCCTAAGATACCAAGTTTAACTATTGATATGAGTGAAGATTTAGTAATGAAGGCTGCCATGGCATGGGTGGCATACCTAAAAGTTTTGGATGACGAGATTCAGCGCAGACTCAAACATAATTCTTACGATGATACAAAAGATTTGAAACTGGCTATGAGGACTACTAAAAGATTGGATACAATTATCGGCGGATTAACTCACGATAGAGCCAACTGGATTTGGCAAGTCAGTGATGAAAGAACCTATGTTAATTTCAAGTGTATTGAAATCAAAGAGTTCGCCGAAAGTTTATTGCTGCATGGTGGTAAAAGGAGAATCTTTATGAGTGCAACGATTGGTAATCCTAAAATGTTTTGCGAGGAACTTGGATTAGTTCTTGATGAAACTGCATTTGTGCAAGTAGGATATAGTAGTTTCCCTCTTGAAAATCGGCCGGTTTTTACCCGTGAAACGGGTGGGTTGCTCACGAAGAATGGACAAGGCGAAAAAGATTGGCGACAAACAGCCAAGACTATTGTTGATATTATGGAACAACACCCTAACGCACAGGGCATGATTTTGCCTTATACTGATAAGATTGAAAATAAGATGGCAGAACTTATCAAAGAAATCAGTCCTATGCAAGCCAAGCGTTTGATTCAACATGATAAATCGGCACATGGTAGGGATGCGGCTATTGATGAATGGAAAAGTAGTTCTGGTGGTGTGATATTATCAACTTATCTTAATCAAGGATTTGATGGAAAGGAAGCAGGGTTCTGTATTGTAGTCAAACTACCGTATCTTAGTTTAGGAGACATTAGAACACTAAAGAAGATGAAAGCCAATTCTGCATGGTATAGTCAGCAAACAGGAATCGCATTAGCGCAGATGTGTGGTCGTGCAGTCCGGAGCCGGACAGATAGTGCAAATACTTATATCATTGACCCAAGTTTCTGGTTTCAGTATAGTAAAGGTATGGTTTCGCCATTAAAAGATTTCTTGCCGGCTCATTTGTGTGAAAGCATAGAACATAACGAAGGCCGCACTGCGCTGGGACTACAACAAACTTTATTAGGGTGACACCTGTTAAGTATAATGAAGGTGTATTCATGAAAATAGGTATTGCGGGAAGAATGGCAAGTGGTAAAACCACGCTGGCTAATCAATTGCAGATTCATTTTGAATCACAGGGATTGAAAGTCTCACGACCTTCGCTGGCTGCCAAAGTCAAAAGTATCGGACAAGATTTGTTTGGTATGGTTCATAAAGACCGCCATCTTCTCCAACAGATTGGTATGAAGATGAGAGAAATCCGGCCAAATGTTTGGATTGATTATGTTAATCGTAGCATTGATGAAGATATGGAAAACGGCTTATATGATGTCGCAATCCTTGATGATGTTAGATTTGTTAATGAAGCCGAGACTCTTGTTGATGAGAAATGGATGGTTATCAGATTGAATATCAGTGATGAACTCCAAATGTCTCGCTTACAAAGAACTTATGATGATTGGGAAGTTCATTGGAATAACCGAACCGATGCCAGCGAGCAAGAAGTTCACCTTATCAATCCAGACGAATTAGTGGCCGACATGGATGTTGATGATTCGGATAAAAGTTTTATTGACGCATTAGAAAAATTAAGCATATGATTATTGAAATAGGGTGTTGAAAAAACCCCGATTTATTCAATTTTCCAATTGGAATATGTGGCGGTAGCATAGTTTGGCAAGTGCATCCATCTTATATGATTTAGCAACTCTAAGAAAGTGGAAGGTCGTGGGTTCAAATCTCACCCGCCACACCTTAACTTCCGGCTGGTCGGATACCCAGACTTATTGGTTTCTGGGGAACACCATTGTCTCGCAATCTTTCATATTTAACTTTGACTTCTTCGCCGACATAATCATCTCGGTCAATCCACTTTTGATTTTTCTCTGGCATGGTTCCTTGGGCAGTTACCTTAAAAGTTTCTGAACCATCTGCGGTTTCACAAATCCAAATGGGCACGCCAATGAATCCACCAATGCCTTCTTCATAGCCTACAATCTTAAACTCTTTATCTGGCCAATCCTTAAAGCGATAAAAGTTTGAGCCTCCTCTTTCACACTGATAAGGAATATCCCATTTACGAATAATTATTCCTTCCATATCCAAGGCTTGGGCAAACTCAAGTCGGTATTGTAATTCTTGTGCTACCGCAAATGAACCACCTGTGGGATGTCCTACACCCAAATACGGAGTCAATAGAGTAGTCACGGCTTTATCAGAAAAGTTTATGGCACTGTGGGGATGTAAAGTTTGCGGAAATACAAATGAACTGGGAGATAAAGATTTATCATACAGTTTGGCAGGTGGGGTCCATGGATAAACTGGTTTTGTATCAACCGAATCCAGAGCCGGAGGAGCCATAGCAAACTTTATTTGTGATGAGGTGGGACTCCAGCCAGCACCCACCAATCTATCTCGCAAAAGTTTCATTCTGTCAGTATAGTTCATATCAGGATGTTTAGGCCAAATGCAGTCAAATACCCTATATTGTAATTTTTCCCATCCTGCTCGTAGGTCTTGTTTAGACCAATAACCATTGATTTCTCCTAATTCATATTCAGGCGACCAGATTTCTCCGTCTAAAACGACCTCTCCTAACTCTGGGTCTGCAAAAGAAAAGCCAAATAATTCGTTCCGAAGCCAGTCAAGATTGGCTGACTCATTAAGTTTATCAGACCTGCTAACTAATTTCCAATGCGGTGCTGCGGATGACCCTGCTACATAACTGGCATAATCTTTGATTCCTGCAATACATCGGACACCATCATACTTTAATAGAACAACCCAATCTTCAGGGCTGCGCCACATAGACGCTGGTTTGTGAATAATAGATGCGGAAGTATGGGGTTTTTTGGCATCATCTTCTCTTTTGATAGCACCAGAGGCTAAGTCGGGTTGAATGCACGGGAATTGTTCTAAGTTTTTCATATTATCGCTTCCTTGGTCCAATGCTTCGTAAAAACTCGTCATCATAACCATACAATTGTTGTTGCAGTATGTTATTCTTGAATGGAAGTTCTCGCACCCAATTATTATATTTAACATCTAAAGGAAATGAGCCTTGGCCATCACAAGACCCACACTCCTTTTCATGTTCTTGTCCCTGAGGTCCATATAAAACTTCTATTCCATCTCCTCCACAACCCTCACAGTTGTTGGCGTAGTCTATGTCATGAACCAACCTTAATAAACTATCATAAAATGCCTCTTCTTGAATGAGGATAAAATCTTTGTAAGAACATAATGGCGGATATTTATCGTTTTTTGGCCATATACTCCAAGCACTTCCATATGCCTCCTCTCTTGAATACATCTGTGCTGCAATAACAGGTCCTCTATCTAATAAAGTTTGATACTGACGGCCATCTAAATCAGGTGGAATAGTTTTCATTGTGGATTTATATCTATCTGGCATCCCATGACCATATACTCGTTGTTGTGTAGTATTAGTTGTAAAATACACTAACTCCTTGATTAAATTATTAGGTCTAAGGCTGTCAAATAATTCTTGCGCCTCATTATTTTTATCCTCATCCTCTCCAAGCCCTTGCATAAGGTCTTGAATTATTCCAAAGTATGAATCTTCTTCACCCCAATATGAAGCGGAGCCACCATAAAAGTATTTCCAAAATTGGTATGCTGCTTTGATGGCTTTCCTTTTGAGTTCAGGACTGTGACGAAAGTTTATTGCTCCAACATGGCTGTATTCAGGAACCTGAAATAAAATCTCTGCCCAAGTGTCATAAAAAAGTTTTGGATTTAGTAGGTCAGGTTCAAACTCCTCCTCAATTTCTTCGGCATGAAGAACGCCTCCTTGATGATAGTATCCAAAATATCTCTTATCATTTATGGATTGACGCAGTAGTGATAGTTGATTACTCCCATACGCAGCAACAAATGAATCATATTGGTTAGCCTTTGTTGGATTAGAAGAGTTTTTCATAGCGGGTGTGATGCCTCCTTTTGGCCATGGGGCAACTACTGGGTCAAACCAAACTTGTTCTCCATTTCGGCGATAGCCATAATTATCATCTGATGCAATATCTCGCACCACCCAACCTTCATTTAATAAATAATGTAAAAGAGATTGATATTGTGGATTTTCAAGGGGGTTTTTCTGTGGGTGCTGAACATCACAAAAGTTATTAAAAGAGATACAAGGGATTTTTTCCATTTCCCAGACTGCAATAGATTGGCCAACAGGTAACGGAAGATAAAAGTTTTCTTGGCGTGTTGCTTCCATTAAGTTTCTATTATTTTCTCCTTCATAATAATTGTAAACTTCTGGTAATGCAGATGTTGTCTTATCTTGTTTGGCTAAATGTCTAAAAAGGTCTGCTTGATTTTCGTTCATAGCATAAACTCTTCCTACCTCAGATTTAAGACCATAAAACTTTAGTGGTCTCTCTGGCAACGCTACAATTTTATAACAATGATTCTCATGAAGTGTGGAATCAAAAACAAATCCACCTACACCTGCGCCTATCAACTTACCAAACATACAATCACTTTAGTTTTCGTGCCAATCACCGACTCCATCAAGAACTTCTATATCGGCACCAAAAAGTTTAGTATTTCGGGTATTGTAATATACTAAAGACGCTAAAGCAATTGCGATAATTCCAACTGCTCCAAGATTCTTGCCCAACCTTTTTTCACTTTTGAACTCACGAGAGCCTTGGGCTGGTCCTTCAAGGTCCATAATTCCCATATATCCCATCTCCCCTAATGTATCTTGGAAGGCAAACCAATTAACACCAGCCTCGTTTTGTAAACTTCCATCGGGAGCATTACTATTTTGTCCATTTTCAGTAGTAATTGATGCTACATCAACATTTGGGTTGCTTCTTTGCATGGCTTGTGTAATAACAGACGCATCAGGGAATGCCAAAGTTCTAAGACGGTTGTGAATAACTTTTTCACCAGTTCTGGTATCTAATTGTTGGTGTGGATAAACAATCCATTGGACAATATATTCATTAGTATCACGAGTCTTTATGAACTCATTAAGTATATCTGTGGATGAAAAGTATTGGCGACCTGTATAAATCTTACCATCTTTCAAAGGATGCCCATGTATCGTATATTTTTTGTTAGTCAGCCCTTTGGCAGCATCTTGAGCCGCCTTAGTAACTGGGTTCACTTCAATTCGGGATTCATCTCCGTATGACGGATTACCTAATTCATATTTACCATTTTCCTCATACACATAACACATCCATTCCCGTTCCTCATGAGTATTGTCAGAATATGTTTTCATGGCTTCAAGGGCTTCGGGTGAAAACTTATCAAAATGTTGTTGCCATGGTTGCATAATACAAAGTAATTCATACGACTACTTAAAGTTTCGTAGCGACAACCTTAAATAGATGAAACGCCTACAAGAAAGTGATGTCAGAAGTTGAATGGTTGGAAATCTCCACAGGGATGACCCAGATAGGTGCTAAAGACTTACATATTATGGGTGATGGTTGGGTGCCTGTATGCTGGATAAAGATAGATGGGAAGCGATTTAAGACTCTATTAAGTGATTTATCTAATTATATCAAATTAAAAACTACGGGGATAGTAAAAATAGGTAAAAATGATACTTATGGTAGCATCAATAATATGGTAGTTCTAACAACACATGAGGCCGAGGCAATAGTCATTGAAAGTGCATTACCTATATTCAAGTATATTTCCATAAAATACAGTGTTAGTGGAATGATGGAACTGGGGTATAGCCTCCCTATGAGTTATCCAAGTTCTGGAGAATGGGTGTGGACAGGTGAAGTTGATGCAGATTATTTTGATGACCCAATGAGTGGTGGCGGTGGTGGTGGTGGAGACCCAGTTCCCGGTCCATGCACTCCCGGTCCATGCACTCCCGGCCCTCCGGGTCCTGTTTTACCGGGTCCGGGTCCATGCCCTCCCGGTCCACCAAGTCCTCCTCCGATGCCCGGTCCCATTCCTTTTTTAGATTCAGAACCTTCTAATGGTGGTGGGCCACCTGTGCCGGGTGACCCAACAGGTGCTACGCAGAAAGGTCGTGAAGATTCTGCCAAATCAGATGCAGCCGCAGAACAAGCCAGACAAGATGGACTACAACAAGGTGCTGACAGAGCCGAACAAGGAAAATCCGATGCTCAACAATCAGCAGGTCAAGGAGAATCCGGCGGCGAAGGAGGTTCCAAAGGAAGCGGTGAGGGTTCAGGCGAAGGCAGTGGAGAAGGACAAGGCGAAGGTTCAGGAGAGAGTGGTGGCGGAGAAGGTGACGGCTCTGGAGATGGAGACGGACAAGGCGAAGGCGAAGGTGGAGATACACCCTCGGATTCAGGAAGTCCCTCTGATATGCCCGGAGATGGAGATTCTGGGACACCGACTGATGCTATGGATGATTTCCAAGATGCTGCTGATGCAGCCAATGATGCTATTGATGGCGCACGCCAAGCCTGTTCATGTTGTAATCCTGACTCCGAATCAGAGAAAGAAATGGCCGAAGGTGCCAAAGATGATGCCAAAGATGCGTTGGATGCAACCAAAGATGCGGCGCAGAATGCTGCGGATGCTGGAGATATGACTCAAGAACAAGCCGATAACGAGAAAAGAAAGGCAGACGCTCTCAAAGAAGCAGTTGATAGTTTGGAACCGGGTGTTGATACCAGCCCTTCGGGAATGGCAGCACAAGAAGCAGAAGCCCATAATCAAGCAGCACAACAAACTGCGGCAGAAGATAATTCAGTGGAAAATGTGGCTGATATTGTTGAAGATGCCATGGCTTCGGCGGCTGCTGCTGATAAATGTGATGCTAAGGGTGACTCTCGTAAGAAAGAGGACCAACTAAACTCGGAACAAGCCGATATGAGTGCTATGGCTGCTGCGACAACCGCCTCTGATGCTATTGAGGATGCGCTCAATGAAGAACTTATTGATGAATCAACCGCAGAAACCTTACAACAAGGTGTGGATGACATGGTGCAAAATGCAGAAGATAGACAAGAAGCACGAGAATTACCGGGACGATTGAGTGAAGAAGCCCAAAAAATGGCAGAACAATCTATGAAGAGTGCTTCAGATTCACAGAATGAACAAGCGCAGGATGAAGCCTTGCGTGCGGCAGAGAAAACCAAAGAGTGTGCTGATGCAGCCAATCCCTACAATGAACAAGATAGAGAAGATTTGAGTGATGCTATTGAGAAAACCATAGAAGCCTTAGATGGTTGCGACCCAACTCCTGAAGTCATTAAGGCCAAAGATGAAATGGAAGCCCTACAAAGAAAACTTTCCAAAGAGGACACTGAGGCGCACAGCCAATGGGGTATCTGGAGATTGATGGATGGTCAATGGGTTCAAACTAATTATGGTGGAGATATGATATTTGAAACTAAAGATGAAGCCGCAGAATGGCTGAAAGCAAGAGGAGGGAGAGTATGATGACAAAAGCAACAATTATTAACTTTGATGGTAACTATTCAAAACCTATGATGATGGATGATGGAGAAACGACTACGAATGTTGAAGAATATATTGAGTATCATATACCATACCAACCAAAAGACTTCGGGATTGGATATGAAGTTGATATTATTGATAAAGGCCATCCCATGTCAGATGTGTTGGGGGTATATCCATCAGAATGCGTCACAGTTACTTCGGGTGACCCGAACCTAAGTGGGAGAACAGATTGGTATATTGGTTTATTACCTCAAAATCTAAAAATCGGGAAAACCTCTGCGCCTACACCCATTGTATCTCATGAACTCCACCCAGTTAGTCCAACAGGTTCAACGGGGCCTATTGAAATTAGACCCTATCAAGATGCCTTAGATGAATCCTTTGCTAATTCGGGATTAAATGAAGATGCTTTTGAAGATTATTCCGAAGGTTGGAACGAACAACAAGAAACCGAATCATTACAAGAAATGACTCAAGAAGATTATGAGGCAAGATTAGATAAGGGCATTACTACTGAAATCATAAACTTTAATGGTTTGATGATGTTATATGAAGATAAGAACTATAATGGGGAAATGATAAAGTATGTTACAGAACAGATTATGACAGGTTATGCGCCCAATACTATTAGTATTGGCTATGAAGTTGTAATTATTGATGAAAATCCTCCTCTGGGTTCGGCTGCTGGAGATTATGTTATTGTTTCTTCTAAAGATTTAGTGGATATGAGGATGGCTGCGCCATTAGTCTATGCAGCCGGTGGCCATTGGTGTATGTATTTGCGCCGAGAAAATCTAAAACATTATTTGACTCCCGCCATAATTATGGAACAAACTGATTTCATTATTGATAATAATTTGGAAGGAACAATTGCTGAAGTGGAATATGATGGTTATGAAAAAACTGAATGGATAGAAGGCGCAGTATTAAATCCACGAGATAGTATTAGTAATCGTGGAAAACTATGTGTCAATTTCGGAACAGGAGCAACCGAATATATGGAAACTCCTACTAAGGGCTGGGCTATTGTTAAGAACAAAACCCTTATGGGAACATCCTGCCAAACTACAATACCTTCTTTAGAAAAAGTATTATCTAAACTTGGTTTGTCTGGAGATGCAGATGACACATCACTTATGATTAACTGCAAAAGCCTAATACAAGCAAAAGAAATCACCGCCACGATTACTTCGTGGGACTTTTTCTATGTGGAACAAGACGACAAAGTAGTAGGTGTATATTACTGATGTGGTCATATGGATGGAATTGAAATAATAAACTTTGCACGAAAACCCGTTAGCGAGGTGTGGTTTCTAAGAGTGACTACGATTAGTAAAAACTTTATTTCGGTTACTAAAACTGCATACCGAAGAATTAACACACCAAAAGAAAAGTTAATTGATGATTTAATCTTAATGATTAGAGGGCGACTAAATGCTTTTGTGGGTGTGATAGATGAGGATACCGATAAACCGATGTCATTAGAAGAGGCTGGTTATGAGTTCTATCTGATTGGCCCGGATGGTAGCACAGGTAATGCCAAGGATTGGGATTATGAGGGACACGAGGAGATACTTAAAGGGCCGTTTGAATGGTTGATGGATGGGGCAGGGGGAGAAAATCCAGAAGGCACTATTGAAGTAATCATCACTAATACTCGCAAAAATGCACACTCCCTTGAAATAATAC
>Ga0098052_1001957_pt1 | contig 12568 bp, 3 predicted proteins | sample 15_taG_FD_81591 | JGI IMG/M metagenome (GOLD analysis project Ga0098052, IMG submission 81591) | Marine viral communities from the Subarctic Pacific Ocean - 15_ETSP_OMZ_AT15312 metaG | ecosystem: Environmental > Aquatic > Marine > Oceanic | place: Pacific Ocean | collected 2015-01-18 | reverse complement strand
TTGACTATATTGATCAATGTAGCCAGCAGAGGAGGTACCTTGCGTCGCGTGCGACGTTTCTATGGAAGAGGAGTACACGCCGAATGGTAACAACAAAGTACTTTTGGCGTCCGAATATTTGAAATCATCGGGGCCCGTTCCAGAAGCGTTTGAGTTCGTTTCGCCAGCTCTCATTGTAAATGCGTTGAACGAGAATCTCTTTTTGGCTATTTCATTTGGTATCTCATTGCCGTATATTTCATACTTATCGTCGCATGCACGTTGCTTTATCTCGTTATCGACGTCTAAATAAATAAAGTCGTCGTCACTACCAAATTTGAGAACTCCTTTGTAAAAATCGACTAAACGATCTGACTTTGGATTTGCGCCAGCTTTGAGGCCTAGAAAAAGTTTCTTATCGATATGTACGAGCCTTGAGAGGCGCCTTGCAAAATACGGGGAACCTTCGTATCTAACCCCGGAAGTGGTTTTTAAAGTCGGGCCCGATGCACTTATTTCTGTTGTAATCCTTTGTTTAATGGTGTTTCTGGCCGAGTCTACCCCCTCAACTCCGGATGACAACGGATGAACATCTCTTTCTGCTCTTTCTCTCCACCATAAACAATTTTCATTTTCTCGCGGATTTGGATTAATGATTTTAGAAGAACCAGGGTTTGAACCTGATACGAGGGGGGCGTGTCCAAGCCTCCAGTTGTATAATAACTCGTTAACGCCTCTTATAGAATAGATGGGCTCTTTAGCATCAGTTTCTAAAGTTGGAAATTTAGAATAATATTTATTTCTTTCTAAGATATGACTTTCAACCATATTTCGCATAAAATCTGTTGAGTTTGCCGAGGCCGGCATCAATTCCATAATCATAAGAGAGACTGCGTCGTCAATCCACTTATAATATTGAATGAATCTTTCTAAGTCTGGTGTATTGCCAACCTTTTCAAAAAACAAATCGCGTATTTTATCCATACGCTTATAGCTCGGTCTGTATCGCTCTACAGGATCTCCAATTAAGTTGTTAAAATCAACGATTGTAGCAAAAAATCTTAACATTTCTTCCGAAATGATCTGATACATACTTTTTTCTACAGCTATAAGATGTTGTACATAAGTTGTTTCTCTGGTAAACACAACTTCATCTTGTTGATTTAATATTTTAATGAAGTCATCACTATTAACAACCTCCGGAAGCTTTTGTTTTGACGTTTGCAAGTATTCCACGTCAATCGCTTGATCAGAATGATTTGCATCTGCAACAAATTTGTCGCCGCGGCCAGTATAATTATACCTCGTAAGATCACTTATCCATCCGTATCTTGTTGAACCAGAGGCAGCTATATTCCTCAAATCGCGGTCACGGGCTGAACCTGTGGTATGATCGTGGATAAGAAATTGCCCCTCAGGACTAGACCCCGTTACATTCTCAAATGTCCAATTTAAAGCCAGTGTTTCAATCTGTGGAATGTGCCGGCCAAATAAACTGTCCTTACTGGCGGCGAAGTTACTATTTTTATACGGATGCAGTGTGCCGTATGTGCTTGCATCTCTAGCATGAGCCTGTATTGTCTTATCATCTAAATAATCGAACCAAAATCGGACAGAAGATACTTTTACGTCAGAGGGGGTAATAAGACTTCCGGTGTAGTTTTGTCTAGAAGCACCAACATAAAGTCTTTTCGCCTTTGAAAAGAACTTACCAGCTCCTTCCATACTTACCGTACCACTAACAACAAATTCATCCTGCAGGACGTTCGCAGCAAAGTTAACACCATAAAGTTCAACAGTGTAATCATCCGCAGCATTAGATAAAGTCCCATCAACAACGTCGCCGGCATACGGATATCTTGTTGGTCTCAACCTAAAAGCCAAATTCCACTTTTCGTTGTCGTAAACACCTTTAAAGCTTGACGAATGTTGTATTGAGGGTATAACAGAATTGCTACTTTGAATTGCAAAGCTAACATTTCGCTGATCATTATCTGGTTTGGTAGCTACGATATTAAAATTAATATCATCGTCCAGAAGTGTTAAATCAGTATTTGAACCAGTGACAGCATGGAGACCAAATATCGATGAAACTGTGCCCGGGAATAATTGGTAACCTATATCTCCTGATATTAACCTCTTCGGAAAGAAAACTTCTGCTTGTATGGTGGCCATGGCGCCGGAAGCGAAAGAATTTGAGAAATCTCCAGACATGCTAACAGGATGTGAAAAGCCGGGCATATAAGACAGCGAATTTGCATCATTCGGATCTTTATATTGATATGCTGTTGCTGTGTAAGAACCTCCATAATCGCCGCTGCTTGTATACCTTGTTTCAAAGTCGTCAAAATCAATAAATCTTTTCTTTACCGCGGTGTGCGAATAGTTATCTTTTAGCTCATATGTATCGTTAGTTGCATAAATATTAAATCTTACTAGTTTTTCATCTATCCCATAACATCTAAGAAAGTTTCGAAATGATTTTATCGTGCCTTTAGATTTTTGTATGTGAGTTAAATTATTATATATGTTTTGATATATTGTATTTTTTACGTCATGAAGCTTCTTATCAAAAAGGATTTTTTCGTCGCGCTGTAAATATTTTGATAAAATAGACGCGTCAGCGAATAGCTCAGGTGAAATAAAGCCCCGGGAAGACAATAGGCGGTCCGCAAATGGCAGAGGCTTTTCGTAATTATTGTCATAAGGATAGTTGATATCTTTCAGTCTAGGTAGGCTTTGAATTTGTAAGTATATAGCGTCAAACTGGCTGGCGAGTATTTGCGATAGTTGTTTTAAGTGGCCTGATCTTTCTAAGTCCTCCTCTACAATCCAGCCTGGAAGTGATCTAAAGATTGAAATAGGATTGCCGTGGTCGTGTAACGAGCCCGTTAAGGTTTTATTTGTTAATAAGGACGATACTTCTGGATGAGTAGAATAAATAATAGGATCTTTAAACTCTCTATCTGCTGCCTTTGATAAGACAATAGCCGATCCAGTACTACGCGAATCACTCTTGTAACCCACGTAAAGACCATTAGAAATTCGCCCAGAATAATCTAATATTGCTGTATCAGTCGAAGAAACCTCAGTTATGCCTTCGTTAAATTTATAGTAGACACCAAGATCTACAGTCCTGTCTTCTTTGTCATATTTAAAATTATCGCTATTGGTACCGCCGCCAACTTGATCTCTGAAAAATCTGCCAATTTGCTGTCCATCTCTTTCCGTCTTCCAGTACCTAAATTCATCGAAAGAAGACGAAACAACGTTGCCCCAGCCCCTTCCGATATTGAGAGCGCCGGTCAGAGGACCAACAAGGCCGCCTAGGGCAGCGATTGAAGCCGTGGAGGCTACAATGGCGTTAATCGTATCCGAATCGCTTAATTTAGACTTATGTTCACCATCGACATATAGATTAGATATTGTTACCTCTCCATAGGTTTTAGCTGTAATAGCATAATGGTGCCAGTTTGAATCAGCAATGTCACTCAAACCTGTATCGTGGTTCATGGCAATATCTTGCGAGCCAGAAGTTATTCTCAAATAAAGTGTCTTCTTTGATGTTGCGGTTCTACCAAACGAATATATGCGCATATTTCCGTTTAAATGAGCCGAGCCGGTGAGAGAACCAGAATTCCATAAGTGAAAAAGATATTCTACTTGAGTTCCATCCGTATCTGCCCAGCCATCCTTTTTAAGCCAGAATTCTGTTGTTATGCCCTTGCTTAAGTCAAGCTCTAAGTTATCTCCTCTTCTGCTAGCTGTGTGATATATATTTGCTTTAGATATTCCAACTTTAGAAGGGCCCGCCGAAAATGTACCCTTATAGTCGCCGCCGGGATCGGCGTTTGGACCACCTTTTATAAAGACATATTGCGAAATACTAGAGCTAAAAACATTGTATGTTGAGTTTTTTGACCCAACAAAAGACGAAACTTGGCCCATGTTAATGAAGCCATTTGTCCTAGGATAATCATTTTCATAAATGAAAAGATCCAAGTACGTGCTTTCATTCTCCCATTCAATTTTTTCTGTCGCGGATCCGTCATAAGGATATGTTTGGTATACTCTCTTAATTGCATCTTCATAATATGATTCTGCCAAGCCAAAATGAGCAAAAGCAGTAGGATCATTGAAATCAACATCTGGAATAAACCGGTCGCGCTGCGTCTTGTGTACATCAATATGGCGCGGCGAATCAAGCTCTTTTGCTAAATCATTTTGAGACTTATTTTTAAGAAACTTTAATGAATGTCCTTTTTCAAATAAATCCTTGGTGCTCATGTATTATCCCAACTTCAACTTTATAATTAATTGCTCTCAACTCTAAATTTAAATAATTCTTGCTGCTCCCGCCATCCAGCAGAAGTATAATAAGCCAGCTTAATAGCATATAGATAGCCGGGCTCCAGGATTGACATATCAAAATCAAAGTAATTTCCTCTATCATCATATGATAAATAAGTATGGTAATCAGAACTAGCTGTTGAATTGTTAATAACAGTTCCATTATCAGCTACCCTGATTATTTCATATGAAGCGCTGGAAATTATTACGTTCTCTATATCAGTAGACGCGACACTATAAATCGTCGGGCTAAAGTCGCGGGCCCGTGTAAAGACCCTGAACCTTGCTTGCTCGTGTTTGCTATAAGATGACTTTAAATTAGTTATTTTGGTAGTATACTGCGTGTATTGGTTCCAGCCAGGAGATGTCAACGTTTCTGGCTTAATCGTACCAGTGAAATATTGAATAGTACCATTAAATGGGGCCCCGTCGATAGAAGAACTATACCAAACGTCATAAAGAGTCTTTATCTCAGAGGTACCAGTAAGTGCAAAAGAAGCGGAATATATGCCAGTAGATACATAAGCGCCAGTTACATTAAAGTCGCCGTCTGAAACGACACCGCCGCCTTTATTCGGACCCGGGGCGCCCTGGCTTAACGCCAGTTTAGAACCGCCGGGCTCAGAATCGTCTGCGGAGCCAGAATATATACTAACAAGAACTTTACCAGTTCCAATACCTGGAATGTTTTTAAGTTGCCCTCGCACGTAGTTGTAGAGATAAATTGTATTCAAATTATCTTGAGCTGGCGCAAGGGAGCTGCTGAAATAAAAATTGCTACGATCATCTTTATTTCTAGAGTCCCAACGAGCCTCCAATAGTGGCCTTTTGAAAAAATATTCACTTGTTCTAGAAAAGAATCTTTTTGTGTAATAACTCTTCTGAGATCCATCAAGATTTTTTAAAACAGAGACGTTTGATGCTGTGGTGTAAGCTTCGTGACTAGAAGTTAAAAAGATGCCAAAACCATCATTATCTTGTGTACCACCAATCCATTCTTCGACCATCGAGGTAACATCAAGTAACATATCTTCTGTGCCTTCTGCGAAAGTGTATGTATAACTTGGCATCCTCTTCGAAGCAATGTAAGAAGAAGAGTGATATTCCCCGCCTATTCGTGTCCATCTGGCTAGAGGGCTTGAATTTCTATTCATCCAATTGGAGCCTTCTATGGAGTCATCGGTTACATCCGTATAAGACTCCATGTCTAGGCCATAGCCTTCTTGCCAAGACTGCGAGACTGCCAGCACATTTACGGTGAATTCCCTAGGGACCTGCTCAGAATGCCTGGCGTTAAACATTCTTAAGTAAAATTTAACGCTTCCGCTAGCGGGGATGGTGCCGGCAGTTCTATCACTGGATAGGCTCGATATGGGAAATTGTACCAAAGCGCGAGACAGTTCTGCGGAGGAGGTGCTATATTGTCCATATATAGAAAATATCTCTAATATGTCGGCGGCGCCCATATTTGAGCCCGTTGCTCTCGAAGTGAGAGTTAAATCATAAGCATTCGTTATGGTATTATCTTTTTCGGCGTAATATCTTTTAATTCCCATTATTTGATTGTCCCTACAATATCTTTATCCGGGTATTTAAGCTCATAAACTACATTTTCGGGTGCATATAAAATTCTGCCATCTGCAGATATATAATGTTCCAGATCATATGAGAAATCAGAGTGCAGGCCGCCAGTTTTATGTTCTATCACTACATCTGTGACATCAACAATCTCTTCCAATTCATTCACAACATCATATATCTTTGTAATGTATATTGGCTGCGATATATCTAATTTCGCACTAAATATTTCTTGAATTGCTGTTATGGACGCGTTTAAAGCTTCGTATTTATCTTGGTCATAATTTGTTACAGCAGTAAATTTTATTCCAATATTTATTATTTTTGCATCTAAAATATCAAGAGTATCATTAACCATCCTGTAATTGTTTAACCATGTTTTAGTATTATTTTTTAAAATCTGATGGCAGGGAGATAAATTGCCGTCAGGATCTTCTGATAAAACATATAAATTTAAATTTCTTTTAAACGAATCATTGTCTCGTACTAATTTAGCTCTTTTAACTCTTCCAAATTTTGAAGGCATTCTGTATACCAAGGCTTCGTAATCTTGTATCGTGACTGCTCGATTCTGAGTTGAGAAAACATCATTAATTCTTTGTTTTAATTCGTCAACCGAAGGTAAAGAGACATCTCCGGTTATAGGCTCTTCATTCGTAACTTCTAAGCTATCCTTGACAAAATTTATTCTCGCTTGATTTGTCGCAGTGTCGGAGAATATATAGATTGGGTCAGATACGCTGGTTAAAGTACCTGTAGAAGTATTTGCTGTATCAGTATTGTTAGCTCTGTATATAATTTTCAAAGTTGTATTGGCGGGAGAGATCCCAAATTTATCAGTTTCTAACAGTTTGGATGGATCAAATGAATTATCCGTGATGTATTCGCGGGAATGCATTTGTAAAACGACATTTGAAGGATGTGTTATGTTATCAGTTTTTAAAGAACTGTCAGACCCATAGCCAAATTTTAACATAATTTGGTTGGATCGGCTAAAGGTAATAAAACGTCGAGGAACAGAAGTAGCTACTATAATACTTGGAATTGTCCCTCGTGTCGATGGGTCTTTGTTTACAATAGAACGAAAAACGGTGTCTTGAGAGAGGTAATCAACCTCAAAATATTCGTGTCCTTCAGAATCTGTGACTGAGACGATTTCTGTTACATTCGGATCCGCTAAACTTACTGTTAAAAACTTCTTAAGGCCGCCGATCTTTATACTTTCCTCTCTGAGTTCGCCCGACGTAACAATTCCGTAGGCTTTAACAGCGAAGGCTGTCTGAGAGCCGTCTCCTGGATTTGCTGTTGCAACAACCACTTCATTTTCTGAATTTGTAAAATCTACATTCTCAGTCAATTCAAAGACTTGGCCTGAATTAGTAGAAAATTTTGTTCCTTTCACCAATAACGGCAAATAGTTTCTGTCTGGGCCGACGCCATTTGGATCAGACGGCGTCAAAATATATAGAGTAACAGATCCAAAGGAATTTGACCGAAGCGGCTGCTGATAACCGACTTGTTCGCCAAGGCGCAATATATTATCATATTCTATAGATGTATCTAAAAAAGATTCGTTGGCCTGATAATCTAAATAAAAGGATAACATGTCTCCAATATAAGCTACGGTATCAAGCATAAAAGAACCAAAAGAAGCCTCTGAAAAATCTTTGTATGTATCCGGATAATATCTTTTAGCATATTCTACGAGACTTTCTTTAATACTATTAAAGTCTCTACTTGTATATCTTATAAGCTTTTTGTTCTTTTTAGCCATTATAGTTAGATTTCCTACATATTTTCTTGTTTAATTCCAAGATCATCTGGTCCCTTTTGCTTCAGTTAACGTCAAAACCGTATTTAAATTTATATTTGGTACCTCATATTCAATTGCAACAGATAACATATTTGGATTCTCGTTAGGTGAACGACCTGGATTAAAGTCGATGTTTTTAATTTTAATAAAAGGCATATATTTTTTTACCTGGGATACTATTCGCTGCTTCAGAGTTGGTATTACAAATTCATTTGGCTCGAACAAAAAATGTCTCATTCCAACTCCAAAATCTGGATTCATGACCTTTTCTCCCGGACTAGTTAAGATTAAATTTTTAAAATTTTGTTTTACCTCTTCTCTATAAGTTGTAAGTAGAGAATAAGCCCCGTGCTTGATACTAGGCTGTAGTGGTAATTCTGGTCCTATCCCTTGCATGATAATTTTTCCTATAATTTATATTCATAAATAGTAGCGCAATTCAATTCCAGGATGAACTTATAGTTGATCTTCACATTCGTCTTCGTTAAGTTCGTTTATTTCCTCTTCCATCGCCCATTCGAACGCGTCCAAGAACATTAGGAGAAGATATATCATTCCAGGAATTGTACTCGGTGGGCCTCCAGGAAATGGGAATGGAATCAAACCACCTAATAGCGGAAATTGAGAAGGCAATAAGGCAGACCAAAGACCAAGTAGCATAAATGGAGAATTCATTATGGTGGCTGTCGTCTCTTTTATCTGTTTGATAGTCTCCTGCATCTGCTCATCAACCAAATCAAGTGCTTCTTGTGCTTTTTCAACTTCTCCTACCGCGTCAAGATAAGCTGTTACGGCGGTGTTGAGTTCGGTCGCGACATTACTAAATTCAAAGATGGTATCTTCAAATTCAAAATGCGCATCGGTGATCATCGTGCCGTTATGTGTCGGAATTGTCCAGTTTGCCACGCGGCCGGAAACATCTAATACACCATCATAATAAGTTTCTCTTGCCTCTTGTGGCATCATCTCCCACGCAGGAGATGCTGAAGCGGCCGGGGCTGCTGCCAAGGACTCCATCTCTGCGGCGGCGCCTTGCGCTTCGTTCACCGCCATTTGAGCTACTTGCCTTCCTGCTTGAAGGCCCTGTTCGACGCCGGCAATAATTGCCATGGCGGCCATGTTAGCTACATCAATAATTCTTTTTGCAATAATGACAGCAGGATCTGTAGTTTCTACATAACCCTTTAAGATCAATAACGGAGTTTTAAGGATAATCATCAAAGCTTTCAACGAAGTATCCGCATATTTTCCCTGAGTATCTGTTCTGCCCATATGCGCTTGGTGGGCAGTTAACTTCTGTATAGAACCCCTTGGTCGATAAGTGTATTCTTCAGAGTTGAACAATGTTTTTATCGTACCAACTATCGAAGTTTTTGTTTCTGCCAAAATTTTATCTGTTTCGGGGATGTATTTGGAAAGGCCGTCGCCGGCTTGAAGGAAGGATAAAGCCATGTAACGTCGGAGAGGTATCAAATGATTAAATAACAACTTAAACTCTGCAGTGTTTTTTATTTCAGTAACTAAATCTTCCGCCATTCTCTTATAGAAAAGTTGTTCTGGAGTCTTTATCAGCCTTTTAATTTCTCGATCGCGATATTCTTTTTGCCAACTTTGTTCTGGGCCTATAGCATCTGGAAATCGGAACATTCCTCTTTGAGGATGGTACCCGCAATATCCCATTTCCTGGTAATCAAGCACTTCGCCGGCAGAATCAATAGAGAAACCAGAAGCATATAAATTAATATCTTTTTCTACTTCTACAATTGGGATTTGAACTTCTCGCCGATTTATATATCTTAGATCATCTGGATTATCAGGATTGTTTGTTCTTGTGGACTTGCGTCTATTTAGAATACACTTTGCCCTCTTTAGCCCTTCATTGTCTATAAACTCATTTATCTTTTCAGGATAATTCATACCTTCGGTGTGGCCGCCCACTCTAGATAATGACAGCATATTATTTTCAGCCAGCTCTGAATTTGAATACATCATTCTGATACCGAATTTGATTTCTCTGAAGAAAGCACGTAGACCGAACTTATCAAATATTGTTTTATATTTTGGAGTTGAGAACACTTTTGGTAAAAATATGTTATTATAGAACCAAGACCAAATATGTAATGGTACATAATCAAATATATAACACCCAAACAGGTTCCCGTCTGCCTGTCTATAAGAAGATAAGAAAGGTAGCGGTAATGTCTCCAAGGCAATTTTCTCGACGTCAGGAATAATCAGCTCACAAGGATCACCCTTAGGAGACACGTAATTAATAATCTCGTTAAGAGACAAGCCAGCAAAATCTGTTATTTGTGCGTCGACGATCTTGACATAAGGATGAAAAGTAATATTTCCTAACTTCAAATTAGCTTCATTGGAGACCGTCCATTCATAATGATTGTGGCTAGTACGCGCTTGGTGGTGATCGCTAATAAGAGTAAGATAACGTGCTTTCTTCTGATCTTGACCATAAATAAGATTTTCAGAATTTGGCGAGCCGATATGCGGATTTCCGGGCAAATAACTTCCATAGTTTGGACCGGTCCAGTCCATGAATCCCGCATCAGAATGATAATATGTCATGGGCAAAGTATGAAAACGTTCTTTTTGATTACTCCATGCATATATCTTATGCCCTGATTGTGAGACTCCGAACAAATCTGTTTTCGTCAAAGCGTCATCGGCAAGTACTTTCAGGTCGTCATGTAAAACTTCTTTTGAGGTTAAGGGAGACATATATATTGCTGTTGCGGCGCCGTAATTCATAGTATATGCATTGTTTTTGAATTTAACACTTGATACATAATCATACATACCGGGATCGAAAACGCCGGCGTCCTCGTCATATACGCCGCCGCCCTCTTCAAATATACCCGTTCTCACACTCATCTCGGTGGCAGCGATATTGGAACCCGGGTTGCGGCCGTGGCCATATCTCGGCACGGAAGATCTGATGATATCTAATTCAAGATTTAAATTAAGTGGATTGCTGTTTGTGAACATGCCCTTGATTATGGTAGATATGGCGCGTCCTTCTCGTCGGATTAAATATTGTAAACTACTAATTTCATTAGTAAGTAAGAAGTATTCTTGATCGTCGATACCTTCTAGCTTTCGTACAAGGTCATTGGCATAATATACGAGATCATTATAGTCGTTACCAGTTATCTTTTTCTTAATATTATGAATAACCATCTTCGCAAAGATATCGCTCTGTACAACGTCATCCAGATCAAAACTATCCCAAGAAATAACACTAGATAAACATATTTCCATTGAAAATATCTTAACTAGTAAGAGAACGCACCCTTCTACCAGAGAGCGTTTAACTGCATTGTCGCCGGCGGCGACGGCGCCATAAATATCGCGACAAATTGATTCTTCATAAAATTCTAAAATTTTTGCCTTTACTACCTCTACATTAAAGAAATCTGTTTGAGATCGCGTTACTTTTTCTATTTCAGTATTAATCTGACGACAGTTTGGATTAATCCCGCTGCTGAGAATGCCAGACATAAGATCAGGAGTTCTGAGTAATTTATTCCACAATTTAGTTAAGAATTTTCTATTTTGTAATCTTGAATTTTTTAATTTCATTACCATTTGGCTATGGTATGCATAATTTAAACTAGAATATCCATAGTTGCAAAATGCAGACCTGGCCTTTTTTAGAAAACTATCACGCAAGCTTGTATTAATATTTGGTTTGGAATAAGCAATCATAAAATCTTCTAATTTTTTGGTCAGTAACGCGCCGAAAATTAAAGCGTTTCTAGATTCTTGGTTAACACTGTTAGCCCTGGTGGACATAGCTAACGGGGTACCAGAATAAATTTTTCCAATATCCTGACTGTCATTAATGCCCAGACTATTAAGCAGCGCTATCACGTCTTCATCATACTTCTCCTGGAAAACAAAACTATATGACTTATTGACAAGCCTGCCATCTGAATATAATGTATGAGGTGGCACCTTTTTGTTCATTTTAGCAATTATGTTCTTAGTATCCTCGACCGTATTTTCTAAGGGGGCCCCGTCAGCATCAGTTGCGGCGGGGGCGAGGTCTCCCTTGGCTACTAAATATCTGTCTCTTAGTTCTGGATTGTCATAAAGCTTACTGTGTTGTCCTATATCAGTATAGTTTTGATAAATAATACACTTATTTTTGTTAGCACTCGACATGTTATCCATAAGTTTCTGTATGGAAATACCCTGAGAAGTTGTGGATGCACCAGTGTTGCCAAGTTTCTGAAAATTTCTCATTGCTTCTTTCATCTTTTTATCAGCAATTTTGTTAGGAGAATTTAACTTATCGAAAGGCAGGTCAATTTTTAAAACATTTGGATTATGTAGTGTTATCGACGACTCTGGAAAGAAAAGGCTAAAATTGTTATGGTCGCGGCATCCACCGCCGAAATCGCCACCATCAACGTGGCCCGCGTCGAGGGAGCGAGGATATAAATTCGGGCTATTCAAGGTATCATATAGGGGTGGACTAACCTTTCTACATCGTAAACTAAGTTTTTCTACTAGATCTTCGGCTTCAAAGGGCGAATCAGGATTTCTAAAATGTTTTTTATACGCTGCAAATACTGGCTGATAGCCTGGTTGGATAGCTGCAGAATTAATCTGTGTATACTGCTGAGTGAAGTTAATAGCGCCTTGGGCCTTGAGTGCGTTGATATCCTGGCCGGCAAGTCCGACGACTGCTTCGGCGACGCGTATAGCTTGAGATTCTATCATAGATTCCCAGACAGCAACTAGAGTAGTCTGGAATTGAACGGTGGCTGTAGCCCATGCAAGATCATCTTCGACGCGTTCCCAGTCGCGGAGGGCCTTCTCAACTTT
>Ga0098052_1001954_pt1 | contig 12578 bp, 15 predicted proteins | sample 15_taG_FD_81591 | JGI IMG/M metagenome (GOLD analysis project Ga0098052, IMG submission 81591) | Marine viral communities from the Subarctic Pacific Ocean - 15_ETSP_OMZ_AT15312 metaG | ecosystem: Environmental > Aquatic > Marine > Oceanic | place: Pacific Ocean | collected 2015-01-18 | reverse complement strand
TGCAAGACATCCAAACGGGTGTGAATGATGTTCATGGCGTGAGGATTTCACGTTTAGAAGAGCAAGTAAAAATGTTGTTAGAAGTCCTTACTTGGACAGGTGAACGTTGCGCAAGCGTAACGGTTGCTTCTAGCGATGATAACCAACTACGTATTGAGGAGGTACGTACTAATGAGAGAAACAATAGATAATACAGAAGCGGGTGAGCATAATTGGCTCGACAGGTTGATGCCTGATGATCCTTGTGATGCCCGTCATACGGTGCAATGGCACGCCGAGCAGGTGGAGGCGGACTTTGATGTCGATTACCTGCCATCGGGGTACATGAAATATGATGGCGATAACAGTCCATCGACTTTTGTTGTGCCTAGATATGGTAAAGGCGCTTACAAGGGTGAGCCTAAAGACAACTACATATTGCGTAGCGATACTGGTGCTGTCGTTGGGAATATGTCCGGTAAGTACCCGCATCGTGAAGGGTATAAGCATGTGTTTGACACGTTGGAGCAGTTGTTCCCTGAGCATTGTGAGAGTATCACGGTGTTCGGTGACGGTGAGCGTCTTGTTGTTGAGCAATGTTTAGATGTTCCTTACGATTTGGGTGATGATGGTGACATGATCCAACCGTATGTTTACACTCGCATGTCGTTGAACGGTGTGTGGAAAACAGAGATCATACCTGTTGCTCGCAGGATTTCTTGTGAGAACATGCTTACCCATGCAGGTAGTGTTGTGTCTGTTAGAGCCACTAAGAACCATGACAAGTTGCTTACGATGAGGTCTGCGATTATTGAGAAGTCAATAGCGCAGGGTGTGGCGTTGCGTAACATGGCGATGGTGTTCAAGCATCAGACGTTTACTGATATGGCATTCGAGAAGATGGTTAAGGACATTGTTCCTGAACCTACTGGGGATGCTCATACTCGTACGTTGAATTTGCATTACGATAAGACGTTGGCTATTAGGAACGCATGGAAACGTGAACTTCAAAACGAGGATGCGAATATGTGGACTGCATACAATGCGTTTCAGGGTGCTGAACAACACAAAATTAATGCGGGGTTCAAAACGACTGCGAAGTCGAAGGAACGCTCGCTTACTAGAGCATTAGATGGCAAAACACCGATAGCGGATGAAGCGGAGAAGTATTTACGTGAGTTGATACATGCAAGATCATCTTCGGATTTGCCTTACTAAACAGGTGGTTGTGGTGGTCGTGAGGTTCTTGCGACCTCCCCCTCTACGACCACCTGTGCAGGGTGGGTATGGGAGTTTCCCAAATGCAGGGTTCAGGAGCAATGTTGACTGGCTTTGGTGTTAATAGCACTGAAGGTAAAGCGCAGGCTCCCGTGCCTTTCCTGCACTTTTTGCAGAGTGGTGCGCTTTACTAGACCTTTCGCGCACTGCTCTGCATTTTTTACGAAATAGATTGGAGAAAATATGTGGATAATGACTGTTGACGGGGCTTATTCGATTACGGATAAGACTTCTGTCGTTGGAAACTACTTGCTTGTAGAGGCAGTAGATAAAGAATCTTTGCTTGCAATGGGGCAAAGAATAGTTGATGCGACTAAAGAAACGCCTGAAGGTGTTTACATTAAGTCTGCTGACAAAGAAGGTGTGATGTGGCGTGGCAAGTTTATGATGTTCACACCTGAGTACAACGATGACGCTACTTACCTTCAATGGCAGATGGAAATGCCTATTGAGTTGCTTATGGTATATATGACGATTGCGTTTGATGACGTTGAGTATGACAATTTCTTACTTGCATCTTACACTCGTTCTAATTTGCAGTTAGGTGAGAAGATTGCTGTTGAACGTGAGGGTGCGTTAATGGAGATGCAACGTAAATGGTTTTTGAATTGGAATCAAGATCCTCATGCTCATACTCATAGGATTGAGAAGAACTATTTGAAGTTAGTGATCGACAACGAAGACGAGGAAGAAGATGATACTGACTAAAGTGTTATTAGTTGCTGTGCTGTTTAGTGGGGTTAGCAGGTGTGCTACTTTGGATGAACACATCCAAGTGTATTTCGCTCCTGAAGATCAACCTTTGATGGAACAGATCGCATGGTGCGAGAGTTCTGCTGATCCAAACGATGTGTATTCAACAGCGGTTAACCCTAAGAGTGGTGCGACTGGATGGTTTCAACACTTGCCTAAGTGGTGGGATGAGCGCAGTAAGAAAGCAGGGTTTGAGGGCAGAAGCATTTATGATCCTGAAGCGAACGTAGGCGTAGCCAGTTTCTTGTATTACAACATGGATAGTAACCCTAGATGGGGTGGTGCTAGTCATTGGTACCCGTCAAGGCGTTGCTGGGGAGGTAAATAAATGGGGTTAAATAAGGGTTGGCATACACAAGGGTTATTAAACAAAACTTGTCTAGTACCTATAGATGATGACGGTACTCTGTGCGGTAGAAAGATTAAAGGCAGACCGATTGGCGCTCCTGATGATTGGGAGTGGGGACGGTTATGCCAAGCCCATTTGTTGAGATGGAGAACACGGGGTGATGTTGGCTCTGGAACGCCTATAAAGAGAACTAAACCTGTGAACTGGAGTGGTAAAACTCAAGCGGAAAGAGTTTTCTTTTGGTTGAAGGAAACGAATGAGTGGGTGAAAGAAGATGAAGAAACTGGATGCCTGTTATGGCAAGGCGCGTTGCATCACAATGGTTATGGAGAAACGACAATAGTTGACCGTGATGGTATCAATAAGACCAAACGGTTGTATCTTAGAGTCCATCGAGTGGTTTATGACGTTATGAAAGGTGGCATACCTGAAGATGCTGTTATCCATCACACTTGTGGTGTTAGGCATTGCATTAACCCTGACCATTTGGATGCTATAACTCAATCAGAAAATAACGCTGAACGTCACAGGAATGTTCGTTTGAAACGAGAGAACGAGCATTTGCGTACTGAGATAGAGCGCTTACAGAAGGAGAACAGGAGAATAAAAGATGGCTTGGAAATACGAACCACATTCTCTAACACGGAAGGAATTGTTACGGATTCGTGACGAAGATTACAAACGTATTAAGGAATTGGAGAGAAAGAAACGAAATCTTAATTGCGAAAGTCGAAATCGAGATTCGTAATTGTATAAACTAAATATAGTACTTAGTAACTCATTCAGTCTTTGGACTGAATGAGGTACTTAGTACGTTCTACGGGGAGGTAGAAAATGAAATACCCATTACATAAGAATGAGGATGGACGCTGGGTGCATACTTGGGTTCGACAATCCTCAATTAAAACAGCAGATATGTGTTTAGAGAAATGGCGCGCAGGTCTGTGGCAGGTTGTAAGCGAGCCATTAAAAGATGCGTCCGAATTGGGGACAGCATGTCACGCAGTTGTAGAGGATCTGATTAACGACCAGATTGCTGGTATCGAATGGTCACCATTGGATGTGGAACAGGCGTTTGATTCGTACTGGTTTGATGTTGCGCCTACGATTGAGGTGTGGAATAAGTTCAATGTGGACACAGGCTTTCAGGAGGGATTGCGTAAACTTAATCATTGGTATGAGGAGGTTAGACCACTACTCAAACCTATAGAGGCTGAACACACATTCAACGTACCGTTTATTGATGATGATGAGCGGATAGTAAACTTCACAGGCACAGTCGATCTTGTAGAAGAGAACATGCTATGGGATTGGAAATTCCCAAGCAGAGACTATGCAAGAGAACGCTGGCAGTATGACCGTTGGGATGTTCAATCAATGGCGTACTGCTACGCACTAGGAGTACCTAACTTTTCATACGCAATTATGCACCCTAAAGGTGTAAGTACAATGCAGTTCGAGCGTAACCAAGAACATTTCGATTGGTTACGTAATAAGGTTTCGGCACTTTGCCGTCTGTTAGAAACTCAAACGGGTCCATACCCGTTGGGTGATAATGGATGGTGGTGTTCGGAAAAATGGTGCGAAAATTTCGCACGGTGTAAAGGTGCAACGATAGGAGGCACTTAGTTATGGCATTTAAGCCAATGGCTCCCCATGAGAGAGCCAGTATAGAAGCGCAGGTATGTCTTAAAGCAGGCATAGAACTTGCGATTGCCGAAATTAACAACGGCGAGGAAGGGGTGGCAGTATCACTTGCCATCGAAAATGCGAATGCTCTTGCTGAGGCTTTACCGCATATCAAAGACACTATCATCAGAGGTGATGGTGCTGAGGTAGCGATAGCCCCAAGCAATGAACCAAACGTAGTGGTCCAAGACGCTGTTGAATCAGTAGTCATGGATACATTTCCAGATACACAGGTAGTTCCTCAGGTAACAAGCGGAGAATCCAAGTATGTGGACGATGAAGAATACACCCTCGTTAACAAAATATGGCTTGCAGAACAAGCCGCAAAGGTTACATATGCCTCTAAAGACAGCATGTTTTTAGATAATCAGGCTGTACGTAAACTCTTCGCAGAAGGAATGAGGCATTTCCCTGATGATTATTGGGCAACCGTGTTACAGGGTAAAGAAATTCCTATGACTAAGACAGGCAAGTGTGGTCTTGGTGACTTTAAATTAAAGAAAGGGGTATCTGTCGCGGCAGACGGAACTCCATTTCTAAGCGAAGGGGATGGCAACCATCCTCTCGCTAATAAGAGCGGCTACTTCGCTGGTATGGTGAAGAATAGTCCGTTCACATGGGCAGACAGACCTGCTCCAGTTGATCCTCAAGGCTGGCTTGCAAAAGTTGGCTGAGGAACTCAGCAAGGAGGAGGCTCTGTCTTTAATAGCGGGGGCAGAGGTTGACTCTGCCCCCGTACCTCCATCTAAACCACCGCCGGAAATAGAAGGAATCTCTGCCGCAGATTTACAAAGACTGTTTACCCCTAAAGGTGAACAGGTTCGGCGAATGCGACACGACTTGCAATCAGGTAATGAATGGTCTTTTGGGCTACGAGTATTTGATGAAGCCACATTAGGTGGTGCAAGAGGCGGTCAACTTGTGACAATCATAGGTAGATCGCATACAGGTAAGACGCTATTAGCGTTGAACATGGTCGCACGTAACAGAAACCATCGCACACTTTGGGTTAGTCCAGACGAAACAGAAACAATGTTTTGGGGCAGATACGCCGCTGTGCGATTAGCAATAGACCAAAAAGATTGGATCAACAGGCTTATCCGAGAAGATCCAACTGCATGGGAACGTGTGGAACAACTAATGCGAGATGAAACACATCTACATTTTGAATCCACAGGCATGACAGTAGACGACTTGGATAAAGCAATGCGAATAGCATCCGTAGAACTATGGGACGGTCAACGACCAGACGTAATAGTGTACGACTACCTTGAACTTATACGAGGTGGTGGCGCAGGAGATGCGGCAAGCGTGCAGGCTAAGATCGAATCTTTCAAGCAACTTGTTTCCGATTGGCGTGTTGTAGGCGTGATACTTCACCAGTCAGGACGCGGATCAGGGAACAGAGGTAAAGCAGGCGGTATTGAAGCAGGTAGATATGCGTCAACCAGCGAAAGCCATTTCTTAATAGAGACATGGCGTAGATGGGATGACACTAATCTAGATGACGAAGACCGCGCACATTATGCCAATGAAATAAGCGTAGGGTTATGGAAAAACAAGTCAGGTGATGGAGAGAAAGCGGAAATAAACTTGACCATTGACTCTAGCGGACGGCTTTTAGAGCCGGGTGTTGTGTGGGAACAAATGAGTTTAGATGAGTATGAGTGATTTACACTACGAATCGTCTAGATTCTTAGACCTTTTTCATGGGTTTCCGTTTGCCTATGGAACAGATGAAGGTGGATGCAGGTGGGGGAACGTAGATCTCGACCTGATCGGCAGGCATTTGACAGGTGAAGAAATGATCGGCATTTACCCTATGGTTTACGATCCGTATGATGAACAAGGCGGATCTATCTCATGGATGGAGAATGACGATAATAACCGTTATTACGTAGACATGAACCCTGATTTATGGATGTGTAAATGGGGTGCTATAGACATAGATGAAGGCGAAGAGTCTTTAGTTTTAGCACGTAACGCACAAACAATGCTTGAAGCAATGGATATCTACTCATGGATTGAAATGTCCAGAAGTAAAGGATGCCATGTTTGGGTGTTCCCAACAGACTGGGTTAGGGCATCAGTCATACGTAACGCTATGAAAGCCGCATTGCAATTGGCGAACATAGAGTACGATGCGGTTTACCCTAAACAAGATTCATTAGCAGGACCTCCGGGCAATTACATGCGTTTACCGTATGGTGGAAAACGCCCTGAGAACAGGCAAGTGATGATTAACAGGGATTACATTCCATACTCATTGGAAGGATTCTTTACTACAGCAGAGAATACTCGCGTACCAATAGAGGCTCTAGAGAAAGCATCATTGCTTTACGAAGAGCCACTACCTGTGATACCGGATCTTCCTCCTGCTAGAGATTACAGTAAAGAACCTTTAATGAGTGTAGATGGTTCACGTTTACGTGGTTTACCATCAGAAATGTTCAACAATGGACCCGTGCCTTATTACAAAGGCACAGGTGCAGGTAAAGGTAGACACGGTTTCTTGAATCGGTTTGCACGGTCAATGTTTGATGCAGGTTACAATCAATCAGATGTGATTTCATGGACTAAAGACCTTGACTCTCGCTTATCACAATGGTGGGATGAAGGACCTAAGTTCGCAGGAAGGAATGATTGTGACAGGCAAATCCAAAGACTCGTCCAAGACGCAGAAAGAAGAGCCAAATGAGTTTACTTTCTTTGTTGAAGGTCGTCCCATACCTAAAGGGCGACCACGAATGTCTCGCAAAGGGCGTGTTTACACACCCAAAGAGACAGTCATAGCAGAAAAATCCTATATCGGGGCGGCAGTCGATGCCCCCCGATATGAAGGACAAATAGAAGTGGAGGTAGAATTTTGCGAAGAGGGAACATACATAACAGTAATACCAGTAGAAGAGTGGAAAACGAAACTACGGGGAGATCTGGACAATTACATAAAGTTGTGTCTAGACGGATTACAACGAGCGGAAATAATAGAAAACGACAGAAGCGTAGTGAAAATAACAGCGATAAAAACGTGACTAAAATAGATTTAGAAACATGGGAATACGAATGGGCATCGCATGTAGGCGCTAGACGTTACATAGAGAATTGGGATAAAGAAGATGCCAAACATTACCAACGAGAACGGATGCAAGATGATCGGACGGCACAAGTAGCGGCGTGCGTAGCAGAACTAGCAGTAGCCAAATGTGTTAATGCTTACTGGTCAGGGCATGTATGGGCTGGTAATAAGCACAGACAATACAAACATATAGCAGACGTAGGTCAAGACATAGAAGTTAAACGCATACGTTTCAACAACCATGCGGCAGTAAGAAGAAAAGACTTACAAAAAGGACTAGTTCTTTTTGTTGTGCATGTAATAGAACCAGAACTAAGATCCGCAGAAATATTAGGATGGCTCCCATATGATGAAGCGTGGCAACTTGGAACTGCATCTAGATACGATCCTGAAAACACTCGTTTAATCAGACCTGATTTACTGCATGATCCCATGAGGTATGCTAATTACCGAAAGGCAACACATGGCGAAGAGAGAGTTTCCATTTGATCCATTACAAGGATTACGACAAGCAGATCCTGCCAGTCTACGAAACAGACCTGACACACTTATACAAGCGTTACAACAAAGTAGCCCATACAGCGAACCATATCTTTCAAAGGAAGAACAGATTGAGTTACAAGAAGTTGTCCTTGATGCCCTTGAACAACTCACAAAGTGGGAAGTCTGGTTAATAAACGCTTTACTATTTGAACGCAGAAGTTTAAGAGAAGTGGAAAGACTGGTAGGTATCCCCAAGACTACTGTTGCCCGAAAACGAGATCAGATACTAAGTAGACTCAGGGAAATCCTAGCCCCCAATCGAACAGTCAAAGAATACCTTGACTAATCAAACTCATCTAGATCATCTATAGTCCCTACCGCATTCACTATCAACTGAGTGATAGTAGAAAAAACAAACGAATGTATCGGACTGTTCTCAAATTCTCCATCCATTGATTCAACAGCAAACGCAACAGCGTGCGCATACGGCAAAACAATAAGAACCCCAAGATCATCCTCATGCCATTTAGCGTGATTGTTGTCCTCAACATCCAAAAGATGCGAAGTGCATCTTAGTTCATCATAAATATCATCAACGATGTCCTGATTATGTTCCGCCCAATCAGCGAAAGCCAGATCCACCGCTTCCTGATCCATTACTTAGCGACTTTATCTTTCGCATAAGTCTTAACTATTGAGAGTGTTGCTGACGCGGCGGCAACTAAAGCCGTTTTAAACGTAGCCATATCTCCTATTACAAATATTGCTAAAAAAGATTGCGCAAAAGTCCATCCTGCGCGCTCTAACATATCCATTGTGTTTTTCATACTGTCCACAAAACCTTCCATGTGTTCTTGTCTATAATTCTATTTACTTTCATTGCATAATTCGACTTGAATTTTTTAATTGCATCTCCTGTCTTGCGTCCGAAGACACCATCAACTTTCAAATCTGCATTAACTAAATCATTTAATCTTTTCTGCGCAAGTTCAACGAGTTGTCCTTTAGCGCCACGTTTCAAAATACGTGTATTCAGGTACTTGTTTCCTAGATCAATGATGTATTTTCTAATAGCATCCCAATCTAAAGCCGTGTTGGAAGCCACATCTTCAGTAGGCATTCCTTTATGCACCCATTCGGCTAAGGGCTTGCCGGGGCATGTAGTTGAAGAGAAATCTTTATGACACTTAACCCACAAATGGTTGCCATGCTTTTCCCTGATTGCCCCGACAACGGCAAGGATATTTTCCTTACCTATATCAGTTAAACTATTCTCAGAATCCCCCACGTAAGAAACTGAAATCGTTTTAGAGTTCCACCCATAAGTAGCGGCACCTTTCATCCAACCACGACCTTCAAAAATTTCTCCTGTTTCACCAGAAACGAGCCAATTGTACGCGATTGAATCCCACTTCTTAGTCTTAACATGATACTTGTCATGTCCTCTCACACGGTCCCACGGGCTGTGTGACGGTCCTGTAGTGTGATGGACGACTATGCCTTGGATCTTGCGTCTAAAAGGCTTTAACGGTTTACCTGAGTCAAGCGCTCCCCATTCGCTTCTTTTAATATACTTCATACCTTTAGGATACTTTGTCCTACGGTGCTAAACCAGCATCCCTACGTCTTTGTCTCTCTCTCCTAGACTCTTTTTCTTTTGCTTCCATGCCTTTAATAGTCTGCTCTTGTTCCCATTTAGTGTTAGTTCTAAGACCTAAACCGAAAGCAAACGACATCCAAGTAGACAAAGTACGTTGCTGATATTTTTCTTCACTAGGTGCAAGTCTGCGCATGTCAGCAAATGGAACTAGCATTTGTGCCATAGCGTGAATATCGTGATCTTTCATCAACCAGATACCTTGATTATTTTTTTCTGCTACCCCAGCGACATCTAATACGTTCATTAAGAAAGGAATTTTTTTGTAAATCGTAGGAACTTGTTGAAGTTTTCCGCTAAATGTGTAACCTTTCCACAAGTTTTGCTTAAAGAAAGCCTCAACAGGGGCTTTCATCAAAGGTGTAACTTGCGATAACAAAACTCTGGAAAGCGCCCCTGCTCTTTGTATAGGAGTTCCACCATGCAATACAGGGTTTAACATTTCCATAGGCGTTTTAAACGGCAAATCAGGAAGAATAAACATATGTTCACCCTGAAATTTCATAGGCAATCTGATAGCCCCACCGCGCACCATCCAATCAGGAATAGGAGCATCATCTTCTGTCCCACGTTCTACATTTGCTTTTAGTTTCGCGTAATTTGAGAATTTTGCTGGTTTTTGTGCTACCTGTTCAAGCATTAAAGGAAAGTTTCTGCGTGACCACACGTAGAAAGGAACCACTCTTTTAAGTTTCTTTTCCCACTCGGCTAAATCCGAGTAATCGAAATGAAATTTCATTACTCGATCAAAAGCCATGCTTGGACTATCGCCACGTTTCAAAGAATCAAAAGCCATAGTACCGCGTACATAAGTTTCAGTACCCATACCAGCATTACGGGAAATTCTTAAAGGAGCGTTTCGACTGCTGAAAGGATTAACAGCGCGTACTGCTTTCCCTACTTTGCCTCTAAGAACACCTGTTTCTGGTGCGAACTCTACACCTATCTGACCTTGCGCTCCACCAAGTAAACCTTCTGAGTCTAATCGAGCGACAATATCCACGTTTTCTCTTGGAACATTCTTACCCTGACCTCTAATACCATGTGCTTTTAATGCTTTTTTAAGCATCTCAGCACGCCTAGTCATCCCCTGCCCCAAAGCAGTCTCATACTGGTAAGTCCAATACGCTCTTTGGAACTCTCTGTAACTAGAGAAACTCACATCATCAAGATAATTCATCCATACAGCAGAGTAAAAGTTACGCATATGGAATCCGGGTTTCATAATCATGTAACCTTTGACAAGGTTGTGAACCTTGTCGTAATGCCGCCAAAACGAGTTCCATCCGCCTTTGTCTTTAAAGTTTTGGACACCCATCATTGACGCAACAATATGATCTGGTCCCTGAGAGTTGACACCAAACGGACGCATTCCCACCTGCCAAGAAAAATCAGAATACCTTTCGTTAGCCATTTCTTTGCTGAGAGGGAAATACATAGTGTCGTCACCAAACGCGCTTACTTGTCTCAAATATTTTGCCGCTTCAGCACCCTCATCCAATTGTTGTAAAGCCATTAGAATTGCTTCAGAATCAGATTCCATTAAAATACCAACCGCTATTTTTAGTTCAGCCAATTGTTCAGGCAGTTCCTCTAAAGGAATGCCACGCCCGAACTCGTCTACAGTTCCGAAACCTTCAAGCATCGCAACTGCTTGTTTAGCGCGTACAACTGTTTGTTCTACTTGCTTATCAAATATTTCAAATTCACTTTTCAATTGGTTGCGTGCAATATCAGAATCAATAATGTCAGCCTTCTTGTTATACACCTGCATTCTCGCATCTTCTAATCTTTTTTGAGCCGAATTTAAATTAGCGGCACGATTAGCAGACTGTTGCGTAAGCCCTTCAATAGTGTCATCAACAGAAGCAGACAATAATTTCTTCTTCTGATCCAATATCGCAGTTTGCCAAGCCTTCTCATACGTTTTTAAAGCAGAATCAACATCAATAACATTAGGTTGAACCAACTCTTCTTTAGCCGCTTTAACATTCGTAGCGACTTGAGCAATGTCTATATTGGAAGTCTTTAGATCAGCAATCTGTTTATCCAGTTTTTCCAAATGTGATATTGCTTGATCTCGTACTTCTGCTGAAAGATTATGATCGTGACTTAAACCCATTTTCCCACCTGTAAGTGTACTAATTTCTCCGCCACTTTCTCTGTACGCTTTAATCATGGGTTCAAAAGCGTTCCGATAAAACACGCTTTCATCTAATTCATTTAGTTCTAAGAAATGCTGATTTTTAATAAACTCAGCGACATCATCTGCTTCTCTTTGTAAAGCATTAATATCAACAGCAGAAGTTGGAGTAGGAGTTTGCTGAATTACTTCTCTAGCAGTAGCACGCATAGCCATAGGGTTAAGCAACACAAACGAAGGGAAAGCCTTCCCGTAAGTATCTATAGCAACATCACCAGTAGCACCCAAATTAAACGACTCATGGTTCATCCAAACCGCCGCTGTGTAACCTTCAGCAGTAGCAGAGTTCCTATAAGTGTCATAAAAACGACCAACCCTGTTAGTTATCAGATCATCTACATCCAATCCCATGTCTTTCAAACGAACATTCTCAGTCATGTGCATCTTCGCCCGTCTAACAGAACCAATCGTTTGACTAGCAGATTCAAAAGCCTGACGTTCACCCCACGCAAAAGGAGTCAAAGTAGGATCAGTCAAAGCCAAAAACTTTTTAAGATGAGATTCAACACGCCTCACCACTTCTTCTGTAGCAAGATCTTTATTCCAACCAACAGCATCATCTGTGATTCTCAACAAACCAGCAACACGATCAAAACTGGTTTTTTCTAAATAACCAATAAAAGTCAACTTGTCACGCCAAGACATGCCATCAATAAGAGCAATGTCTAAATCCGCTAACTGATCTACAAGATCAAAAGTCTCTGCCGCTTTTTTGCCATGCCCATTAAAAGACTTTGCATACTTTGACTGCTTCAAAGTTAATCTCAACTCTTCAAACAAATTACGATCATAATTAAACACACGTTCCCACTGGTCTAAATCCATGTCGCGTGCAAATTGTTCGTTAGCAACATCAGTCTGGTCAACCAATGGACGTTTAACTAATGGCATCTCAGGATCAAATCCTTTTGCTCTAATAGTCGCATTATCCAAATCCAACTGAGCCGCACGTAACGTGGGATGATCCCCAACATTACCCATAGTTTGTTGGCGAACAGCCTGAACTATCTGCTGATGAGCATGAGTTGGTTGCCCATAAACCAAAATTCTGTCCCCACTTAAACCAACATTCACATCTATTGCCTGCACATTGTTGTAACCGAAACGGTTA
>Ga0098052_1001944_pt1 | contig 12598 bp, 19 predicted proteins | sample 15_taG_FD_81591 | JGI IMG/M metagenome (GOLD analysis project Ga0098052, IMG submission 81591) | Marine viral communities from the Subarctic Pacific Ocean - 15_ETSP_OMZ_AT15312 metaG | ecosystem: Environmental > Aquatic > Marine > Oceanic | place: Pacific Ocean | collected 2015-01-18 | reverse complement strand
TGGTCCTTTTCTTATAGTTGCTCGCGAAGCTAAAAACAAGAATGTTTCGCGAGCAACCTGTTCAAAAAAAGCTTCGGATGAAGACCTAGCTGCGTTATCTGTAATAAACGAAACACTAATACTTGGTGCCCTAGAATCAACACTATATGTCCTAGAGGCTGTTTCTGTAAAGTGCTGAGTATCCCAGGACGGATATGTTGCAGGTGCAGCTCTTGTATTTGCTCCGCAAAGTAGTGATAAAATAATAAAAACTGTTCTCATTGGTATCTCCTTTGTTTTTATTATACATCATGTTTGACTATGTTTCACGTAGCAATAGAAGCAGAAGAGTTGACCCTGTCAATATGGTCAAAATTTCCAATAAACCATACTTGAACTGACCCTTGTGTAAGCACCTTCCAGAAACCATCATGAACTGGATCTTTGTTAATTATCACACCAGTCTTCAGATCAGACCGTCTAACAAAATCACCAGGCTTTATTGCGCAGTTTTTCATTAGTTTATTTCTGACTTGATAAAATCTCTTTTATCAGGGCAGCTTTTGTCATATCACTTGATAGTGACAACCCAAGATTTTTTGCTATGTTTTGTACTTCTTTCTTTTTCATTTTTAAAAGACTCGAGTCTGTATGCATAGTTTGGGTTTTTTTCTTGTTATAGCTTTTTGTTTCAACTTTTTCTTTCTTGCTTTCTTTTAAATTATTTTCTGCTTCTCTTCTAATTCTTAATCTAGCACCCATCGTATCTGTCTCCGTTTTTTGTTTTTTCTTTTTATTGAGGCCCATCGCTATTACATCTGGATGCGTTTTTTCAACATGCATCAAGTTATAATGATCTAAGATTCTAATAAAATCTGAATATGATTCTATTTTTTTTCTTTTTTGCCACTCTAGTATATTAATTCTTCGTCTTCCTTTGTAAAATTCCCAACTAACACTCATACTTTTCTACCTCTTTTAAAACATCTGGAGTATCTCCAACCTGCTCAATTAATGATATTACTGCCATAGCTTCATCGTAGGAAAAATCTGAGCGTAAACGCTCTAAAACGTTTTCTTTGAGGCTTGATATTGAAGTAGTATCGCTCTCCCCTACAACAGATGTTATAGTAGAAAGTGCAAACGATAAAAGCTCTTCAGCTCTCTCTTCTGACCAGTTGCATGCCTCTAGTATCTCTGTACTAGCAGAAAGAGATCGGAGCTGTGAAAATAGTAAGTTAAACATTGTGAATTTACATCTCAGATAAAATTTCACAGATTCCAGATTGAAATCGTGGGTCTGCTACTATTCTATACATATCATGGCTAGATATTTCTTCACCATGTACAATACAGACTTCTTTTGCTATTTTTTTCATTGATGATAAAAACACATTTCTTGCAGTTGAGTGATTCATCTTGAATCCTTGCTTCGTCATCTCCTCTGCTATTTCTCTGTATCCCATACCATTATATGTTGCAGATGCAGTTGCATATCCTGTTTTTGATTTAAAACCCTTGGGCATACTCATTATTCAACTCCTTTCACTATTAATTCAAACTCTTCATTTGAAATTTTAAATTGATCACTATTCTCAGAAATATCTGATATTCCAAATCGAAGCCTTAGAATCTTCTCTTCTCTGGCTGATAACTTTGACATGCACTTTCTTATTACGTGAGATATTTTCTCTCTGTCTATAAGTGATCCAATATCTGTAGCATTGTCATCTGGAATAACATCTTTTAGTGATCTACTGTCTGAGTCACCGCCTATTGGTGCATCTATAGAGATTTCTTTTCCAAACGGGTTTGTATCTTTGCACGTCTTGATGGCTGACGGTGTTGTTCCTAAAAGATCTGCAAGCTCTGTGTCAGTAGGATTCTCGCCAAACTCTTCATTATATTCTTTTGTTAACCTTGATATTTTAAAATATAAGCTTTTTGTGTGAGACGGAACTTTGACAAGACTAGAGTTCATCATTGAAAATCTTGATACCGATTGTCGAATCCACCATGTTGCGTATGTTGAAAATTTGAAACCCCTTCTCCAGTCAAACCTATCAACAGCTTTCATAAGTCCAATATTTGACTCTTGAATAAGGTCCTCTAGATTTCCGCCAGGTCTATAGTATTTTTTAGCAATACTAATTGCAAGTCTAAGATTAGAATTTACCATCATGTCTCTTGCACTTCTATCTCCTTTTTCAATTTTTTGAGATAGTTCAACCTCCTGTTCTCTACTTAACAAATTATAATTTCCTACTTGTTTAAAGTAGGAATCAAGCATTCCGGGTGTAGCCATATATAAACTTCCTTATTTTTAAGCTTTAACTAATAGACCAAACGTATTGCATCTATGTTTTTATTATATCACGCTATTACAACTATTGCACGAATGGCAAGAAATTACAAAACTATTATACCACTAATGGTTTTTTGTTTACTAGTACATCTCTGCCACCAACAGTTAAAAACTTAACTGTCTTTATTCCGGGAACAGATTTTAAAAGACTTCCTAAATTTTTTAAATTATCTAATACTGAGCCTTCATCTGGTAAAAACTTTACGTATATCTTTAATCGAGCAGAGCCGTGATCGACTCTTTTTACTTTTGATTTTTGCCCGACGACTGCAATTGTTGGAAGAACTCTGATTCTTGTAAGCATATCTGGAACATGTATTTTCCCGTCAAGAGAGAAAATGCAAATAGCATTCATTAAATCTCTGCTAAGTCTAAACGTTTCATTTCTCTCAAGCAATATTTTATCATCCATCTTGACTATCCCAGCTTTTATATTGTAAATATTATCATACTAGTGAATTATCAACATCTTCAACCATTGCACAGCCAACAGTTAACATCATCGATGCAGCAGACGCTGCATTTCCAAGCGCTGACCTTACAACCTTTAATGGATCAACGATTCCCATTTCAAACATGTCTCCAAAAACCTCATCAAATGCATTGTATCCGTATGCATTATTTTTAGACATAATCTTTTCTAATGCCAAGTCAGGTGCAACGCCTGTGTTGAGAATAATTTGCCTGAAAGGTGCAAGACATGCAGCTTTTACAACTCTAATTCCAGGGTGCAGCCTAGTATCTATACTGTCAAGGATGTCAATGCAGGAAGATGCGCGAACCAAAGCAACACCTCCGCCAGGAACAATACCTTCTTCAACGGCTGCTTGTGTTGCAGCAAGTGCATCGTCTACTCTATCTCTTCTTTCTTTCATTTCTACTTCTGTAGACCCGCCTACATGAAGTATTGCGACGCCCCCGGAAAGCCTTGATATTCTATTTCTAATATTTTCTTTTTCTTTTTGAGAAGTTGCTATTGAGCCAGCCTGATCCCTCAAGCCGCTTACACGCTTTTCAATTTTAGCTGTATCACCAAGGCAGTCAATTAATGTCGTAACAGTCCTTGTAATAATTGCTTTTTTACATTTTCCAAGATCGCTTATCAAGAGTGAAGACAAGTCATCCCCGCTAGCCCTAGAGATAACTTTAGTCCCAAGAAGTACAGCAAGATCCTTTAGAGACTCTGTTCTATTTTCACCGAACCCGGGAGATTTAATTGCGCAAATATTCAATGAGCCTTTGACCCTGTTTAAAACCATCCCCTGTAATGCATCTCCATCGACTTCATCAGCAATGACAAGTAACGATCCCCCTTCATTTAAAACTGCTTCTAGTATGCCCATTATATCTCTGATTGAATCAAGCTGTCTATTGCACAGTAAAACATAAGGATTATCAAACATAACAGACATTTTTTCCGGTGTGTTAACAAAGTATGGAGATAGAAATCCTCTGTCTATTCTTGTTCCTTCAACAACCTCAAGGGTCGTATTAAAACCTTTTGCTTCCTCTACAGTGACAATTCCGTCTCTTCCCACTTTTGATAATGCATCAGATAAAAGCTCTCCGATTTCTTTTTCACCGTTTGCAGAAATTGTTCCGACCTGCACTATTTCTTCATTGCTTGAAACTGATACAGACATTTTTTTAAGCTCTTCATCAACTAGATTAACTGCAAAACTAATGCCTCTTTTTATGTCTGATTCTTTGTATCCTGCTGCTATCATTTTCATGCCCTCAGATAGCATTGCATGAGACATAACTGTTGCTGTTGTTGTTCCGTCTCCTGCAACCTCAGCAGTTCGAGACGCTGCCTCTTTAATCATTTTTACACCGATATTTGAAAACTGTTCTTTTAAATTTACAGCTCTTGCAACTGTCACTCCGTCTTTTGTAAGTGTCGGAATTGACCCAGGGTTTTCTATGACTACGTTTCTCCCTCTCGGGCCCATTGTAACCTTTACTGCATCTGTCAAGATCTGAGAACCTTGTAGAAGTTTTTCTCTTGCGTCTGTTTCAAAAATTAGTATCTTGTTAGTGTCCATTTCTCTATCCTTTTAAAAGTCCGCGCCTAGACTCAGATAAAATAGATACATCTATATTTCTTCTTAGTTTTGTTAATACGTTTTCTGCGATCATAAGATCACCAATCGAATATACAACTTCATCATTTGATATTAAATTTTTCTTTCTAAGAACAAGAAGGGTTTCATTATCTACTATTTTTTCCATGTTTTATATTCCTATACGTTTATGTTTTTTAAATTGATCTTTGCTTTCATTCCGTTGCCAAGATCAATCTCAGCGTCTGACTCTGACGATATTATATCTTCGATTACGTTACCACTAGAGACGTAATCTTCGTGCTCATTATTGCTATTTTGGATCTTAACAGCATTGTCAATTTCTAAAAAATCATTTCCAAATATATTAACAGCAGTTGCTTTTGCGTCATTTAGAATAGTCTCTATCCTTTTTGTAATGTTAGAGACCATCTCATTGTGAACTTCTTCAATTGATAAAAACACAGATGCTGACAACGTGTCAAGCTTAAGTAATTTTCTTTTATTGTTAGCAGTTACGGCTTCGATAGTATACGAAGTCTTTTCTCCAGAGAGTGTTTTTGTCACAGTCTCTTCTACTACCTGTGCTGGAACCACTTTCATCTCTTTTTGAATTAGCAAAAATATAACCTGTCCTACATTGTAGTTCATTTTGCCTCCTGATGAAATAATACTACTGCAATCTATGCCAAAATAAAATAAATCAGCAGCTTAATGCTGCTGATAAATTAATAAAATTATATATTTTAATTCTAGTTTTATTTTTTGAGGTCTTTAGATAAAACGAGAATTGATTCTTTTAACCCTGTTTTTCTTTGATACTCTGAAAACTCAATTGATTGAAGAACTTCTTTGAGTCGGCGTTCATCACTATGGCCGCCGAACGTTGTAAATACTTTAACTAATCTTTCAATTGCTGAATCGTGAAGCTTCATTGCTTCTCCTGTTTGACTTATTTTTGAAAGCCAATTCCAAGCATTCCAGTTGCAACTGAACCTTTTCTACTTCTTTTTGGCTTGTTATTACCATACAGCCAAGATGATCCTGAGTAAAGGTCGTCTCCGTCTTCTGATAAAATTGCTTCAATTTCTGCTCTAATTGCTTGCCTGACTTTTGTCTCAGCAAGTTTTTGATTTTTCATTTTCATGATTTCTCTTCTTAGAACGTTCTCGTCTATTTCAACAATCTCGTCGTCTGAACCTGACATTTCCATAATAGAAGAAAGGCTTTCCTCAGGGGCTTCTTCGCCGTCGTCGCCGTCGTCGCCGTCGTCGTCGCCGGTGTCATCTCCTGCACCGCCTACCAGTTCTGCTTCCTCAATGCCCATGGCATCTACGTTTTCTGAAATCAATCCAGAATTTCCATCATCAACTAACCCTGCAAGTGTTGCAAGTCTTCCAGCATCAAAGCGCATTATCGTAACTCCTTACCTATGATATAGGTTTCAACAATTAAATATACATCATAGGCGAAATTTTCTAATAAACAACAAAATTATTTCTAGATAGCAGCCAGAACTATTTTATATCTGTTTGGGCTTTCTACCCAGAATTTTTTTCTACTTATAAGTGCTTCAATCTTTTTCGGTGCAGTTGGCTTCCCAGTAATTTTATTAACTTTTAGCTTTGCATTAGATAGCTGTGTATCTATTTTATTAATATTTATTTTTTTCTGATTTTCAACATCACCGACTAGAACTTCACACTTTTTCATTGATCTCCACTTTATCATCCGTGCTCTGCCCCTTGATCCATTTGCAGGAGGGGCAAAGTCTTCAATTGTAAGACCTTTAAACAAAAGCGCAGAAAATGAATTGAAGTCTTTCGATGCTACAAGGTACATGCAATCCAGAGATCCTTTCTGTTTTAACGTCTCATAATCAATCTGAAGATTTATGCCTCCAGAAACATTTCTAGTTGTCAACTTGCATTCAAGCTCTGTATGTATATCTTCAATGAAGATATCAGGCTTTCCAGGGGCACCGTCTGTAATGACAGAAGCGAACGTGTTTCTAAGCTCTTCAGCTATAAAATGTTCCTGTGCCTGTGATAGCATACAGTTTCTTCTACCGATATTCTCAGACAGCGACATACCGTGGCTGTTATACAGCTTAGTTATGTCATCATTAAAATTTTGAATATTTTTAATTGCAGACGTCATCATTTCTTTAGTTAAATACATACAAACCTCCCTAATAAAGTATAAATTATTATACAACAATATAGGCAAATTTACATAATTTAGCTAAAGAATTTTAGACCTAATAGCATCTGTAATCTTTTTTCCTTTCTCTACAGCAGTGTCTAGTGGTTCAAGACCAAGCGAGACTCTTACAGTATTATACATGTCAGAAGAGAGCTTGTCCCTTAGTGTATTCATGTCAGCATACTGATGTAGCTCAATTTCTGTAACTGGAAGATCTTCACCTTCTGGACCAGGTTCAGACTCTCCTGTGTCTGTGCTTGCAAAAATAAACAGAATTGTAGGCATCGACCTATTGTCTGGAACTTGTATAAACGGTATATGAGATGTCATTCCGTCTTCTGAGTCTTCATAGCAAATTTCAGGAATCCAATCCATAGTTTCCATGTGTATCTCCTTATAATATGATTATGGCGATCAAATAGTGTATGTTTACGATTGAATATTTAATTGTGATATCAGTTCTGATATTTTCGATATTGAATCTGTATATAGAGAATCAATTCTAGATATAAAAATTGGATCATTTATTTCAGCAGATGATATGCTTCCAATCTGATTTGATTTGATACGAGAAGTGGCAGTCATTATAGAGCTCAATGCTTGCTGTTTCACATATGGCAAAAGCCTTCTCTCAATTTCGGGCACTTCTTCTGATGCAACATTTTCATAAGCCTCTACGCTTGATAGTGAAAATTGCTGACCAGTGAGCCCTAACAGTCTTTGTGCGTTTTGAACAGCAGTATCGATAGTAGAAGATGAAAACACGACACGGGATTTTTCAACTATCGACTCGAGTTCTGCATCTAAAGACGAAAGAAATGCTGTTTGATCATTTAGATCTTCTTGATTTACATTTTCATTAATAAAGTATGTAGGAGCAGCTCCATATCCACCGGTGCCGCTACCGGCACCCCATCGCCGTATATATCTAGATGCCAGGCTGTTAGAGGTTCTAAACATATTAGCCTGAGAGATTGAAATTCCCTCTGTGCTCTCTCCCATTCCAAAAATTGATCCTACAGTTGAAAATATATGTCTGGCAAATGTAGTTGCAGTTACACCTAGATCAGTAACAGTTTTTATTGCCATAATTGCAACAGGGGCAACAGACCCAACTACAGCACGAGCAACATCTGTAAATGAAGAGTTGTTGCCTCTATATCCTGGTCCTCTAATTCCGTAGTAAGACTGATCTGGAATATTGAGTAAATTTGAACCAGGGCCGGAACTATCAGCAATCTTTTCAGATAGTATAAAGTCTTCTATAATTTGTTTTGCATTTTTATCAAAAGACATATTCTAGCTCTCGCCTCTCTTCAAGTGATCTTAGTACTAAATTAATACCCGTTAGATCTTTATAATAATTAATAACCTCATTCTCAAAGTTATTAATACTTTGTTCTTTTGTTAGCGGGTGTCTTGTCGAGAAATTTTTTCTAAGAGATGAATGTACGCCTCTCATCACTTGCTTCTTTATAGTAACCCAATCATCGCAGTCGCCTGCTATTTTTGATACAAAATCAATCTGTAGTTTAATTTTATCTGGGATCATTTACTATTCTTTATTAACGATTCTCGTATTAGGCTTCTAAGACAAGATATTATTTTTGATTCTTGTATGTTCATTGTAGGATATTTTTTTATTCCAATCTGACATTTATTGGGCAGGAAACCTGCAGACGAATTCTTTAATGAAACATGGTATTCAGCACCATTATCCATCGAGACTGCAACTGAAGCTTGCTTGGATGCAGGATGCGCACCACCGACGCAGTACCTTGGATACGATATCTGTATAGATACCGGAGAGCCTACGAGTGCCTTGACATCATCAGGAGTGTTAATATATTCAACATGATACCCAGACTTTCTTTTATTTTTCCTTGCATACACATACCCGTATCCCATTCCAGAGCCAATATAGTTCATAATTATCTCTTGTTGAGAACTTCCAATCGGATTTTCACCATCAGTTAAAGTTGACTTACAGTGCTCTTCCGACGAGAATGTCGGCGGGTCTATAAGCGCCTTTTCCTCATCAGTTAAATTGTTATACTTGGTATGTCTGATATAATCGCCTAATCCTTGTGCGAATCTATTCTTGTCTACTCCAAGTGCATCTGTGAAAATATCTAAGTCATGTTTAACAGGTTTTACCAATCCTGTTTCATTGTCTAATTCGTAGCTATTAGAGTATCCATTGTTTGCAAACGTTCCGCCGTTTGGATCCTTAAGAGAAATATATACTTTTTCTGTGCCCGAAGGGCTGTCTGCAGATGATGACTGGACATTAAGTGTAATGTCAGATATATCGGCGCCGTCATCAGTAATAACACCTGTAAGCGGTCGCTTCCTTGGAGGCAGCCTTTCTTCTACAGATACGATTGAATCCCTGGCCACATCAATAGCATTTAAAAGTTCATCACCAAGAGGCCCTCCGTTTACGATCTGATCATACACATCGTCTTCGAATTCTTCCCCTTTGTTGCGCCCAACCTTAAACACAATAAAAAATGACGGCAAGGGCTGCCCTGTGTCGGGATCAAGCCGTGATACAACCAGTGTGTTAACCTTATCAGATTTTGATCCCGGCTGTTTAGGCAATATTTCTTCTACGACATTATACCCGAGCTGAGAAATATAATCTCTTTGCTGTTCGGCTGAAACCGGGACTGTAGGGTCTTTTAGACCGAACCTTAGCTCTCTGTCGCCTTTGCTCTTTGGAGGTGGACTCATTGTCTTAAAAACATTGCTGTAGTTGTCAAGAAAAATACGCTTAAATAGTTTTTTCTCTCTAGCATTGTCAACAATAGCGGGTTGAATATCTACAACAGGATCATCAGGTAATTCTTCATCCTGGAGCTGATCATCTAAGCCTAGTTGTAAGTCTACTTCTGATTCAAGGATTATATCAATATACTTTGAAATACAAGATATTGCACGCTTTTTTTCTGACTCTTGTATACTTTTTGATCTTAATAGAAGTAGCTTTTTCTCAATATCTTCTTCAATAGATTTCTTTTCAGCAATACTTCTAATGTGTCTTTTAAGTATATTTTGGTTCATCTGTGGTACTCCACAAATAAATATACTTAAATACGTGAATTTATATACTTAATAACTTCCTCTGTTATGTCTGGCATATGATCTCTTGGGTTTCTCAAGTAATCATCGAAACCATTTAGCATTTGCTCTTCATTATTGTCAATCATCCAATCAATAATTCCCTCTAGGGATCGCCCTTGATCAATGGTGCATGCAAGACCTAGCTCATCTAGAATAAGTCTAGGATTTGTAATTCTTGCCTTTGACTTGTTTTTTTGTTCTCCGAGGCCCCCAGGAGACGCAAATGTAATCTTCGTTCCTGTGTTCTTACTTTTAATGTTTGCCAGATAGCCCAGGAGTATATTTCTATACCTACCCTTAGTACCATTGGGAAGCCCGCCTGCAAGACACCACGCATCATTCTGGGGCTCTCTAGATGCAACTAGATCAACCTGAATGAAACCTGCCTCAGGATGCTTATACAATATAAAGATATATTTTCCAGACCGATGTGAAATTTCAAAGCTATTTACAACTTGATCCCATAGCTCGTCTTGATTTTTACATTCTACAATGCAGTCGATATCGCCAGAAAAGTCTTTAAGCCCTGTGGACCCAAAAGGGATTATTCTTCTATCAAGAATCGAACTTATATCATCGCATATCTCAGCGCATACATCTTTTGGTATTTTACTGTTTATATCTACGTTTAGTTTTCTAAATACGTTTGCACTCACTTGTTTTTTTCCTTTGCCCATTTTGCCCTATTAAGGCGTGTAAAATTCCCGGTCATTTTAAGCTTCATCCCGCCCCAGTCAAATACAATACCCTCAGTATAATCTGTCATATGAGATCTAGTCTTAAGATACCTAACTGCCTCTATTCCGACTGCTTCATCGAATTCACCATTCACAATATCGTCAATTTCTTTTTTATTTTCGCAGACAAGTCTTGTTGTAATCTTTTTCTGGATGCCATGGTGAATCTGCAAAAGTATGTCTTCTAGCGGTGCTATTATTCGAAGCATATGAAGCTGTCTATTTGATTCCATTTTTTTAAAATTACTCCAGGCATCTGGTGAAACACTGTTACACTCTTTAGCTGTTAGGTACTGTTTCATACCTGTTGCAATGCGCCTAGCACCCTGCAGTGCGATAGCTGGGTCTAGCATATCGCTTGAAGATATATAGTCATGTGCGAGTGTTGTAAGCATGTCTGCAACTGTAACATCGTCTTCTCTATATAATGCAGTGATCTGATCATGAATAGCACGGATTGATGATTGTGAGAAGCAATCATCAACTGTGTCTATTTTTGGAACTCTAGAGACTAGTCCGCACGTAACGTGTGTTAGCTCATCAAATAACTTTTCAAAGCCGCCGTGATCAATAGTCATGTTTCCAATCACAGAGTTTGCGCTAATTAAAAGTATTTCATCTTTGCTATACTTTATAGTGTTTGGAAATGCCCTTGTAACAAGCGCTGCCTCTACAACAACTAGGCCCTCTCTAAAAAGATGAGAATTTTTTCGAACACTTGGTTCTAAAATTGACATTGCCCATAAAAGAGAATCTCTATATGCCGGTATATGGCTATAGTCATTAATAATATCTGATCTTGATTTGGCTGAATTAATGACTCTTGTAACTGTTGGCCCTTTAGTCAAAAAGCAAAGCTCGCCTTCGTAGTAAGTAAACGTTAGATTTTGACCGTCGATCTTTTCTTGAGCATTTTCAATATTCATGGTTAAAATGTCATTAATTAAGTCATGAAACTCATTAAGCGAGAGCTCTGTCGCCTCTTTTTCGTAGAGGTGATTAATATGAGCTACAGTCTTGGGCTTTTCTATTTTAACTTTAAGATTTATTAAAATTCCAATTTTCTCTTTAAGTGTTAAGATCGGAGGTAAAACAGATATAAGCTCATCAATGTTTGAATCCTTGATCATTTTTCTAATTTCTTCGCCACTTATTTTTGAATACTTTTCAAGATCTCTAACTGATTTATCCGGAAAGTATTTTCTAATACATTCAGAATCGACATCTGTCACAAACGATACTCTATTTTCAGAAATCATTGATCCGAAATATTTAGATTCCTTCTCAGTTCCGATATTTGACATGTATCTTGGTTTAATATCATCAAGCCTGCCAAAAATCTTAACATTGTTATCAGTTTCTATATTCTCTGCAATTATATCATATGCAGAAGTTACAGGGTTTTTAGAATAAACTACTTTAACTTTTCCTTTATACTCAGACTCAATTGCATTTTTCATTATTGAAAATACATATTTTGCATTTTCCTCTGTAAATTCTATGCCAGACCCTTTTCTTCTACTACTTAAGCCATAAAAAACATACGTCATATCACATTGCGAAATTGACTGATTCAATCTAGAGAAATGACCAACATGAAAAGGCTTGAAGCCGCCGGCAAAAATTCCTACATTCATATATTAACCTCCGTGGTTTATTATACCACACGGGAGAAAAAATTACATGAAAGTCTAGATTTTAAACTATACTAATGATGCCCTTAGTTGTGTCATTATTTCAACAGCGCCTTCTGGCGTGTCATCCCAGGATGATACAAGCTCTGATGTAACAGACAATGTCTGATGCATGTTATCCACTATTTCTCGTTCTTCGTCTGGGATATCATCACCAGAAGCTCCACCCATGAACATAGGTAATATTGTTGCAACTCCCAGCCCAGTCATAAGCTTATTGCTCATTACCCACCTGCCGATAGAAGCAAGTGATTCATTAGTTTGCGGCTTTGAGTGGTCGCAGTATGCGTCTCTAATTAGTTTTCTCAGGTCTGATTTAGTAATTTTCATTTTGACACCTTATCTTTTATTGCTGACAAAGCATTCATCACTTTAGAAAATACCGACACGACTCTGTCTTTACACCAACCAAGAGCTCCTGAGACCCAC
>Ga0098052_1001943_pt1 | contig 12600 bp, 19 predicted proteins | sample 15_taG_FD_81591 | JGI IMG/M metagenome (GOLD analysis project Ga0098052, IMG submission 81591) | Marine viral communities from the Subarctic Pacific Ocean - 15_ETSP_OMZ_AT15312 metaG | ecosystem: Environmental > Aquatic > Marine > Oceanic | place: Pacific Ocean | collected 2015-01-18 | reverse complement strand
CAGACCCGATGTTAAAATTCTTTCACCAGCACAAGTAGGAGAATTATGAAACTCTTAATGGAAAACTGGCGGGGGTATCTTAAAGAGATTGGCGATGCTTCAGCTAATGCTTATCCCTGGCGCGAAAGAGATATATCCGAGGATTATGCCATGTATGAGTTTAGGACTCCCGAAAACTTCTATGTAGTTCATTTAGCAGTCGAGATGGTTGGGGGAGAACCTTGGTGGGATATTGCCTTTCGAACAATATCAAATAAGGACGGTGTTGGCTTAACGGGCGAAAGCCAACCATTGAAAGTTATGTCAACTATCGTGGCTATAATTAAAGATTTTATTGATCGCGAGGAAAGTAAGATATCCAACCGCTATAAGTTTCATGGCTTACGAAAAGGGGGCGGTGCAGAACCAGCCGGTGAGCGAAGCCAACGAACGAAAATGTATTTAGCTTTTCTTAAAAGGAACATGCCCACAGGAACGGAGATAGAAACCATAGGGCAAAATGAAATTCGTTTCACACTTCCAAAGCGGGACGCAGAACTATGAAACTCTTATTTGAAAACTGGCGAGAATTTCTCAACGAGAAAATGATGCTCAAGCCTGGTGAGAACGGCTGGGATCTTTATCGTCAATTAGTTGGTCAGGCATATATAGATGCTCCGATGGAACAACCAGGAGCCAAGGCAAGTTATGAAGCGTTAGGTGACTGGGTAAATAAGTTTTTCGAAAGAGTGGTTGGTGTTGTTGATGTTGAGTTTGTAGATTATCATCCCTATAAATCTTCTAAACAAATGATTAAGCAAGTTCAAGAAGATGGTGTGCTTCTAGTTTCCACAGCAGACGCGGAGCATCCAATTTTTGATGCAGAAACAAATGCTAAGTTTCGCACTGTTCACGACTTCGGCGGACATATCCAAAGGAAAGTGCCTTTTTCTTTTACGGGCGAACTGAAAGCCTACAACGCTCACGTTAAAATGGTTCCCCCCGTGGCTGTCCCAGCATTGTTTACTGAAATCATAGGACAGATTTCTTGTTTCTATCTTAATAACAAAACGAATTGCCCACAGAAAATGGTTATCCTTGATCAGTTTGACTTTGTAAACGTAGGCGAAGTCCAGGGATATATGATTGTAAATAAGGAGTTGGTAAAAGATGAAACTATTGATTGAAAGTTGGCGTAGCTATCTTAAAGAAGAAAAATCATATCAGATTTTGGACGGGGAAGATTTTCAAAAACAATATATTACCTCGGAAGGAGAAAACTTATCTAAGGCTTCATTTAGCGATGAAGACGAAGAAGCAATAGTCTCAGATATTTCTCATTATGGAGATGGTGATTATTGGTGTGTTACTGATAATTGTGAAGAACATTATTCGGAAAATCCAAACTACCTCGGGGTATCTTATGAAAAAATACCCACTCATTTAAAAATAGCAGTAGGATCGCAAGATGCTTATTATGATAATCAAAAAGAAATACGCGCACAAGCTGACGGATTTTATGATCCTGAGTTTGATACTTATGGGCTGGTATTATTTCAGCGGTTAGGAGAAGAACTATGAAACTATTATTTGAAAACTGGCGCGGCTATCTTCAAGAGATTGGCGAAGCATCTTTAGAGCCGTATGATTTTGAGAGTGTTTTTAGCGGTGAAGAAGAAGTGTGGTATAATTTTAATTCTTCGGCTGGCGACCCAGCCCTGGGAAGCGACTACGTTGTTAAATTTACAACCGGAGGACCAGCGGTTGGCGATGATGCTTGGGACATTTCCTTTGAAGCAAATGAGACAGTGCAGACAACTAACGAAGGTCAGCCTTTAAAGATTATGGCAACCGTAGTGGCTATCGTTAAAGATTTCATAGATAGACCTGAATTAAATCGTGGGATGCGAAAGTTTGTTTTCATGGGCGTAGGCAAAGCCGACGAAGAAGGCCCCGAGAGGACTTCGCGTACCAAAATGTATATGCGCTTCTTGAAAAAGAACATGCCAGACGGAACAAAAATAAGAGAAGCCGGTGAAAATGTTATCTTTTTTGAAGTTCCCGGTAGCGATGAGGAAGAACTCGACGAGAATGATTATCCAATTACAGCAAAACGAGCAAACAAAGAGATCAATCAAGTAATCACTCCCACTAAAAAGAAAAATGCTCGTACTAAACTTCCTGGCTGGAAACAGGCAAAGGCTGACTATTTGGGCAGCGCCCCTCCTGGTGCTGGTGGAAGTTAATTGTGACTACAAAAAAGAAACAAGCAGAGGCATTAGAAGAACTAAAGCCAAGCCCTCCCCCATCCTTAGCACCCAGAGGAATAAGAACATTTACGGTTTATCGCGATGACGACCAGACCGGCGTCTCCGGTACGGGAGTTGTTATCGAGGGAGCCCAACTAGCTAGTGGGCAAGCCATCATTCATTGGCTTTATCCACCACCACGCGGAGGGATTGCGATCTTTGATTCGATGGACGATTTTATTAAGGTTCATATCAATCCTCACCCCTCCAACAAAACAATCATTACTTATGAAGACGGAGAGCAAGAGACATTTTAGTGGACTATTTATTATTATATGGTAGAGGAGTTTTCATTTGAGCAATTAGTTAATGCAGACATTCAAAATGAAAAAGAGAGAGGAAACATAAAGGTGAAATTATTATTTGAACATTGGCGGGGATATATTGAGGAAGAAGAACAGTTAGACGAAGGGGTCTATGATCAGGGAATCTTTAAAGCCATCTTTCTAGCCGGTGGTCCCGGCTCTGGTAAGTCTTATATTGCTAGCCGCGTTTCGGGTGGTCATGGTTTCAAGATGGTAAATTCCGATGTGGCTTTTGAAAACGGAATGAAAGAAGCGGGACTCTCGCTCAATATGCTCAACTTGACTCCTGAAGAAGAAGCGGCTAAAGATGAAATCCGCGCCCACGCCAAATCTCTGACGGTAAAGCAGCGAGAGATGTGGTGCCAAGGAAGGCTTGGTCAGATCATCGACGGCACGGGGCACAAGTATGATAAAATTGAAAAACTGCGAGCTATGTATGAGGACTTAGGCTATGATACTTATATGATTTTTGTCAATACGAGTCTAGAAGCCACCAAAGAATGGAACCGGGTGCGCGAGAGATCCGTTGATGAGGAAACCATCCTAATTCCTTCATGGAAGGCGGTGCAGGGAAACATGGGAGCCTTTCAAAGTCTTTTTGGGAAGAATGACTTTTATATTATAGATAATTCTCCCCCCGCTACACCTCAAGAGATGGAAGCGATGTGGAAAATTATTGATCGCGAGATTGCACGGAAGCCCTTGACTAATCCCAAAGCCTTAGCCTGGATCGAAACCGAAAAGGGCGTTTGCGAAATACCATTACCAAACCCATCCAAGGGTGCTATGGACCAGCCTCCCCCCAAGGGTGCCCTTCCTGAAAACCTAGATCGGAAACTGAAGATAAAAATAAAGAAGTAGAGCTATGAAACTATTAATGGAGAGCTGGCGCGAGTATCTTGAAGAACTCGAAAATACATCGGACGTTTCTTTGCCGCCTAAGTTTTATATTTCTATTTATTTTGATGACAACTATCGCCCTCAGATAATGAAAGACTTGGCGAACAACAAAGTCATTAAGACCCCCGGCGCATCTAGTTCGGACATTGTTGGCTTTGCAGACAACCCATCTAACTTTATGCAAATGCACGGAAACCTCAGAGATGCGACGATTGTAATGAATTCTAGCGACTTTGCCGAGATAAATGATTCTATCGTCAAGATTGAATATGAGAATCCAGATTTCCTCACTCAAGATGGGTTGAAGGCGTTTTATCGTTTGACGGAAAAGAACCAAGGTGATGAACAGCACGCAGAGCGCGTAATCGGAAACATTTTCGATTCAGCCTTGATTGCCGATGCGATGTGGAAAGTGACTCGCGAGAAGGTAGATAATCAAAGCGCAGTCACTATGCAAAACTTTCTGCGGGAGTGGGATATAAAAACCCCCCTCGCAAAAGAATTATATGCTAATTTAGATGGCGTAAACAGCCTACAAGACCTAGTTGATTTGTTGTACCCGGTCTTAGAAGAACAGCTTAAGAAAGCGGACTCTTGGAGGCAAGATGAATTAGGTAAATATATGTCCAAAGGATTTCTGCGGCTCGTCCTTTATACAGGAATAGTAAATGCGGCGAAAATGTTTAAGAAAGAAAACGAATGGGTCGTAGATACTAATGTCATGCATGTCCCCCAGTCGTCCATTCTTTATATTGGGGGACCAGCCGTAAAGACCAAGAAGATTTTTAATAAAATGAAGCATGGGGAACTGACCCCGGCTGAAAAAGGAACACTCAAATACGAGATCAGCAAGATGGATAAAATTATGGCTTCCATTAAAAAATATGATCTAGAAAACAAATTTAAAAAAGTAATCATCACAGACATGGGAACTTTTAATGCTGCCCGTAACAAGTGGCAAAAAAGAAAAAGAGAAATGAGTGACGAACTATGAAACTATTAATGGAACAGTGGCGAGACTATATTAACGAAGCCGAAGAAGAAGAAGCATTTGATCGCTTTTTAGAAAAGACTTTTGGGAAGATCGTTGGACTCTTTGGAGATGGACTAGAGGACAGTGCCGAGCAAGTTTCCCAAGAAATAGAAGCAGAGGAACAACTAGATGAAGGGGTCTTGTTCGGTCTCGGCGTTACTCTTGCTGCCCCTGCGATTGTGAAACTTTTCACAGGTATTGCGAAAGTGTTTGGGCACAGTGTGAAGGGTTGGACAGGAAAAGATTTAGGAATTGAAAAAGTAGCAGAAAAGATTAATCACTATGCAGACAAATTTCATCACTTATTTGAGAAGCCTATTAAATTTTTTGTCCGTAAAGTTTTGAGAATCAAAGATGAGGCTAAGGCAAAACAAGCCACGGACTTGCTCTTTCATCTCTTGATTGCTTTTTTGATGATTTACTCTGGTGTGGGCGCGGCGCAAGCTGCAACATCAGGTCAAACAGGTTTAGCGGGATTCGAATCCCTACTTGCGGCTGTGAAGGCGGGCGAAGTGCGAGCATACTTGGCGAACTCTTTAAAGACTATTGCGAGTAGCGGAGCTTAGAGAAACATGAAATTATTATTTGAGAACTGGCGCAACTATCTTAACGAAGGAATGAAACAGCCCTCCGATTTGCCTGATGGTGTGGAAATCCGCGTCTTTGACGAGGGTGACGGTGATGTGGGTTTTAAAATTGTGAGCGCCGAAACAGGAGAGCAGCCATCAAGTCAAGAAATGCGTGATAAGTTCGGGAGACTTTTCGGTCATGTATGGATCCGTCAATATGGCGGCGGCGGCAAGGAAGGTAAAACTTGCGCTGATGCCTGGGAGGTTGTTCGCTCAGAAGCAGCAGGTGGGTATGGACCCATGTTATACGATTTAGCTATGGAGTATGCTACTAAAAACGGGAGTGGTATGATGTCGGATCGTAATGGGGTGAGCGAAGAAGCCTATTTTGTGTGGAAAAAATACATGGACACTCGTGAGGATGTGGAGAAGATACAGCTTGATGATTTCATCAACACCTTGACCCCTGAAGAAGAAGATAATTGTGCTCAATTATCTTCCATCAAGTGGGCGGAAAAAACGGGGGGTGAATGGCATCATAAGCCCACCTCGATGCTGTATCGCAAGAATGATTTAGAAATGACGACCAAGATCAAAAACGCAGGTAAGTTATATTCTGGAACCCAGAGATAATGGATCTAGACTACCAAATAGAGTTGTTTGTGAAGCATTTAGCTGGGGATTATGGGTGGATGTTGTTGATTGCTTTTGCGGCATTGACTTTTAAAAACATCATTCAGCGTCTTGTAGAAGGGGTCATGTTTTTTGTGGGAAGTGATTACAACGCAGACGACATTGTTTATATAAATGGAACCAAGAAAGTGCGGATTATACGCCATGGATTTACCAAAACTACTTTTTATGTCTATGATACCAAAAGGAAACTAATTATTAGAAACGACAAGCTTCCGGACTTGATGCTGGAAAAGACTTTACCCCAAAATGGAGACTCACATGAAGATCACTAAATCAAAACTAAAACAAATCATTAAAGAAGAATTGCTCAAAGAGATGGAGCCCCAAATGGGAGGAACCGAAGTAGGCTTGCCGTCTTCGGGATTCATCCCCAATCCAGAGATGAAGCAAGTGGTGGATATTGCGAGCGATGTTGTAGAGAGCGGGGGTTCGTTATTGGACATTGTAAGTCCCTTAAAGGCGGAAAAGTTTGATGCTTGGCTGCAAATGGGCGTTCTTGTAGTCGATTCCGGCTCCCATAAGTATTTTATTGGAAAGCCAGAAAAATTTGAAATTGGACCCGACGATGAATATGTTGAGGTGGGCGATCTGGTTGTGGGGTTAATGGGGTGAAAATAACTAAATCCAACCTTCTACAAATTATTAAAGAGGAACTTAACGAAGCACTTCCCCCTCATCTTCAAAGCAAGGTTGACGCATACGAAAAAAAGAAGCGACAGTATTCGATCACCGATGTAACCCCAGCGGGTTATGGACCGGATGATGAAGAAGAACCACTTAAGCTGAGTACCCCCAAAGAAGACCCCCTCGGTCGTGGAGCAAAAACAACTGACTTGCGCCGAAAGGCTATGAAAGAAGACAACCTAGAGGAATGAGTAGCTTGGGACACTAACTCCGTGCGGGTTAGAATAAAATCCAAAAAATAAAATTTATACCTTTTCTCTTTCTATGATATAAGTATAGTATGGGGATTAACTTTTCCCGTTATAGAGTTTTCTTATTTTCCATCGCGGTCGCGACCATTCTTCAAGGGTGCTCGTCTTGCGATGACGGCAGTGGTTTAGCTAAGGTTTGTAACCTAAATCGACCTTGTGGGATTACAAACAACGGAACTATAATTTTAGCAGACAATTTTAAAGAACACGACTTGTATAATACCGGCGTTTGTCGCTTTGGTATTATTCACTGTGACGATGATGGTGCCGAGCGATGCGAAGGCTTTGTTGCTCCTAGTGAAGAAGTTTGTGATGGCTTGGATAATAATTGCGATGGTGAGATCGATGAACCTTTTGATATTGATTATGATGGATATACTTCTTGTGGTGGCGATTGTAATGATGGGCATGTAGATATCCATCCTGACGCCTTAGAGGTGTGTGACGGCATTGATAATAATTGCGATGAAAAAATAGATAATGATATCGAGCCCCTGACGTGTTGGAGCGGCCCTGTGGATGGAGTAACAGACGGGAGTGCTCCTTGCACCAAAGGCAAACAGTATTGTGTTGGGGGAAAGTGGGGGCCGTGCAATAATCAAGTTTTGCCTTCCGCTGAGACGTGTAATGATATAGATGATGATTGTAATGGTGTGCTAGACGATATCTCTCATACACATTGTGGTCCGGGTCGTGCTGTCGGTATTTGCGTGTATGGTCGGATCATTTGTGATGGGGGGGAGTCAAAGTGTGTGGATGCTATTTATCCGGAAGCCGAAACATGCGATGGTGCCGATAATGATTGTGACGGCTCAGTTGATGAAGGTATCATTCGCAGATGCGCTACGGTTTGCGGTAACGGGGTAGAGGAGTGCCAGTCGGGAAGTTGGATTGATTGTGATGCACCACAGCCTGAAGCGGAAATCTGCGACGGATTGGATAATGATTGTGATGGAGTTGTGGACGAGGGCTGTAGTTGCCGCTTAGGGGAGGCACGAGTGTGTACCAACAATATTATTGATCCCGCTACTAATCAGATTATAAATTGTGGAGCCGGTGTGGAGTTGTGTGATCAATATGGGGTGTGGGGTCCATGCTATTTTCTCAATACCACTCCCGAAGTTTGCAACAACTGGGACGATGATTGCGATGGGGTGGTTGATGGAATAACTCAGACATGTGGCAACACAGCCACCGCAGGCATTGGCGAGTGTCGTGTGGGGACTAGCTCGTGCGCGGCTGGTCAATGGTCGGCATGTGTTGGGGCAGTCAGCCCCCAACAAGAAATCTGTGATCACCTAGACAATGATTGTGATGGTGCGATTGATGAAGATCTAAATCCTCATAATAAAGTGGACATGGTATTTGCTATCGATATTTCGGGTTCTATGTGCCCCTTTATTACTGCGCTCGCACAGGGGATTTCTCAATACGTGGCTCAATTTCAAAACACAGATCACCGCTTTGCGTTGGTTTCTTATCCCGGTATTTATCCAGCTAATTCTAATGCCCCTTATGAATTGCGCACTTCTCCTTCTCTTGTGGATGTAACAACGTTCCGCGCTGTGCTGTTGAGCATGGCGTGTAATGGGGGTGGTGCGGAGCCGAGTTGGGATGTGATGTATGATATAACAGATCCGGCTGACCCCGTGGGAATCGGCTGGAGGGCTGATGCCTATCCCTATATTGTAATGATTACTGATGAGTCTGCACAGAGTTGGACCGGCGTACAAGAGCCACAAGTCCAGGCAAGAAATATAAATTGTCAAGTAGGAGATTGTTCGCCGGGGGATATGTACGAGTCATATATTATTACAAATGTTAATTATTTTCAAATGTGGGATGACGTTGTAAATAATGAAATGGATCGATTAATTAATATCTATCCGCCGGATCCTACACGTTATACAGATTTATTAAGGAATATCTTTCAAAACATTTGTATTTAGTTCTTGACAGGGGACACATGTTTCTTGTATGATAGTTTATAACACAACAAAGGAGTAAAAGTAGAAATGTGTTTGATATGTGTAGAATTTAAAAAAGAGACGCTAACGCTCGCGGAAGGCTGGCGCAATTTGCGCGAGATGAAAGAGGGCATGACGGATGAACACCATGACGAAGTGGTAACGATGCTAGTTGAAGCCTATGAAGAACAGCAAGAGGAAAAGGTTATTGATGACGAAGAAGCTTTAGCCAGTTTGTTGGAAGGATTAGACGAGGACGGACAAATTAACTTTGAGTGGGATTTGCGCGTAGGCGACGATGACCGCGATGATTATGATAGCGATGACCCGTGGTACATACCCGGATTCGAGGATTAAATGCTTGGAACTATTACTGCGTTGAGCACTTTAGTGTTAGCTGCTCATCCCGATCCCCTTCATATTGTTAAAAAAGTTCGTCGGGCCTCTAATGCTAAAATCATTATTAAGTATTCTGTAGACCATAATCGGGATCCTTATCAGTTATTAGCGATTGCTATTACGGAATCCGGATTAAACGAAAAGGCTTATTCTCGCACCAAGGATTCTGGATTGATGCAAGTAAATTGTCGCTGGTGGTGGAAGAAACTTAAGTTTAGGAACATTAAAGCGTGCCGCGCTGCGATGCTCCACCCTAACCAAAACCTTCAGGCTGCGGTTCATATAATAGATTATTTTAAGAAGAACTTTGTTCAATGCAAGGGGGACTTAATTTATCGGTGTTATAACGGGGGCCAGGGATGGCGACGGTCCAAGAATATTAAAAAGATTATTCATTATTCAGGTAAAGTGATGTGGAGAAAAAACATCTTGAAAAAACATTACAGCGGCTTAATCAACTTTACCAAACTGTTGTTGTGACGCGGAGATAATCATGACTTTAGAAGACGATGAAATGGGGAAGGTGATTGACTTGGAAACCTATCGACGAAAAAGGAAAACCAATGAAGGTTTAAGAGAGACCCTAGCGCAGCTTGACGATATGTCGGAGGAAGCCTATACTACCTATTCTGAAGAAGATATAGTGGGGTACGAAAGATTTAAAAGACTGTTAGAGCTATTACAACTGGGCGAATATGAAACGACTGAAGAAGACGAAGAAGAATAACCAAACACCAAAGCGCGGACGCGGAAGACCACGCAAACCAAAGCCCTCTAAAATTGCATGGGAACTGCCCGAAGGAGTTCGGCTCGTGGCTCGTCGCGGGGATCATCCTCAAGCTTTGTCCCATCGATGGATTGCTTATGCTAATAAACAAGTCATCGGCTATTATAGAACCCCCGAAGAAGCAATCAGGGCATTAAAAAAGAATGACTAAAATCTATATTGCTTTAGGGATCACTATGATGATTCTGGTGATCGAATTTATCATAATTTTCCGAAACCTCCCCAAAGACCTTTAGACTAAGGGTTTTCACAGAAAAATAAAAAAAAGTGTTTTCCTAGGGGTTAACGAGAATAGTCGCTCCTTTGTTGGTGCTTATATTTATAATGTAAGGGCGAGCGAATAGAGATGAATAAGGGTTTAAACGAAAATCGACATCAAACATATTTATTTAATTGACTTAAAGTTTCATAGGGTGTAAATTAGTTCTGTAAGGTTAAGGAGAAACTAAACAATGGCTACCAAAAGATGTTCATACTGCTACCAACGAGGTCACACTCGACCTACTTGCCCCGAGATAAAACAGCATATTGCTGATAATCCCGATGGCTATTATGCTCGCAAGGCTCGCCTAAAAGCCGAGCGTAAAGCCGCTCGTGGTCCAACGGTTCGTAAATGCTCTTACTGTAAAGAAACCGGGCATAATAAAAAAACCTGTACTACCCTCAAATTTGATCGTGTTGAGATGAGAGTCAAGAACAAGAAATTTGCTAAGGCGTTTATCGAGGGGTGCAAAAGTTTCGGGCTCTATCCGGGGGCATTGTTGGAGATGCGTCCCCTAGAGGACTTAAAGGCTGAGGGTGCTCGCGGCTACCGCTTAAGCCAGTATGACCGCGAAAAAAGTCAATTCGGGGCATTAGCTATGGTAACGGGTTTCAGCGAGCATGTTTTATCTCACGATCTATGTAATACAGATAAATATCTACGCTCCGAAAGCTGTGTTTCTGTGCGCTTTCCTAATGGGCGAAAGTCATTTATTCCGTTGCCTTATGAATTTCGTCATATTGCCCACAATTCTGAAGGGTGTACGAAAGCACTCTGGAAAATGGGGAGCCCGGTGGATGCGTCCAGGGTGTTGAATCTTTTTAGTGAAGAATGGAAATCCGGTACATTGGCTATCAATCGCCAATTAGGGCTAGACTAAGGGTTTACACGAAAATCGACATCGATATGAATTATTTAATTGACACAACATGCAAAGTACGCTAAGATAAAGGCGTAGGGTTAAGGAGAAAACAACATGGCTACACAAGGAATCAGTTTTTCACAATTCGCGGCGGTTGCGCCACATATCTTGCGGACACGAAAACCAATCATGGGGCACGGTGCTCACGGTATTGGTAAGTCCGCTATTGTTTATCAATTAGCGGATAAACTCGCTGGTATTCTCGGTCTTGAGGATCCCAATTATATTTATCCAGTCATTGAACGTCGAGCCAGTCAAATGGCGGATACCGGCGATGTGATCGGTGTTCCAGAGCCTAAAGACTCTGACTATGGTCGGATCACTTCGTTTGCTCCAATGGGCTGGTTTGCTCGTGCTTGCAACGAACCTTGCATCATGTTTTTTGATGAAGTTGATCGCGCTAATAATGATGTGCGTCAATCTCTAATGGAATTGACCGACAGTCGCAAGATTGCGGGTCATACGCTTCACCCTGATACTGTTATTGTGGCTATGGTCAACGGTGGTAGTCACGACGAAAACAATGCCTATCAAGTCTCCGAGCTTGATCCAGCGGAGCATGATCGTTGGTGGCACGTCAATCTTGAGCCTACTGTTAGCGATTGGCTAGATTGGGGTCAAGGTCGCTTGACTGATATGGTTTGGAATTTCATCAACGACAATAAAGAACACTTAGAGCACAAAGGTGAGATTGACCCTAACAAAGTTTATCCTTCCCGACGTTCTTGGCACCACTTTGATAAATGCCTTCAAGACTCCGACGAAGCGGGTGTTAGTTTGCTTGAGTGTGAGTCCGGTAAATTACCAATGACGGTTTATTTCATTGGTGAGGGTTTCATCGGTCAAGAAGCTTCTATTGCTTTCAAGGACTACGTTGAAAAATACGAGAAAAATGTAACGGTTGAGGATGTGTTGGCGGGAAAGAAGAAAAATATAACTTCCAAATTCCAAGTCAATGATTCTAATGCCATGATTGATAAACTTGCGGCTAGTGAGCTGGTCAAAGCGGGTCTTGATAGTGAGCAAGTTTCGAACCTTGCAAGCTTTATTTACTCCATTCAAGCTGAACTAGCGATGAAAGCTTGGGAAAAATTGACTAACGTCAATCCGCAAGTGGTCAAAGAGCTTTGGGGGACACAAGTTACCAAAAAACTAAACTTTGGTGGCTATATTGCCCAAATCGTTGGCGATAGTGCCGACGAAAACTCCTAACCCGGATAAGCAAGGTGCCCAAGTTTTAGCCGCTTGGGTGCCTTGTTTTTCTACTAGGCTAACGAGAAAAAAAGGATTAGAATGAATCTAACTGAAATTAAAAATGCTGATAAATGGGAATTGTACGAATACGTCAAAGACACTGGTTATGATGTATATCCCACCGACTCTAAGAAGAAGTTGAGGAATTGTGCCCTTGATCTTTATTGGAGAATGAGAGAAAACCCAGGTCACAACTTTGAACAACACGGAGCATACTAAAATGATGAAAGTTAAAAATTATGGATCAAATCAGACGATTGTAGAGGATAACGGGTGCAGCGTT
>Ga0098052_1001941_pt1 | contig 12612 bp, 9 predicted proteins | sample 15_taG_FD_81591 | JGI IMG/M metagenome (GOLD analysis project Ga0098052, IMG submission 81591) | Marine viral communities from the Subarctic Pacific Ocean - 15_ETSP_OMZ_AT15312 metaG | ecosystem: Environmental > Aquatic > Marine > Oceanic | place: Pacific Ocean | collected 2015-01-18 | reverse complement strand
ACATCTATAGCAGTAGCTGTAAGATCTATCTCATCTGTTGCCCCTAAAGATAATACAGTTGCACTAGAACCCTGTATAAACTGTGAAGCATCATTAAACTGTATTTTACTTGTAGAGTTTAGAAGTACGCCCGTGTCTGCAACGTGTGTTAATGAAACATCCTGATCCGCACCTAAATAAATTACAGAACCGTCAGCCATATATAAATCACTAAATTCATTAGACGCACTACCTAATGCTACACCGTCAGCAGTACTTGGATGTATTGCAGAAGAACTAACAGTTACTTGTTGTGCTGGTCCTACTTTAGTTATAGCACCGCCTTCTGCTGCTGTACCGTCATGTGAATGACCTGACGTACCAAAGGCACTTACAATGGCATCAAACTCTCCATCAAAATCAGAAGCATTAATAACATTACCGTCAGCAATATTATTAGCAGTATCGTTACGTGTATATCCTGTTCCCATGTTTATTTACCTTCTTGCATGTGTTGCATATTCCAATGTCAGTGCGTCAAGCGCATATGGAACATCTGTATTATTATCTGCTTCAAATTGTGCAGATACTGTATATCCAGAACCTGTAGTCTGTGCTGAAAATACTTTCTGTAGTTTAGCTCCATAGGTAGCATCACCAAATGCAGCAATACCATAAAACTGTGCAGTACTATCTGAAGCATTCGTAAATGTAACTGCTGGCATAATGGTAGAACCACTTTCATCAAAGTCATACTTTAAGTTTAAATCAAAATTAACTCTTCCTTCTGGGTCTAAATAAAACTGTGCTTTATATATAGTCTTTCTTAATCGTGGATCATTTATAGGAAAAAATGGAGTAGCAAAAGTTGTTGCTATATTATTATCGTCAAAATCTTTAGCGTCATTTTCTGCCCTATATAAATATCCTTCTTTTCCTGCAAATAGTATATACTCTGAATTACCTGAATAAATACTTGCAGAAGCTGTAGACTGTATTCCTCTAGTTTCTGCAAATTCTACAGCAGATTCTTCTCCTGGTGATGAAAACTGTGTAAATAAAATACCTTGTGCATTTGGTCTGGTATAAGAAGCATTCCATCCAAATAATCTATACTGTGATTTACCTCTAATAACAATACTATTAAAAGAAGTATGTGCTTTTATAAAATCAGTAAAGGTCTGCTGTATCTTTTTAGATATTGGTGCTATTCCAAAATCACCAATACGATCTGTAGCACTAAGTAATCTTAATCCATCAGGAGCTAAGAATACAACATCACCACCTATTTCCTGTACACTATCTGTTTCTACACATCCTATATCACGTGTTATAGGCTGTACATTATAATCTGTTCTAGAACTTCCATTTAACCTAAATATAGTTTTATCTGTAAATATTATTAGCTGATCTCTAAAAACTTTTAGTGCAACAATATCATTATCAAATCCTATTGTACCACCCCCATTACCTGTTGTAAAGTCTGTTAAACTTAATGGAGCAGTATAACTTAAAACTCTTCCTTTACCGTAGAACATACTATTTTTATGTGCTACAACTGTAGTAGCTCCTACTACATCAGATGAAGCACTATCTAGTACAGTAAACGAGGAACCTGTCCACATGGCAGGTGCATTAGCACCATCTACCATTATTAAAGTACTTGTACCTGCAAAGTCTACCTGTTCAAAACGTGTATCTACTGCACCTTCTCTGTCACTAGATATAAATGTAAGTGCGGCATTATCTGCTGGACTAGATGCTAAGTTAGGTTCTACAGATATACTAGCTCTTTTTGATGCACTATCCGAATAAGAAGATACTGTAGCAGTAACTGTATATACTTTATCTATGCCAGCAACAGTAAATGCATCTCCTATTTGAGGAAAAGAATCTAGGGCATCTGCTACTAGTGTTCCACCTGTCTGACTTCCTCCATAAACTAATGGTGTACCATAGTCAGGTTTATTTATTTTAGTCCAGCCACTGCCTGCACTTTCTAATATATCTGCATTTACTGCAACAACAGCTTTACTATTAAAGTATGTTACTCCATTAGCATAGTTAGTACCTGTTACAGTAGCAAAAGTAACTAATGCACCATTAGCGGGGCTTGAAGCTAAAGAACCTGTAAGTGTTAATGTAGCTTGATTCTTAGTTGCGTCATATGCAACACCACCTGTAGCTATAGTATATGTACCTGATACACCAGCTATAGTTAGTGTGTCTGCTGCAATAGGTGTTGTATGTATTGCTTTTATTACTAATGTAGTACCTGTTTGAGATGCTCCATTAACTACTGGATTACCGTATGGAGCCATTATAGCACTATCAAATTTACCATATCCTTCTATGCGTTTATATCCACCACCTATAGATGGTTCATAATTACGTAATATTCTAGCTGAACCAGGAGCATTGATAGCCTGTTGTAATGGACTAAGATTAGTTATAAGTCCACCTTTAAACTCTATCCTAAAAGTCTCCCATACGTCAGGCATTATAGACTATCCAAACTTGATCCCGCATTAGACCTCGCTGCACCTAGTCTTCTACCTCCCGTACTAGCTGGTATCATATATGATCTCATATAATGGTATCTATTAATTAACATAGATCTCATTGCTTTAATACCTTCATCTGCTCTTTCTTTTAGTACTACAGCATCTTGTGTATTGCCTCTAAACATTAGAGCATAAAACATAGCTGCATCTACAACAACATGTTTGAACCTATCTGGTATTACCATTGTGTCACCATGAGCAGACAAGTCTGTTTGAAACACAAAGTAATCAAAAACTAATGTATATGCTAGATCAGGAGCATCTACTACTCCATATTTTAAATCAGGCCCGTGAAATACATACTTAGGTAGTGCCCTTGATTGGCTTGCTGCATACTCTTGATCAATATAATTTTCTAAGTATTCTTCATATGTTATCAAACTTAATTTTTTTGTGTCATTTCCTAGTGAAGAACTTTCTTTAATTCTAAAAGAATCCCAATCAATTGTTTTTGCATCTGTTGGAAAAGCATACCGTGTAGTACCAGCAGTTAATGCCTGTTCTTTTTCAGAATGATTAAAAGGCCATTCGTACTCTGATTCATTTACGTATCTAATAGCAGAATTTACAGCATCTTTTATGTGTGCATAAAAACCTGTAACCGAACCAAAGTTTGAACTGGTAAGTTCAACTTCATTCAGTCTTTTGTTTACGTCATTTACTAGAGTTAAAAATGTTGTAGCCATAGTATATCCTTAAAGTGAAAGGGGCAGGTTTTACCCACCCCCTCCATATGCGTATATTACGCTAGGGTATCCCTATCAACCTCATCAGCACCAACCGTACCAATGTCATCAACGTCTAGCAATAATGCAAAGACACGGATAACACCAGCAGTGGTAGTACCTGTTTGAGCTTGAATAAGAACGTCAAGCGTATCTGCTGTTGCACCAACAGTCAGAGGTCCATTACCTGCACCTACGGAATAAGCACCTGCTGAAGCAGCGTCTAAGTCAAAGCCATCAACATAGGCGTCAACATCGACTCCAGTTACTCCAAGATCAAGAGCACAGTCAGAAGACGTACCAGCGTGAACTGTCGTTACTTCAAAACCAGCATCCAAAATCATGGTGTTAGCAGGAACTGTTATTGCTTCAATAATATCAGCAGCAGCTAATGCAGTACCTTTAGCGGTAGCAGCAGAAGCAAAGTTGATGCTATTCTGTACAAGATAAGGAGTTCTACCTCTAGGGGTACCGCCTCTAGCAGCAGAAGATAATGTTGTTACTGTAGCCATTATTCAGTCTCCCTTATACTAAGCAATATCGAGCAGTTGAGATTGCTTCTGGTCGAAGAATCTTACGCCCGTACAAATGCATTCCCCGAACAATGTCAGCGAAGCTATCAGGATCACGATAGGTTTCAGTCTTGTTAATCTGTTCAGCAGATGCAACAGAAGACATGTGACCACCAACGATTACACCATAGTTACTAGCATTAGTACCACCAGTAGTGGATGGGCCAGTTCCTACAGAAGGTAGGTTGTTAGACATGTAAACTTTGAATCCGTGAACATTGTTCAAGATCAAACCATTTTGTAGACCGCTTCCTCCAAAGTCGCCATTCAGAAGACGAGAGTCTTCGTCCTTTAGAACTTCACAGAAAACTGGGTCAACAACTAACCAGCGATTGTTTGTGTCAACATTCTGTTGGTCTAGCAAACGAGCCATACGAGCTACGATTTGTAGCGGATGACAGTTACCAGAACCAGGAGTTGCAGAAGTTGCACCACCAGCACGTGCTTGAATACCCATTGCGTTACTGGAGGAACCACCGAAAGAGTCAGCCATGATTTCCATCGAGGACAACAATTCGTCAGTACCAGCAGTTGATACAGCTACAGAGCCGTTAACAGTGGTATTCACAGTATCAGGAGCACCATGCATCGCTGATTGTTTAAATCCAGAGAGATAACCAAGAACGTCTTGGTCAAACTGGTCAGCAAGTCTGTACGCTGCACGATCAGTAGCAAGTTGCTGGAAATTAACATGAGAGTGTGCCTCTTCAATGTCATCGACTTTAAATGCAAAATAGTTTGCTTTGTCAATGGTTAGAGAGAACTCTTCATCATCCAGATCTTGTGGAGTGATTGTGGTACCACGTGCATACTCTTTGACCGTGATCTCTGGTTCTTTAATAACTTTAACGCTATCGCCCATATTAGCGATCTCGCCAAAGTAGTCACTATTTGTAATAGCTTCTACAATAGAAGCCTTACGAAAAGCCACTTGTACCTGCTTAGAGTAGATAACTGGTGAGAAATTACCATTAGGCAGGTTGCCGTAGCCTGTTGCAGTTGAAAATGCCATTTTATTTTCTCCTTTTTACGACATCCTATGCGTACTAAAACATGTACGCTATGTTATCTACTTCCAAAGGGCCGTTAACTTAGAGGTAGTATGTATAAGGCCAACTATACATAGGCTCTTGTTAGTCGGGTAACTTAGAAGTTTGGTGTAGTAGTTATGGGTAGTCTTTTGAAAAGGGCCACACTTACTACTAATTATGTATAGTTATATACACAATTATCTGTTTGTCAACACTTTTTAACGTGCTGATCCAGATACGTCATAAATAAACTTACCGTTTCTGATAGATTCCATAATTTCATCTGAATGCTTTTCATATTCCTGTGCAGTCATACGTTGCACATCAGATTCTCTATATGCATTAGCGTTATCATCTCCTGTAGGTTTATTTCGTTTTCCTCTAGTAGCAACAGATTTTGCTGCTTCTTTATCTTTAACTACTGACTTCTTAGCTGTTATGCCTCTGTCTGCTTTGTAGAGATCAATAGCCCTAGAAGCAGAACGTGCATCGCTGTCATTTTCATACAGAGCATTTTGTATCCATAGTGGTTGTTCTTCTGCCCATGTATGAAAGTCATCGTCATTTCTTATCTCTTCAAAATCAGGGTGTGACTGTAACAACTCTGTTTCTGCACGTTGCTTACTTACATCCTGTTGCATTTCATCAAGGGCTTTAACACGTTCTTCTAAACTTGCTTGTTGTTCTGATGCTTTCTTTATAGCTATAGTTTCTACTATTGCTGCTACATCAGGGTACTCTCTAGCCCATGTGTCTATGTCTTCGTCAGACTTAGGAAGTTTTATCTGCTTCTTTGTTGACTGTTCTAATTGACTTTTTAAATTCTGTATTTCTACTTTTAATTCATCTGTCTGTTTTTGCTGATGCCTACGTAGATCTGAATACCTTTTCTTAAAAGTTTTTTCTTCAGCAGTTGTAGGTTCTGCTTCCTCTTTTGAGGCATCCTGTTTTTGTTCCTCTATTAGTTCTTCTAGTTCTTCTTCTTCTTTCTTTAGTCTTGCTTCTTTTTCGTATGGCCTAGAAACAAATGCTGTTTTGCTAGGTTCTACTTCTACTTCTGTTACGTCTGACATATTATATTTCCTTTCGTTGGGGCTATGGTAGCCTTATTAGGGGCATAGGTAGCCAACACATGTGGTTTATTTTCTTGAAGCTAAACCACCACGCTTCATCTTTTTATTTTGTTTTTTTCTTTTAGGTTTAGATACTAATCCTCCTATATTATACTCAGATTCTTGGCTTGCAGCACCACCTCCTGTAGCACCTCCTGTTCCTTGATTACCTCCTGCTGGACCCTGACCTACACCAGAACCAGGTGCATCTACACCTCTTCCTCCTACTGGTGATGTGCCTAATGCTCCTGGTTCTGAAGTTGGTCCTGTCCTACCACCAAACATAGATTCTTCTTTTTCTATCTCTGATAAAGATGGAACTGGTGCTGAAGGTGGTTTAGATCCTTTCGGTGCTGTTCCTTTCTTTTCATAATTGTCCATATCTCTGTGCAGATTTTTGTTGGCAGACGAGAACCCCAATGCTGAATTCTGAATATCGGTTGGGGAGCTAATGGTCTGTAGGTCTACACCAAGACTTTTTGCTCTGTCTGCTACATCTTTAGAACCACCACTTAATGTATCGCCATCGGAGTTTGTTCCATAGCTCTCAGTACTGTAACCCCCAAAAGCATTTGGTTCACTTCCTGGTGGGGCATTTCCTCTACCTACTGCCTCGGCATGTTGTAAGGCCATTACAGGTGACACTCCTCGTATACTAGTAGCTTTATCTGCTGCTTTTTGACCATGAACTGACGCGATTGATACATTAGCTTCTGTAAGCGAGTTACTTATACTTCTATCATAAGCCTCTACAAGATCATTAAAAGCCTGTTTGTCTTCTAGAGCAGTACTACTTCTCATAGCAGCCACACCTTTTGCGTAGTCACTATCCGATTTCACTCCAAAACCAAAAGGCGGAAGACCCAGTGCGCCAGAAATTATAGAAGATCCAGTCGGCGTCATCAGCGCACTACTAGCACCCGTTGCAAATTGAAATCCCTTATCCATGATCTGACCTGCGGTAGTTCCTAAAAAATCACCATAATCAGCTATTTCATTAGGAGACATTTGATCAAAACCTTTATCACCTTTATCAGGCCCACCAGCAACACCACTTTCAGGTCTTTGACTGTCTACTTTAGATGAGTCTACTCTAGCTGATGTATCTTGTAGTTGCGTAGGTTTACTTCTATTAGCAGGAGTATCTGGTATAAAACCCTCCTCTACTGGAGACACAGGATCTAAGGTACCTGTTAAGTTATTTCTAGCTACAAGAACACTACGTATTTCCTGCGTTTCTGGATTAAAGTATTGTCGTAGATTTGATCCTAGTAACTGATCTCCTCTTCCTGTATTAGAATAGGTTGGTGCATCTGAAGGTCCGTATGTAGGCACTAATGTACCTGTATTAGCACGTATAGGCATACCACCACGATACATATCCTGTTTAGGGTCTGCTTCACCCATACCACCACCACCTTCAGGCATAGGTCCAGCTACGATCATTAAATCAGATGGCTCAAAGGGAACATCATCACCTAAAGTAGCTTCATCAGAATTACCCATCTGCCCCATTTCTTCCATACGCTGTAGTCCTGCTTTAGCTTTATCACGCATTTTCATAAGTGAGCTAAGACCTATAAACCTTACTACATCAGCAGGAAATACAAATTCTCCTTCACTTAGCTTTGCATCTATATCGTCACGTACTTCTTCTTTCAGTGAGCCAGAAGGTACATCATTTCCAGATACAGGATCTATTGTACCACCCTGATCTTTTAGTCCACCTGTTTCAAACATTTCCATTTGTCTATGCATTCTAACTTCTCCACCTTTGTTAAACTTCCATGATCCACCTAGACCTATAGCATAATCATCTTCTGATCCACCTCTTCCAGGTCTATATGTACCTTTTAATCCAATCTGTCCTGAATCACCAAAACTTTTACCTATACCTGCACCTACTTCATCTATACCTATATCACTATATCTAAATTCGTCACCAACCTCTCCAGCAGCAGCACTCGCAGCTAAGTTTACATCCATAAAAAATCCTTTACCTATGTCAATAACAGAACCTGCTTCTAAAAGAGCATTAGCTGTTTTTATATCTACATTTTTTATACCTTCCTTAGTCATTATTTTTCTAGGTGATATACTACCTTCAATATTAGCACTACCTCTTACACTAGATTTACCCCTAAACTTAGAAACTCTAGGTACCTTACGTGTCTGATCCATTAACATATTCCCTTAGTTGTTTAAGTCTCTGGTATGAAGCTATTGCCCCCTGTGATCTGTGCATTGTAACAATGTCTACAGCCTGTTCTAGTGCTTTTCTTTCTCGTTCAATCAGTATGTCCATATAACTACTGAAGTGTTGCCATTGGCGGTTGTTGCTGACCAGTGGCTTGAGCTTCTGGAGTAGCTCCCTGTCCTGGCCCACTAAAGCCTTGTTCTCCTGGTGTCGGTGCTTGTCCTGTTCCAATTGTTCCTCCTCCTGCTCCTGATGTGTCCATTGGATTAGTTCCTGCTGGAAGTGGTGGTCCACCTGCTCCCTGTGCTTGAGGTGGTTGTTCAGGTTGTAAGCCCTTCATAATCTCTGCCTGTATCGCTGCCTCATCCATATTATTCGTAACCTTATCTGGATCAAGATCAAGAGACTTAGCAATCTCACGAATAATATAATTAAACTTAGCAAACGGTGCAAGTGCTGGATTAGATGTAACACCTAAAAATTGCATCAGTCTTTGGCTACGTACTTCATTAGCCATCAGACTTTCTGTTCCACGTGCAACTACTTCAAGATCTCCTTTAATCGCTGGATCAAAGTCAAACTGCATATTAAATTGAAATAGTCCTTCTCCTAATGGTTTTAGTAGATAATCATCTACATTCTTAATAACTGTTTTAATGCCACCTGCTGCTGCACCCATTAACATAGATATACCTGATGCAGTTCTACCTACACCAGCTATGCCTGTCTGTCCGTGTGCAAAAGATGGAAAGCCAGTACTTTCATCTGAAAGCTGTCTAGCCTTATCAAACATCATCATGTTTTCACTGGAAACATTTGGATACTTTGTGCCGAACAATGCCTGTCCTGGAGCACCACCCTGTCTCCTGAATACTTTTCCTGGATATACTGTCAAATCCTGTCCTGGAACTAGGTTAGTTTCATCTACTTCTATAAGCAAGTTACCTGACAGAACAGCATTATCTACAGCCATACGCATAAAACCATTCATCAGAGTTTGAGTATCGTCCATGTTTTCCGCAATGCCTACACCAAAGAAACTATATGGATTAAGTTCATAAGGTGCTGCAACGTATGGTATACGTGCTGGTTTAAAAGGATTAAGAACTACACGTATGAGTCTACCATTACATACCCATATGTTCGCTTGTAACTCATCCAGTTCTTTTAATTCTTTTGGTATGTCTATTTCCTGTTCTTCCAATAGATCTACATCTACTGTTCCCCAATACTCTAAAACTTCAAATCTTTCTATGTCATGTTGAGGTGCATAGTCAGATAAGTCATCTTCCCAATAAAGTTTAGTGTAGTTTTCTCCCTGTACAATTACCTCTTCAATTACAGAGTCTCTAAAGTATGGACGCTTTTTAAGACCACGTAGTTGTGACCTTGACATCTTATGTCGTTCTATTACATATTGTGCTTCATCCATATTGTTTGCGTCTGGATCAGGATAAAAATTCCACACAGATACATGCGATACCTGTGGTACTGTTTTAAACATAGGGTCATATTCACCGTCATCATTCCAGTTAGGATATTCTTTGTCAATAGCAAATGGCCCTTTCATAACGCCAGTGCCAAAAAGGGCCATCTCAAATGATGTGCTTCTTAAATGTTTATTTGCTCCTGCTTCTTCTAGCTGATCGTGTATCTTTTTCTGCATTCGTTTTGCTGCAACCAGTGCAGGACTAACTGTAATTGCTGAACCTGTTTGACCAACACCTTCTCTAACACCTTCTATATCTCCTAATTTATTCTGGTATTCACCTAGTCTTTCTTGTAGTGATGTTTGTGTAGCTCCTGGTTCTAGCTCTTTACCGTCACCTGCAAATCCATATGGGCTATCTACTATGTCACTTACTTCAGGAGTTTCTTTAGGATCAAAGTGTACATCCCCTGCTACACCATCTGGTAGTTGTGTTGGGTCTATGCTTAGTGGAAATTTATGATTGGCAAATAAAACATCTACAATTTGACCGTATGCTGCCAATGTTTTTGTTTTAGTTATTTTTATAAATACTCTAGATCTTTCTGATTCAGTGAATTGTACATCGGCACCATACAGCCCCCTATAATTACGGTAGGCTTTAATCCAGCGTTCTTCATCTTGATACCTATAGTCTTCTGCTCTTTTATATCTATCTATAATATAAGGTACTATATTAGACATACCCTCATCCATAGGGTCTTCTGAGTCTTCAAGATGTATTGCGTCCTGTTCTAAAGTAAAATCATCTGCCATTATATATCTTCCTTAATATCCAAATACTGCATCGGCTACTTGCATCTGACTAGGTGGCCTTTTACTAGGATCATAATCGAATAGATTAAACCTTGGTCTTGACATTATACCATACCTTAATGCGTCATACAAGTGATCTTCTGCATGTGTGTCTATATCTTCAGGGTTACGTTTGTCAATAGGTAATGCTGGTAATTGTGATATTGTATTCGTACACCCTGAAAAAAATACTAGCCTTGGTTCTTCTGTGTCTTCATCTACCTGTAGTCTTCTATGTATTTCGTTCTTACCTGACACTCTACTACCTTTACTTCTATCTGATGGCCTCCATCTGCATCCCTTATTTATCATCTGTTCTGCAAGTGATGGTCCTGTGTCACCTCTTTTATGCCAAACAGAACTATCCAGTACTCCATATTTTATATTACCATCTTCACTTTCTAAATCTAATACCATGTCTGCCAGATCTGTTGCAAGTACCTTAGATACATACAGTTCCCTGTACACTATCAGTTGTTCATTTGGTGCAACAGCAAACCATAATACACCACTGTAAGATCCATATCCATAGTCACATGCTCTAAACTTAACCCAGTTATTAGGTATTTCAAATGGTTCAATTACATGTATGTGCCTATTAAACTCTGTAAACGCTGCGCCTTCTTTAATGTCCCAATCGCCTTCCAGCAATTGTCTACGTTGATGTTCAGGTAATGATAAAAGCATTGCTTCGTAATCACCTGTCTCTGCCAGATACGGATTGTCAGCTAGTCTTGCAGGTATAAACTTTCTTTTAAATAATGATCTACCTGCTTTTTGATGACCTGCTGGATACTTTAATACTTCTCCTGTTTCTATGTCTGTAGCAGAAAAGCTACTGTTATACGGTGCAGGATCTATAAACATTTTCTTAACCCACTGATGTCCTGGTCCACCTGGGTTTGTAGTTGCTCTCATGTACACGCCTAAGTCTGGTGCAGTAGACCGTAGACGAGATCGCATGTAGTTCCATGCATAAGGTGTTGACCATTGTGTTAACTCGTCAAAACCTATCCAGCTAAAAGCCAGACCCTGATAGCGCATAACATCGTCATCTCTATCCAAATATGACATCCATAGTCTTGCGCCAGATGGTGCAGTCCACTGCATCTTTCTTTCTGACCATTTAATTCCTGGCCAGATCTTAGGGTACAACTCTTGCGACTTAGTTATGAGTTCTCTTAATTCCTCCGTTGTATGTCGCAACAATAATCCACTAAATGCTGGATGACCCAAATATCTTAGCGGGTCTGCTAACATTGCATAACTCTTACCACCACCTGCACTACCACCATATAGTACTTCTCTTTCTGGTGCAGCTAGAAACTCTGTCTGTGGCCCTGCATTAGGTTTAAATAAAACATTCTGTTCATGTTCTATTGTAGCAGTGTCATATTCTACTTTCGCTGGTGATAACTCTTTTGGCTCCAACTCTACTGTTTTCAATTTCTTCGGCTTTCTTGATCGCCTTTTCCGCATACTCTGCCCATTTGCGGAGGCTTCTAGCCGAGTCCTTACGCTGTCGCTCATGCTTTACTCTTTTCTGTAGTCCAAGATGTGATATATACCTTCCTGTGTTTTTGCTTAACCATGCTGCTACTTCACGTAACGAATATTGTCTAAGATACTTTTTAGCTTTTTCCAGATAGTCCAATTGTTCAGGTATTGGTAAAAGCAGGTCTTCGTCTTCAGGGGCAATTTCGTACCCGAACGGCACTGTTCTAGCAATACGTGGTACAGGTAGCCACTCATTTTCTTCCTTTACATCTGTTGGTTGAGGTAACTTCCATTTGCCTAAACTCCTATTCATCATCTTCAACTTGTGCTTTAGGTGGCATTAACATTACACCACCGCTTGCTTCTACCTGTATCTTCTCAGTTTTAATTAAACCTGTGCGATCCAGTAGTTCCTTTGCTGCTGACATCTTGTCCCTTATACCTAATTCTGTTGGGTCTATAAGTGCACCAGCCATAGCTACAGCAGCTTTAGGAGCATTACGTGCCATATACTGCTGTGTTGCTTCTAGTATCTCTTCCTTCAAACTTTTTACTATTGTTGTAGTAGATGAACCTTCAGCATAACCAGCTAGTCTTTTAGCTACAGCTACATCACCATCTGCTTCATCGAAAAGTACATCAAGGAATTTT
>Ga0098052_1001940_pt1 | contig 12623 bp, 18 predicted proteins | sample 15_taG_FD_81591 | JGI IMG/M metagenome (GOLD analysis project Ga0098052, IMG submission 81591) | Marine viral communities from the Subarctic Pacific Ocean - 15_ETSP_OMZ_AT15312 metaG | ecosystem: Environmental > Aquatic > Marine > Oceanic | place: Pacific Ocean | collected 2015-01-18 | reverse complement strand
AGAGGAAGTGAAAGAATAGAAGATAAGGATTAATTTGTATAATGTTTTTAGCAAGTCAGCTATAAATGGAGATGTTCCATGAAACATTACAAGAAAAAACTGCTTTATAAATCTTTAAAGAAGTTAGTCAAGCAAACTAAACTTATTCAAAAAGAATCATTCGTGACTGATCAGTCACCTCTCATTGGCAAGTCTAAATCATTTTTAAAAGAATATGGGACAGTTAAGGTTTGTGCAGCTAGAAGGTCAGGACACACGTTTGCCTTGTCTAAATTCGCCTTAAAAGAGGCTAAGAAGGGAAAGAAAGTGTTGGTTCTTGCGTGGAACTTAGATCATGCAAGTCGTTGCAGAAATCGTATTGTAGAAAAATGTAAAGAAAAGAATATTATTCAAAAACTTACTTTGGATTCAATAGAGTTTGAAGAAGGAAGAATTCTTTTTGGAACACAAGGTCAGGCAAAAACAAATGGGTTTGGTTCACTGGTAGGTTTTAGCGCAGATTTAATTCTTGTAGATGTTGCAAGTATGTGGTCTAAGTCCAGTATCGAATTAATATATGATAGATTAGGTCCATGTTTGACGTTTACCAAGTATCCAATGATAATTTTTCTAGGATAAATTGGTTGCAAACGTATAAATTGAAGCTATATACTGTATAGAAGCATGTAATGGCAGGTTTGTATTTTGGCTCAAATTGAATCTATATTTATAGGGGAAGATCCTGAAAGAGAGTTTTTACTAAGTACTGTTTTATCAGAATTAATAGAACAGAGTAGAATTGCTCAGGTGAGAGGTTTCCCAAATTTTCCAAACTCACCAGCCAATTTTAACTGGATAGAGGATTTTTGCACCATTAATTTACGTGGCAATAGGGGTATTGGTCATACAAAATCTATGATAGATGTTATAATAGAGAAACGCCTTAATTCTTTAGTATATTTAAGTTCATGGCCCATGTACGCTTCTGTCAAGCAATTTTTATTTAATAGATTGCTTGAAGAGGGGTTTGATTACCGTCAACCTGTTTCTTCCCATGTAGAAGCTACTAGTTTAGATGTAGATGAGTCATTTTTTGTTCATTTTTGTAAAGTTGAGGAAGAAATGAGTCCAATTCATGGATTAAGAAATGTAGATGCAGTGTTCTTAGACCCATATTCAGAGTTAAGTAAAGATCCGCGTAAATTGGCAGAAATAAAGAGGCTCTCTTACGCTTATGCTAATTTAGGTTCTGACTTCTTTTTTATAGGGGTTGGATAAAATTCGACATAACGACTTGAAAAGCCTCAAAACGGGGCTATATTGTAGTTAACAATTTAATATGTTGGTAAATTATTATGACAAACAGAGTAGAAATAGCAAGCGTAATAGCAGTAGCGGCAGTCGCCGTCACTGGTAGGGCTTCTTTTGCTCTATTTGGATAACATAATTTCCAAATAAGATTTAAAGCCCATCAGTTCGAACTGATGGGCTTTTTTTGTGGGCTGTTGGTGAAATTGGCTATCATTCTAGTGTTACATACTAGCGTTGGGGGTTCGAGTCCCTCACGGCCTACCATAATTTTAACTAAAAAAGACAGGAAAAGTAAAAATATATTTGGGGGCGCATGTTCCAAGGCTGGCGATACTCCTTTGCAAGGAGAATGTGGAGATTTCGATTATCTCCGTCTCCACCAAATTATTACCAATAAAGGAATGTTTCGTTAATGGTTCGAATAACGTACTGTATAATACAACAGGTTAATTGTTCGAAAACGAGGCATTCATGAAAGAAAGATTTAAAGAGGAAGATTTTAATAAGGCAAAAAGTATAGTTTTGTTTGATTTGGAGTGTTACCAATGTGGCAATATTTTTCAAAAAAGTAAATCTCAAATAAAAAGTGGAAGAAAAGTAAATTCAAAAAATAAAATAAAATATTGTTCCAGAAAATGTTCTTCAGAGAGTTATAAGAGAAAAGTTGTAATAAACTGTACTTTTTGCGATGAAGAGATAGAAAAACGTCCTTGTGATATTAATAGGAATAATAATAATTTTTGTTCACATTCTTGTTCGGCGACTTACAATAATTTAGGGAACCAAAAGGCGGATCGAAGAGATTGTTTGAATTGTCAAAAAAAGACTCTAAATAAAAAATACTGTTCTAATAAATGTCAGTCAGGATATGAGTGGAAAGAGAAGATAAAGTTGATAGAGTTAGGAGAAGAATTTGCAACAAATGAAAACTCCTGTAGGATTTTTGCAAAAAGATATTTAATTGAAAAAAACGGACACGAATGTTGCAGGTGTAAAAGCACAGAATGGATGGGAGAGCCAATTCCTTTAACTTGTGATCATATAGATGGAGATTCAACACACAATAGAATTCAAAATTTTAGACTACTTTGCGCCAATTGTGACAGGCAAATGCCAACTTTTGGATCAAGAAATATAGGAAATGGAAGGAAAAATAGAAAAGAGAACAGACTAAAGTAGAGATCAGTTCGAATCTGATAGGCATCCACCAAACCTTAAAACGATTATGAAAAGTATTAAAATAAAAAACGAAAAACTTTTTGTTTGGTTTTATAAGAAAAATGCAGTTTGGGATAAAAATGAAATTATTCCAACGCAAAAAGGAAAAAGACAATTTTATGAAAACCAATCACTTGGGAAGCATAGCATACATTCAGAATATATCGATCCTTATTTTCTTGTATTGTTTCGAGGGAAACAATGTTTTGATTTAATGACTAGAGAACACCAACAGTTATATGTAAGTAATGAATGGTGGGGTTTTTATCAGTTATGGGTTGATTGGAAGGGAGATCGTTGGGTTTTACCGAAACTATTAAAATGGTATCCAAATCTTCCAAAATGGATTACAAATGAAAATTTATCAGAAGAAGAAATTATAAAATTAACATAAAATTAAAGGTTGATTTCAGCAACATAAATCGGATAATCGCTCATTGAGCGTAGATGGTTCAAGTCCATTGGGATGACTAATAGTCATTTTTATCAACCTGTATTTTTATGTACTCCTATGGCACAATTGGTAAGCGTAGGAGTTTATGTCCGCGACGGGCAGGACGGTTAATGCTCCAGGCTTATATCCTGAGGATTCATTTAATAAATGAAACGTGGTTCAACTCCACGGTCGCGGACCAGTACCGATTAAAGCAATTTTGTAATGTCCATGTTCTCGATTTTATCATGAAGTTCGATGTGGCAATTTGAACATAATAGATCGCATTTATCTAGTTCGCTTTTTACCTCTTCCCAGCTTCTACAATGGTTCCCAGAGATAGTAAATAATTTTGTAGTTGGGTCTTTATGGTGAAATGATAGGACCCTATTACATTTGTCATATTCGCATACTGAACATTTCCCTCCCTTGTATTCTACGCATTTTTCTTTTCTCTTAAATCTTCTTATGTTTGTAATGCATGAGTTACATTTATTAAGAGTGCCCCCTTTACTTCTATTGTATTTGTACTCTCTTTTGCAAATTTCACATACGCAATCTGTAGAATTTGGTATTTTCTTGTTTTTTTTGGTTAAATCCCAACATTCCGAGCAGTACGAAACTTTACTTAATATAAGAGTTTCACAAAGTTTGCATTTGTTTTTCCTTTTTCTTTTTGGTCGTTGGGAGTTATGATATTTTATACTGCAAGACTGAGAGCAGAAATCTTTTCCACATTTGCTATTTCCAATTAAATAGTTTTGTTTGTTAAACTTTTTTTTGCAAAATCCACAGTCTATTTCTGTTTTTTTTGGAGCTTTTTTTGGAATAGTTACGTCTAGATCTTTTATCCAGTTGTAGATTGTTGTTTTTGATACCCCAACCTCCTTTACGATTTCGTTTAGACTTTTGCCCTTTTTTCTCAAGTCTTTTGCCATATTAATAGTTTCTTTTTTGTGCATTTTGGAACTCCATTTTATATTGAATACATAGGCTTCTTCTCTATAATATGCTAACATCCCTTTAGTGTTCAACCATTTTTTACGTTCGGATTTGTCTTATATACAAGAGGTTCCTAGTTCAAATCTAGGTAGGAGTACCAACTTTTATCTAGCAAAATGATAGCTCCACAATTTTTGTCTATCAACGTTGCTATTAGGCACATTAATTCCTTTATATAGAGATGCAGTTATACTGTGTTGGTTTAAGGTTTTAATATATGATGCGTGACCATCTAAAAACGATATGTTATATCCTTTTAAATGTAAAGGGGCCATCCAATCAGCATTAGACCACGTTCTTAAAACTCCAGGCGGTCTTTTTAAATAAAAAGAGTTCATATTGAATCCTCTAGGGTCTTGTTCCTCAACGAACAAAAAGACTGAATCATATGAGCATTTCACTTGAGTCAATTTTGTAACACCTTCACGATCTCTTTTTCTTTCACCATTTAAAAATCCATTTATGGAGAAGGCTCGCCAAAAATAGTCAGATCTTACTGTTTTGAATTTGTCCCACCTAAAGTCTTTTGGGCAATGATACACTCCAATTGATCTTGCATAATTCCACATAGAGCCATTTTTAATAGCGGAAGGGGTGTCTCCTCTTCTAACCCAATCATTTTTAGCTCTCCCTGTATCAGAACCAACTAAATTAAAGTCATAGTCTTTGGTATATAAAGAGTAAGAGAAAGTTAATTGTTTTATATTTCCCATACATGAAATGCCAAGTGCTCTTTCTTTAGCTCTAGAAAGAGATGGCATTAGGAATGAAATTAGTATTGCTATAACGGCTATTACAGTTAATAATTCTATAATTGTAAATTTTTTCCTCATAATTTATTCTTCTATGGTTGAAATGGTTAAACCTGTTGGTAGGTTATATATAAAGACAAATTGAATTAATACTTATAATATACTGTAAGAAGTTTTTTTATCAATATGAAACTAATAAATCCCCAATCAAATTTCCCAATAAGAGATGCGAATGTTAAAACAATTCGTTTAAAAAAAGAAGCCTTAGAAGAAAGGGCTCACCAAATCCTAATGGGAAACGTTGACCTAAACAGTTTGCCATTTGATGACATCTTTGGGAAAAAGTATAGAGTGTCCTTTCCACTAATGAATGAAACGCTATCTAATATCATTGATTTGTTGAAGAAAGGAGAAACTAAAACTGGAAAAAAGTATGACGTTGATTTGTCTACTCAAATGGCAACATATGAAGTAGAAAATAGAAATGGTGACTTAGTTAAAAAGCAGGTAAAGGCAGGAAAGGTTATTGGAAGAGAACTTGGACCAAATTACTTAGATCATTGGGCGAAAGGGTTGACAGGACAAGGAAAACACATAGTTGTTTCCAGGCATCCAATTGACATAGCAAGAATGAGTGATCATGATAGATGGAGTTCTTGTCATGCTCCTCCACATAAAAATAGAACTGGATATGATGCTTGGAAATCTGCATTAAATGAAGCAGAAGATGGTGGGCTAGTTGCATATGTGGTTGATAGTAAAGATATTGGCAGAGTAAAGTTGCAAGAGGAAGAGATTTTTCAAGATCCTGAAAGAGATATAGATGGAATTGTTCCTAACAGTAGAGTTAGATTAAATAGGTATCATAGTGAAGCATATGATTTAGCTATACCTGTTACCACAGTATATGGAGATAATAATGACGGTTTTTTAGAATCTGTGAAAGACTGGGCTTATAATGCTCAAAAGGGTAAATTCCAAGAAGATGAAGAAGATGAAGAGCTTTATTTGTATATGGAGAATTTTAAGAGAAAAGGTGGAAGTTACGCTGATGAGCCAAATGATAGTGAGATGTTTAATTACTTCTTTGGTACTGATCGTTTTAGTGGGTCTGTAGAATTTACTGGAGAGGGTGGACAGTCTCAAACTGAAATATGGGAAGATGAAATTGCAGCAATTGATACTAAATTTGCATCACAACTTAAGTATTTTTCAGTAAGTGCTAGTACTGAAATGTATGATGATGGGCCAGACCATATGTATATGTATATGTATGCCTCACTTAATTTTGATTTTCCGTCTTCTGAAGAGCTGAATGATGAGAAAGATAGCATAATTTATAGGTATTTTGGTTATCAGGGAGGATTTAACGAACATACGAAACGTAGTCATTGGTCATTTGGCTATTCTGATTCTAGTGTTCGAGAAGGAGAACTTACAGTCCGTCTTGATTTAGAAAATCTAGATGTCTCAACTCCTGATGAATATAGAGAGAAGATAGAAGAACTAATTAATTTTGAAGCAGAGGAATATCTAAACTTAAAGTATAAAATTTATAAAGATTTGGCACAAATGAGAGCAGTTGACAATGTTACTTCAGAAAAACTTAATATTATTAATGGTTCAAATTTTACAAATTTTGAAGTTGCTGAAGACGAAGAAGATGACTTAGACGATGAGACTCATCTAATTGATATTTCAGCTAACATTGCTCTTCAGCCAATGCCATGGGGTTTTCAAGCGACTCCTGAATTTGTCGAGATATATGATGCGGTGCTATCTGAGATAAAATTAATAGTAAATAGGAATAATCAACCAGCTCTTTTTGAAGATTTTGAAGAAGATGTTTTGCCTGCTCCAAGTATTAAATTTTTATGTGGTTCAGATAAGACAAATTTGAAGATCTATAGTAAAGTTCCTATTCTCGAAAGCTCAAATTCGGAATTTAATTCTTTTATTTCATCAATGAGAGCATTAGATGTGAATTTTGAGGAATTGAGGGCAAAATGTGTAGAGGTTTTTTATAATAAGTCTGTAGAGGTTTTGTATAGTGGGGACTTATGGCTTGAAAAAGTATATAAATCTCCATGTTATATATCTCTTATACCTGAGGAGATATATAATAATAGTGAGTTCAAGAGTTCTTTAGTAGAGAAACTTAAAGGTGTTTTTGAAGGGAAACCTATTCGTCATTTTAATGATAAATTTGAAAAGTATTTTAACAGTAGTACTATGTCATGTCCTGAATATGTTGAGGCTTTTATTGGTTGGGTGGACTTTATGAAGATTCCAATTCCAAGCTCTTATCATAATGACAGTAAGCAAAAATCGTTAAGAAAATTACTACATAATGTAGTTAAACAGTTTCCAGAAGTGTATAACCTATTATTAGACGATGTTGGTGCTAGTGAGGTTTTTGAGAGAATTAATTATTTTTTAAGTGATGGAAGAATACAGCAAGCAGCACAACTATTGAATCAAATTGTTGGGAAGGAAGATTTTGAAAAGTATTATGCGATGGTAAGAAAGGCATATGTAGATAATTTAGATTATGATGCATGTCGTGCTTCTAATTTCCCAATAGAGTTTATGAAGGACGATTTTGTAAAAAAAGAAATGATCCAGTTTCTTCTTCAAAGTGGACTTAGTTATAAAGATATATCAGCTGATCATAATTTGGTATATTGCATAAGAAAGGTTGCCCTAAATTTAGGGTATTATGAAGAAAGGGAGCAACGAAAAGAGCAGGAAAATGTTGAGGCGAACTCAAATTGGTACAAGCTACATAAGGAATCAGTAAAATGAGAGTTAATTTTTTAATACTCTTTTTTATCTTTTCAGTGTGCTCATTTGCTCAGAACAAACCATTGTCCGACTTAGAAAAGCTTGATAATACAGTTAAGTTTATTACATCTGACTATTTACATCATGATTTAATTCCCCCATTTATAGATTTCTTCGAAGGAAGAGCAAATGAGCTTAAGGATCGAGCAAGAAAAGCCTATCAATATCGAGCAAAGAGAAAAATTTCAAATAAAAAATATAAGGTTGAAATAGTATATAAATATTATGTAGATATGTCTAATTCACTAAAAAGAATAAAAGCAATTCTGAAGGAAAAAGAGAGCAATGACTTAAGTGAAAAAGAGAAACTTACATTAAGTTCAGAATTAAAAAGAATGACTGAAATTCAAAAGAACTGTCCGTTCAGGCAGTAAGTAGTTGTATAATATTCATAATCGTTTAACTCAAAGGTATATTTATGAGAAGAAAAGTTTTCTTGCGTTGGTTGTTGTTGATTGTAGGATTAATTAACTTATTTGCAGTTATTTTTATCCTAGGTCTTCACACTGCAATTCTATCTACAGGGATTGGAACCGCAATTGTGTGTATTATATTGTGTTTATTCATTGTGGCTAGTTTTAAATCAGGCATTGACAGTTTTAAGTTATCAACAGGTATAGATAATATTAATAAGTCTAAGAAGGTGCTTGCAAAAGAACTAACTGAAGCCGAAAGAAAAGTCGCAATAATTGGCGAAGTGGATGCAAAGAATGAAGTTGTAGAATTGTTGCCATCATTAAAAAACAATTTATTGGTTAATAAATTCATTTCTGGATTATTTATGGGTTTAGGGATGATTGGTACTGTTTGCGGACTAATTTTAATGTTTTCAGGAATTGATCAGAATATTGATCCAGCAAATTATCAAGCAAACATTCAGTTGTTAAAGGTTGTTAGCGCTGGATTTGGTGTTGCTCTTTATACAACGTTGGTTGGTTTAGCTAGTAGCATCTTTTTGTCCATACAGGGATTCAATATTGAATTGGAGATAAAGAAAATTGAACAGTGAATTTCAATTATCGTATCTTGATCTTTTGATGAATTCATTAGCTTGTGTGACTGTGTTGTTTGCCATATCACTGCTAATTATTTCACCTTTCAAAAATCAAGATGGTTTAGAGCATAAAGCAGAGTTTATTATTTCTGTAGAGTGGGATTCAGAGTCATCTGATGATGTTGACTCATATATGGAAGACCCAAATGGAAACATTGTGTTCTTTAACCGAAGAGAGGATGGGTTAATGCACTTAGATAGGGATGATTTGGGAAAAAGAAATGATGTAGTTCCTAACAAAGGTGGCGAAGATGTAGTTTTTGATGAAAATATAGAGAATGTATCCATTAGGGCTATATTGCCTGGAGAATATGTCTTTAATGTACATATGTTTTCAAAAAATGACGAAGAGACAGAAACAGAAGTATCCGTAAAAATAATTAAGATTAACCCATCATTGAAAACGGTTGCATCTAAAAAAGTCATACTTAAAGAGACAGGAGATGAAGAAACTGTATTTAGGTTTACTGTCACTGATGATGGCGGGGTAATAAACATTTCTAATTTAGAAAAGAAATTTACAGATACTGTACATGGATATAGTTCTGAGGAGTATGAACAATGACACTAGAAACAGCTATGTTGCCAATATTTCTAACTGCAATTGCATTAGTTACATTATGGAATACAGTAGGAGCAAAAGGACACTGGTCTATAAAAGCCACAGTTATTGTGTTTGTATCTAGTTTATGCTTGTGGGTGTGGATCTCACTAGGAGCAATGATAGGTTGGCCAATCGATAAGGTGCCAGAAGGTACTTATGATGTGGAATGGATGAAAATTGTAGAACCTAATAAGGCTAGAGACATAAAGGGCGGAATATATGTTTGGATAAGTAATATGGATAGAATGGATCATCATGATTTATTTAAACAACAAGAACAACATATGTCTCAAAGAAAACCTAGAGCATATGGTCTTCCATATTCAAGAGAACTACATGAACAAGTAAGTGAGATTCTTAAAGAATTAAAGGGTGGAAATAAAGTAAGGGCAACAATAAAACCAAAAGAGAAAGGGAAAGGTGACCCAAGTGCTATTGAGCAAGATGCTGATATAAAATTTCATAAACTTCCACCATCAAAACCATCTAAGGGTTTTCAAATTCCAAGACCAAATCCCAGACAGCAACGACCAGTTCTGCCAAAAGGTCCACAAGCTTAATTTCATTATAATGAATGTTTAGCAACATTTTGAGTTTTTAGACTTGAATATTCCAAATATATGCATTATAATGAATACAACTCTACAATAGGAGATAGGAAGATGAGCAACAAGATTATATTAGAATTAATCGCAGGAGAAGGCGGAGAAGATTCCAAACTTTTTCTAAAAGATATGGTAAAAATGTATGAAGGATACTGCAAGGCTGAAAATTTTAGCTTGGAGTGTCTTTAGCCAGTCAGTCTCATCATTTACTTTACTAGTCTCTGGTAAAGGTGTATCTAAAAAGTTTTCTTTGGAGAGTGGCATACATAGAGTTCAGAGAATACCAAATACAGAACGAAAAGGCAGAAGACATACATCTACTCTAGCTGTGGCGATAATACCATATGTTGAATGCGAAGAATATAAAGTGGATATGTCAGAATTTAAAGTAGAGTGTTATTGTGGCGGAGGTCCAGGGGGTCAGCATAGAAATACCACTAACTCTAATGTAAAAATAACTCATAAACCTACAGGCTTAACTGCCTGTGCAAACACTAAAAGTCAACATCGAAATAAACAATTGGCTTTGTCCGTACTTATTGGAAGGATAAACGACTCTTCCAGTAAGGAAGATAGTGAGTCTTATAATAAAAAGGTCAAGTCTCAAATAAGGGATACTGGACGTGGAACTAAAGTTAGAACTTATAACTTTATTGAGAGTCGTGTAAAAGATGAAAGAGTGAAGAAGAAGTTTCGAACTCAAGACATTATGAAAGGGAAGCTAGGCCTTATATATAAGGAATATTTGAAGAGTCAGTAATCAGTACTTGTTTTTTTTACATTCAATGCTATTTTATCTGAAATAACCATAAACAAATGGTAGACTTATGTCTTTTCAGGTAATACATGTCAGTAAAAACAATGGAGATGAGGCTTCTAGTGGTGAAGTGGAAGAAATAGAACGCAAAATTCAAATTGCTATAGAGGCACATAGGAATGATCCTCAAAATGCCTTCCCTACTATAGTAACCTCACTTATAGTGAGGTCACATACTATATATAATCAGTCAAGGCCTTTTGAAAACGAAGAAACAGCTTCTTCTTCTGAAGATGAAGACTATAATCCCAGATATGAAAGAGTTGAAGATGAATCAGTAGAAGCAGTAGAAGAACAAATAGGAAGTCCTTCATCTTCTTCTTTTGAGGAATATCACATTATAGAAGAAATAATAATCGATTGAGGCATATATGAGAGTATTCGTGTTAGAGGATGATGAAAAAAGAGTTGAATGGATAAATAAGAACTTTGACAAACGTGTAAAAATGGATCTTGTTGACACTGCGGATGATGCCATAAACCTATTAAGAAACAATAAGTATGATATCATTTTTCTAGACCATGACTTGGGTGGAGAACAAATGGTTGACTCAAATTACCATAACACTGGAGCAACAGTTGCTAAAATGATTCATGAAACAGAAAATAAAAATTCAACAGTAATTGTTCACTCATATAATCCTATTGGAGCAAACAATATGATGAGTTCCATGAGAGATCATAAAATAAAATGTCATTATTGCTTCTTCTTAGGAAATGAATTTAAAGACGTTGTGAGGCAAATGAATGAGCAATCCTAAAAATAACCCTAAAAATAACCCTAAAAATAACCCTTTAGAAGAGATTATTGCAACACAAGTTTCATTAGACCACAATAATGGCAACAGAAAGGCTTGTATGATGGCGTATAGGGCTCTTAGAGAGAATCCTGACCTCATACACGATATCGACATTGATTTGTTTTCTTTAGACGTTCTATGCTCTTTCTCAATTCAGTCTTGGGGACATTGTTCTCTTGAGGATTGTAATGATTTCAGAAGAAAATTAAGAGAAACTGGAAAATTTAGTGAGAGTGTCTGTAGTACGATGCTAAAAGAGATAACAGAAGAAGACAATAAACAAAAAGAATTTTTTGCAGCAATAACTGGAATAAAAATGTAATTAGTTTAAAGGAGAAGAACAATGTCTAGAACGTTTAAGGTAAAGTGTGATTTATATCCAATTGATTGGGATTTAGATTGTGGATATAGAGGTGGAAGCATGGGAGGTTATGGAACAATTGCTGATTTCAATAAAGCTAAAGAAGAGGCTTTAAAAGGTTTTGATCCTGAAAACTTTTATGTAATCAAAAAGGACACCATATTCTCATGGGACTATGACAAGGGGTTTTGGGAAGATGAAGATGGAGACATGAGTTTTTATGAAGACGCTATTAAAAGTTTGGAAGAATTTATTGAGCCAATTGGAGTTTGGCATGAAGAAGAATTAAAAAATAAAGCTTTAAGAAAACTAACAGATGATGAGGCAGCAGCTTTAAAGGAGCACTGGAAAAATGAATTTTCAATAACAAATTGCAATTAGATTTTAATTAAAAATAAAAATAGTAAAAGCTTTAAATGGGAAAACTAGATTAAAACTTAGTGAAAACGAATGGATGAATTTAGGCAAAGCAGCTGGATGGATAGGAGATGACTTTGAATTGCCTAAAAAGAACGAAATTGAGCCTAAAACTGAAGAAATTGATCTAGACGACTTGAAATCATCAGAAACAGGGCTATATTGGTAGAAGACTTACAACTCATGTAGGTTAAAACAAATTTCAAATTAAGAGTATTTTATCATGTACCATTTCATTAAGACAACAAAAACGACTAAAGGGACCACAAAACCTGTGGGCCTCGGTCACTTGTTGTCTTAACGTAATAGTATAAGATAAACATTCTGCCCGAAGCCCGCAAGAGCTTCGGGTTTTTTTGTGCCCGTTTATTGCATCTATAGTTTAATTGGCTAAAATTCCAACTTGGTAAGTTGGGGACATCAGTT
>Ga0098052_1001934_pt1 | contig 12651 bp, 15 predicted proteins | sample 15_taG_FD_81591 | JGI IMG/M metagenome (GOLD analysis project Ga0098052, IMG submission 81591) | Marine viral communities from the Subarctic Pacific Ocean - 15_ETSP_OMZ_AT15312 metaG | ecosystem: Environmental > Aquatic > Marine > Oceanic | place: Pacific Ocean | collected 2015-01-18 | reverse complement strand
TCCTGAGCATGGCTATGGCGACTTCACTAGCACCTAGCACCGCTTGTTTGACAAGTTCCAGTGGTTCATACACACATAACTCCCTGAAGTCTGTCAAGCCACCGTCTTGTACATCAGGCCCCATCCATACGTTACCATTGAGAGTCTCATGTCTCATGGCTAGTACAGTGTCTAGTGGGTCATGCCCTGCATTCTCAGCGATGGTGGCAGGAATGACCTCTAGAGCGTCAGCAAAGGCTTCTATCGCCATCTGCGCCCTACCACCTATACTTGCCGCATGGTTCCTCAGGTGAGCCGCCATAGCGATGTAGGAGCAGCCGCCCCCGTATACCACCTTACCGTCAGACATGACAAGACTGACTACACCTAGAGCGTCATCGAATCCTCTCTCTACTTCTTCCAGTGTATGATTGGTAGCACCTCTCAGAATCAAGGTGGCTTCATCGCTATTGATTTCACCCTGCATGAAAATATACCATACGTCATTGTGGCGCTCCCTGTGTATACTACAGGGGATTGATTGCTCAACGTCATCAATGGTCTGATGAATTGTAGCACCTGTCAATTTTGACAGTGACTTAAGCGTACTCTCAGGCACTCTCCTGACAACACCGACATTGTGCTTCTTGAGATAGGCACACACATGGTCATTGACTGAATCCCTGACAAAGAGAATACCACCCTGCTTAGGGAACACCTCTACTATTTTCTTGGCTTGAGTCAAGATGTCATCCTTTCCGCTTTTCTTGAATTGTTGATAAGATTGAGCATCCAACTGTACAGATACGTTCTCTTCACTTTTCTCCATCTCTAGACCTGTGTTGAGTATCATCATGTAGGGATGTTCAGGTATATCATATTCAAGTGTGAAATCCTTGTTGATTACTACACCCTCAAACAGATATGATTCATCCAATGAGCCACCCGGTAGGGGTAGTACTCTAACACTCTCTGCGTCACCCGCTTTACTGACTGCATCTACACATAGTTGGGCTACATCATTCAATGCATTCTCTAGTGTCTTACCTGTGATAGCAGTCTTAGCCACATGTAGATACACTTCTTCATCTGTAGTATCTATCTTATGCTCTGCTAGATACTGAGTAGCCATCTGAGCCGCTTCGTGATATCCTCTACATATCACATTAGGGTGTAGCCCCTTCTCAAACAGTGATTCACTGTTGGATAGCAGTTGACCTGCTAATACCACAGTGCTAGTAGTTCCATCATAGCATAGACTCTCTTGAGCCTTAGCCACCTCTACTATCATCTTCCCGCCCGGATGCGCTACGTCTAGTTCTCTGAGGATGGTAGCCCCATCATTGGTCACTATGACGTTGCCGCCACCGTCTACCATCATCTTATCCATACCCATAGGGCCTAGAGTAGACTTTACTGTGTCTACTATTGTTTTGGCGGCTCTTATGTTATGTGTTTGTGCATTGCTTGTTTTTGTTTCCTTGTCAGTCATTTACCTCTCACCATTCTATGTCTATCTCGACTATCTTTCCATCCTCTAAACTTCTACTCTTAACGATTCCCTCATTCACTGAATGCTGATACAGGTCATAGACCAGTTGTGCATCCTTGAGACAGTAATCCGCCACTTCATCATACTTACCTGCTCTCCATGCCTCAGGCGCATCGTGACTACTCATAAGTTTCTCACCACCCAATGTAGTCTTGACCAGTGTATTCAATGTCAGGTCACACTTTGGCCCCTGTTGATTCATGGCCTTTTGAAAATGAAACTTGGTATCTATTACAACGTCTGCCTTACCTAGCAGGTCACCTGCTGTCCAGCAATCAAGAGCATCCCTGAGAACAGGTAGGTCGAAGCCCTTGATGTTGTGGCCTAGTACCTTACCACCTTTGTTGATGTGGTCTAGCAAATCATCACCGAGAGTCTGAGGGTGTAGGCTCTTAACAGTAGCATCAGTGTCTAGTGATTTGTTGCAGTAGAGATTCCCGTTGGTCCCATCCCATGTGGCTACTACTGTTGGTTCAAACATGGATGTCTTATCCCATCCTCCTATCTCATAGGAGTAGTTACCTGTCTCGATGTCCAGTGCTAGTATGTCGCTCATGTTCATTCCCCCTCCACTTCTTGCAGCATCTGTTGATATATCATATCTCCCTCTTCTGAGGCTATGGTTGCAGTATCAATAGTTTGCGTCTTTTTCATCTCAGTGCTGTCTGTTTTCAGTCTTATGAATACAGATGTTGATACCTTAGCAACATTGAATATTTTCTGTCCATGAAGATTGAAATGTCTACTTGCTGTGTTGGAAGACACCCCTGTAATAGCCATATATTGTTTTGACACCACACTCTTTCTACGCCAGTGAGGACCCCTACCCTCTAAGTCGGTTTCAGCAGTTGCATCATACGCCTTAATCCAGTTGTTGATATGATGGGTTTTCTGAGCCTCCTTCATACCCACATCGACTTCATCTTCAAGCCATGTAATGAGATTTTTGAATAATGCGTATAGTATTTCATAAGCCATATCCACATATTCAGCCTTGACTTCCCAAGACTCATCCATCATAGCAAGATGCAAGGAAAATATTCCTAGATAATTCTCAACACCGGGTATGAATGATGCAATAACTTCAGACAGGCTTGGGTCCATATCTCTGACTAGAGTATAGATTCCTTCAGCCGATTGATGTAATGCAGTTTCAAAGTCATCATCTGCTGTGAACATATCCCACATGACGTTTTGAATGACTTCTTCTTGTTCTTCTCTAGCATAAGCATCCCAAGCAACAAAAGATATTTCTGATAATTCAAGCACCTTATCTCTAAGTCTCTTTTGTAAGTTGTTGAAATAGTCATAGATATCTTGCTTACTTATGTCAATCTCCTTAGGTTTTTTGAAGAAGGTGGACAATCTTAGATTGCTTACCTGTTGTCTTTTATCCATATCCCATGACCCCCAAAACAATAGTACTCTTTGGAAGATTCCTCTTGTCAATACATACTCCTTGACTCCCTTAGGGGGATATGTTGTAATCCACATAGAAACAAGAGATTCATTTTCAATCACACCATCTTTCATATGCTTGACTAATTTGTTATTCTCAGTACCTATAGGATTACAAGCACTCTGAAGATAAAGAACAGTCTCTTGACTGAACTTACCGGGATTCAGTATGATACTACCCTCATCAAAATTGAGAGCCTTCTGACCTGCGAGCAACCCTTCGGTTGGTACTTTTTCATAGGTCTTGTCTTTACCTGTACCATGCTCTATTGTTTCAAATGAGCCGACTAGACCAGCATCAGTGCCAGTTGTATATAGGGTACTTTTCAAATCAAGTTGATTTAGTATATCACCTATGAAATTCCAAGCAATAGACTTACCTGAACGTGATGGTTGAATCCAAAACACATGTACTCTAGGGTCTAGATAAGAGTCGCCTGTAGGTAGTCTCACATATTTTACAGCACACTGACCCTGTATGAAGAAAAACGAAAGTAAACCCGGTATAGGATTCTTCAAGGAAGTCAGTCCGAAATGTTCTAGATATGCCCTTAGAATAGGGAACCTCAATACCGCCTCACATTTACTGAAATCCATAATTTGCCACCATTATTCAATCTGTTGTTAGTTTAAATAAGAAATGCTAATTCTTCCTCACTTTTCTTTCTATTTTCACAGGGTCTTCACTTGTTAATACATTGACAATTCTAGCCCTCAGAGTTGTACCCAATCCCTTGATGGCTTTGAGCGATTCAGGGTGACACATCTCTTCTATGCTACCGCACTTTTCCAATATCCTTTCCGCTACATCAGTTCCGATACCCGGTATGGTAAGTAGCACATCTAACCTCAAATCATTAGAGGCTACTCTCCTGAGTGATTGCGCTCCGTGACGGGCTGCGGGTTTGTGCAACTTGTCATGTAACTTGATTACAAACAAAGCAGCCTCACTCATGTTAGGTGTAAAGAATACTTGACAGTCAAAGTCTGACATGATTCTAGCGATGGTCCCTGTCAATTCATTCTGAACAGCAGTATAGGTTATCCTCCTACCATTGTTCTTAGCCATAGCCACATACTTGTCTATGCTACCGTGGATAAGTAAGAAGAACCGTTCATAGTTTGCATCCATGTTATCCAGTTGCCTCCATAGGTGACCACTGTGGCTGGACTGGAACAGGTCAGTGATACTCTTGGCCTCTACCAAGGCTCCACCTAGTAGGTAATCCCCTACTACCAGTACCTGTCTAGATACTGTCATGCCCGCCTTGTTAGCCTTCCTCTCTATGGATTCACAAAGAGAGCCACGTTCATTGGAATCAATTATCAGGTCCGGTCTTTTCATCTTCTCCCTCCACTAATTCCCATAGGGCGACTTCATTAGACATACCATTACTTTCACACTTCTTGAATTGTGGTCCCTTGGATAAAAAGTTCACTAATTGATTCATGGTAGGTTGCCTTTGGTATGTCCTATGGTCCCTCAATTGTTTTTGTATAAGCAACTCATTAAGTATATGGTTAGTATTCATTATTCCCCTTCCTTTCATAACTCTTTCAATTCGTGATATGAATTGTATATTGCAATTTTTTTTACCCATCTTAATCACCCATAGACCCGTCATAATACTGACACTTTCCAACACAGAATCCTTCAGAGTATAAGGTGGAACACTTTGCATGGGTATAGCCCCTCTCAACTATACTCCTGACTTGCTGCTCTGTTTTCTCAGGTTTGTAATCCACCCAACCCTGCTCTCTGCATATGCTGGAAATCTGCTGAACATGTCTTCCCTTTTCTTCTTTGCTGATATGATAGTGAGAAAAAAAGAATCTTAATCGGTTTGCAAGGTATGTAGCAAAGTGTACTCTAGCCCTGTGAATAGGATTGCCGCCACCCATAGCAGCCTGAACCAAACAGGGTAGAACGTGTATATTGTTCAGTGATACTGTAGGGACATCTATCTCCTTTATGTCTCCCATAGTCATAGTGGTTCGCTTCTTCACCTCAAACTTCAACGGCTTCTTCCCTAACTGTGTTACTCCCTCTCTAGGGGTTTGAGATAATTGCATCAAATCCTCATAATCCAAACTGGTTATCTCTTCAGAAGTCAATGGTATCATCCAGCAACCACGTTTAGCATTGTATGAGTTGGGTATTCTAATCATGCCAGCCATATCAAATGCAACAGTAGGGTCATTACATCTGAAGTTCAGTAGTTTATCCCACTTGTTCAACAGTGTCCTACCTGAGTGTTTGATGTGTGACACCTCTGAACCATTGGTAGGTTTCAGGGATTCAGACAAGGGAACCCACACATGGTAGCCACCCCCACTGAACCACACGAAATGTTTGATGTCCTCTTTTAACAAATATTGATGTAGCCTTATAACCTCCCCTCTTGGTACTGAGAACGGGACTTCGACACCCTTTGCTTTGAAATCTTTACAATCAAAGTCCATCACGAAATGATGAATCAAGGGAGTATCATAGTCTACCCTGTGGTGCTTAGGCGCTTGAGTCCTAGTATACCCGTAGGCTGTGAAATAGACATTGCCGCTACCATTCTTACCTCTCCAGTATTGCTCAAGTTCCTGAGCGTTCTTGACCATCCTTCTATACCCTAGACCTCCATCTATCGCTGGAAGTTCTAGGACTTCCCTTGGGTAATCAAGGGGAATGAAAGACATACTCTCACTCTCTTTCTATCCTTATCACACAATCTTTGATAATATGTCTGAATAATTTTTCAATTCTTTCTTCTGTGAAATGAGCAGGATTGACTGTGTACACCATTGTCCAATGTGTAGGGCCTTCAGGCTCAGGTAAATCCATATCCATATACTCATCCAGTGTGGTCTGTCTATACTTCTTACACTCAAACATTTCCTTACCTAACTGCATAGCCCCGACTTGTACATCTACATGAGATGGGGTTATTGCGTTTAATGTCGCTTTAAGCGCTAGTGTCATTGTTTTTTTGTTCATTTCTTTTCGCCCTCCTTTTCTTTGTCCTAACTTCTATTTCCTCATCTATGTAATCTTCAGTCCAAGCAGGACAAACATCTTGGAAAGAACACCAATCGCATTTGAATCGCTTATAACCGGGGTCAGGGGGAAACTCATGTTTGATATATGCTTGAATGAGTCTTACAATTGATTTGTCTAAACTCTTAGGAGTGAACTTAGCATCCTTGGTAGACTCATAATAGATGTGTACTCCTATACCATCATTGATATTCCCACCCGGAAACTCCCATCCCCAATGAGTGATAGGTAAAAATTCATCATGTAGACTATGTTCCAACAACATCTTGTAAAACTGCATTTCCTTTCTCATGTCAGGTTTCTTTGTACTTTTCCATTTTCCTGTCTTCAATTCCATCAGAGCATAACCATCATCATCAGCAAATATGCTATCAATAAAACCTGACATGAGAAAAGGAATTGGTTCACCGTCAACCTCCATTACTCTATGTCCATACACTTGGGCTTCACAAGACACAGGCTTCCAACCCTTACCTCTAGTAACCATGAATCTTTCAAATTGCCAGTCAAGCCATTGTCTGTTTTGTTCCTCTTCTCCAAACATATAGGGTGTAGGTGGTAGTGGTACTACATCATGCATCATGGTTCTAGCCCTCTCTATAAGACCCTCATCACATAGACTCAATATATCAGGAATGTATTCATCTACATTATCCCAAAAATATTCCATTACATCGTGAACATTCTTTCCTCTGATATGATGTGGTTCGTCTTCACCTCTTAAACCCTCAAATTTTTCTAGATAGAATTGTTGAGGACACCAGTTGAATGTACCTAAAGTAGACTTACTGATTCTTAGTATGTCACCATTATGTTCTTGCGGATTCCAAGCATAGGTACTCTTGCGATAAAGTTCTTTCATCTCTTCATGGGGGTAATCATCTATGGTAGGTCTTGTGCCTTCTCCACCATCAGGAGAATTAGGATTCCATCTCATTCCTTCACCTCATATGCCTCTAGTGTGAATCCTTCCTTTAGATTCCTAGCCAGTTGACAACCCAATCTAATCTTCTGTGTGGATTCAAGATTCCAAAATGAATCATGCTCAAGATTGAATCTCTTCTCAATATGATTGCACAATTCCTGCCTTGACATCTCCTGAAAATCTTCAGATATCATCTTGTTCAAAATCACCTCAGTCTCATGGTTCAGTCTCTTGTCTAAGAAGACATAGACATGCCCCATCACTACCAGTATCTTTCTGATTGTCCATTGTATCATATCACATCACCTATTAGTTTCTCTAGACAGGTAGCAGCATAGGTGAGAGCCTCAGGTTGGTATCTAGTGTTAGCCCTCTTAGCCTCATCCCTCCACCATATAATCAATTGACGCATTTGCCCCTCCAATGCTGTTTCTTTGGTTATCAATCTCTCAAGATACACTGTTCCATCCATCAGTTCTTCTTGTAGATGTACCATCCATTCCTTGTTGGTAAGGTCATCACGCTCCATCGTGACTCCGTACTTCTTCTTGCCCTTCTTGGAGCGAGCGATTATTTTATCACAGACTGCGTTTTCAATTCTGCTCAAAGGTCATCCCCCACTCGGTCAATCTAGTCTGTCTACTCTCAAATACAAATCCGTATTCATCTAATGTTGTTTGTCTCATTCTTATCACCAATATATTTTTGGAACCTGCTTGTTCACTATGCTATCTAAATCCCACTCCAATGTTTCATACACTAACTTGAGTTTAGCAGTCACGAACTTCTCTACTATGGTAGTCCAGTCGATAGAGAAGCCCTTCAAATCCTTTTCATCCTTGTACGCACCATAGGCTATCATAGGTTGACCCTCAGGTACACCATCAACATAGACATACTGCACACTGTTGCCCTTGAGTATAGGGTCCTTAGGGTTGGTGTATGTATTGTAGTAGTGAGCAGCCCTAGAGCCAGCACTCGGCTTCTCATAGTCATCATAGTCCTTCTTGATGCGAGTGTGAATAGTAATATCAGTGGTAGGTCTTTCACCCTTATGTAGTTCCTTGACTATGGGCCTGATAGAATCTCTAACAGTGTCTTCATCAGCACCAGTGGATATTAAATTGAAGGCTATCTTCTGTATCTCCTTAGTGATAGGCGCAGCATTAGCCGCCTTGATTTCAAATCCAGTGACCTTCATCTCACCCTTCTCAGATTCAGGATAGGACTTGATACCAAAGTTTCTGTTCTTGGTTGTACCAGTGAACCAGTAGGGAAAGAAAGCCTCCAACTCTACATCAAGATGAACCATTCCTAATTCATCCTGTGATACCTTAGTCAAGTGTTCAGCCAATTGTTTAGCCTTATCAAATGGGACTTGTATGTAAGCAGAATCAGTGTGACCTGCTAGAGCCTTGTACCCTGACTTCTCACTTTCAGATATCAATATCCTGATACTCTCTCGGCCTTTGTAAGTGATACTTCTAGCAATGTCATATCCACTCCAAGCCCCACCTAGTCTCCTTATCCCACACATTCCATATAATGCGTTCACCGACACCTTGGTAGCCATCTGTAACATATGGTAACCAAGTTTCTCATCAGCGTCAGTAGCCTCTTTGTACAGTCTCTTGTATTCCTTTCTGAGTTCTAACATCTCTTCAACCACTGAAGGTAATAACCCCTGCTTGGATTGGTCCCAATGAGTCCCATTACCTAGACTGAGTATACCTTCACCCGGACCCTTGACTTGAGTAGTATAACAGAGATTATTACTGAGAATTATGTTGGGATAAAGAGATGCAAAATCCAACAATGCTACACCTTCATGTCTACCCGCTACAGGAGGCATGACCCAAGCAGCATCCAACTTCTCTCTATCTTCAGCATAACTTGACATTGCTTTCAGGTCAGTCCTTCTACCTATCAGACCCCTGAAGTATCGACTGACATTATGTGTGCTGAAGAATGCCACACCACACAAACGCTGTAAGGCTAGATGGAAGTCTATGCAGTGTAGTTTCTCATCACACTGTCTAAGTAATGTAGAATCTCTGAGACAATAATCCACGAAGGTATCAAAGTATTCATACCAGCCATTGAAGACTGTCATCTCAGGAACCTCATTGGTCAACTTACCCCCAAAGCCTAGTTCCTTACCCCACCAATCCAGTTTCCTAGATTGGGCCTGACCCTTACCTGACTTATGCCATACACCCTCAAAGCCACTACCGTCACCCCAAGGTGCAGAGGTATCGAAAATCAATCTCCCCTTGATAGGTTGAGCAGTAGATTTGTATTGCTTCTTCTTATGTAGCCTTATAACCTGATTGAGTGGAGACAACCTACTAGGATTATCCAACCTTCTCAATAGGTGAGGTAAGTCAGCCCCTGTTATCCAGTGGGCCACTAGGATGTCAGGGTCACAGGCATCTAGATGGTCAAGGAATCCTCCATGCATACTACCTTCTGAGTTATACATGTGCAGTTCATACCCACCCTCTCTGTCTATCCATTGTATCTTCTTCTCAGCGTCTTCCTTCCAAGCAAACACCACAGGATGTTCAGCATGGGTATCATCAACAGCCATGACCGTAGTGAAATCCTCTTCCGGGTCCCACTCCAAATCGAAATACCATATCCTAGGTTTGAACTCAGGTATCTTATCAGGGTACATACTCAGGAGAACTTGGTCTACATACTGTAGGTCTGCCTCATAGGTAGCCTTAGGAAAACCTTGCTTGATGTCCCATAAGTCACTAGGCTTCTCTACTGTCAACTTGTACAGTGGTTCTCCATCTATACCAGTAGCAACCTGAGTCTTATCTATGAATGCCATAGGGTATCTTCTGAGTATATTCTCCTGCTTCCATTCTTCTGTACTTTTCTTTATCCAGCAGAAGGGCGCTTGCCACTTCTCATCTTCAGGTGATAGATGTTGTTCTTGTAGTACCCCATTGGCATCTCTTGTTCTCATGTATAGCCAAGGTCTGTCATCTTGAGTAGAGTAATCATGATACCAGTCGATTATCATTCTACCAACTCGTTTATTTTATTACCCAAATCTTTTACCCTACTGTTCACAGTAACAACCATTCTCTTGAGTGTTCCCATTTCATCTTCTACTACTTGTTTGACTATATCAGGTAAGATTTCATGTAGTGTCTTCTTTACAAAGTCAGGACCGATAGATTCTAGGTGTGCTGACACTGATTCTTCTATGGGTTTTATCTTTTCTTTTACTTCAGATATGATTTCTTTACGCACAGGTATCATCATCTCTTCTATCTCTCGCTTTAGAGTTTTGACATCTTTTTTCAGTGTATTTGTGTCTGCAAATATGTTTTTTCTTGAGGCATCTCTTCTCCAAGTCTTACATTTTGGACATATATTCTCTCTACTCTTTATGGAGTACTTACGGAATTGTTGTTTACATTCCAAACATATTGTGAATAGACTCATGCTCAGTCCTCCGCCATGTCTACTACCATGAGAATGACTGAACCATTGTCATACTCTTGTTCAAAAATCACAGGTGTACCTTCACCCATATGTACATCAGTAGACTTACTCTCAAGATAGTTCAGACAATTAGGTAGCCACTCACCATAACATGATGCTATTGTATTGGATGGTCCCTTTGAATTAGACATAGGTAGAGTTGTAAACAACCTACCACTGACCACCTTACCCGCTACTATACCAAACTCATTTTCTCCACAGTGCATCCTCAATTTGAATGAGGATTCTTTAGCCACCAGTGATTTCATATCAGCCAGTGTTGTCAAATCCGTAGCGTCGATGTTTCCATGTGCAGTAATCTCTTTCTTACCTATGTGTGACCACCCATTATCTGTGGCTTTCTGTATCATCGCTCTAACTATGGGAACCTTAGATGCACTTTCAATTTCAGTAGTAGATGGAATCTGTAGTTTGTTTGCACCACTCTCTATGTGAAACGGTTTACTCTCAGCCGTTTGTCTCAGGGTGACAATATCATTCTTGGATGCTTTGAGAAACTTCAACACCTTATGTAAATCTGCTATGTTGAACGTGCCTTCCTTACTGATACTACCCTCAGGGACTATCATCATCTTACGGATGTAGTAGGTGGCGTAAGCCATCTCAACCGTTACCTTAGAACCAGCGCATAATACCTTCAGGTCAGGTATGTCCTTACCCACAGAGGATAAGAACTTCAGCAACTGATTTCTATTCATATCTAATCTAGTCATAATATCACCTCAGGAGGGGGGAACAGGTTCGTGGTGATTGAGCCACTATTCCGAATGTGTGAAACTTTTCCTGTAATTACCCGACAAACCCCCATTGAGTCTCATAGAGTCCCATCATACAAAGCAGGTAGGCCACGCCACTCAGGAGGCTTATCCTGTTCTGTAATGAATATGGTTTTCCTCTGTCCCTGTAGCATAGCATTGGTCTTACACTTATCGAATGTAGCAGTATAGATACTCTTGATGGTGACACCGTCATCATCCACTTCATCATGCCTATTACATATGATGATGGTAGGAAGATAATTGTTGCTTGCCTTCTCCCAATCGGGCCTCCACTTACCTGTCTGTTCATTAGCACCATAGGAATAATTTGTCATCTTCAAATGAGTCTCCCAATATACTCTGACTCCTAACTTGACCAGCCTTCTAGAGATGGCAGTCAACTGATGAAATCTTGTCTTACGGATAGACCAATCCCATTGGCTACTGACTCTAGTATTCTCACCAGCCCCACGATTGTCTGCTGCTTCTATACCATCCCTAGAAAGTCCTAGGTCAGTAATACGCATGTTGTTTATGCACACTTGGTCCCAAAGGTCGCATCCACTTATCAGAATACCCCATATCCTTTGACCATCATACTCAGGGTCTAATTGTTTAGCACCTATGTCTGCTGCATACTCACAAATATCAATGACTCTTTGATGAGTACCAACGTAATCATTTACTGTCCTTTCACCCTTCTGATACACCCAAGGGTCCCAATTGATAATGCTTCTATCCTCAGAGTAGTATGCATCATGAAGCATGGTTCCACCGTTATCGAAATCCTTTATCCACAGTTCATCCTTCTCATGTCTGTTCGGGTCTTTGTCATAAGCATCCAATACCAGTCCACTCTTACCACTACCCTCATGCCCTGCTAATGCAACCCATTGATGTGAGCCGGGTCGCATATCTGCAATGACTTTTCTTTCATGATTCAAACTCTGAAACGTGGTTCCAGTGACCGGCTGTGCCGTTACCTTCTCTGCCTTCTTCTCTGCCTTCTTCTCTTTCTTTGCTGTCTGTTTTGCTTCTACTGTCTGTCCAAATCCTGCCATCATTCATCACCTTCTTTATCAAATTCAATTATCCATATTTGATTATCATTAGGAAGAACCTCAAGACGCAACCCTGTCTTACCTGTCTTCTCTTTACCTACATACATTATCAATATCCCTCCAAAATTATATTCGCTAATGTAAGCACCGCCGCAGCGACCATTGCACTGTCAACTGATGTTTCACCAGTGTCTTGTGTAATGTGTGCTAGGCACTTATGGAAGTCATTCAATACCTTACTATTCATCATTCATCACCTCCGAACTGACCTACTGATGTGTTACCACCACTAGCCCTTTGTCGAATACGTCTTGGGTCTGCAAACACTCCTAGCACCTTGATACTAG
>Ga0098052_1001931_pt1 | contig 12658 bp, 11 predicted proteins | sample 15_taG_FD_81591 | JGI IMG/M metagenome (GOLD analysis project Ga0098052, IMG submission 81591) | Marine viral communities from the Subarctic Pacific Ocean - 15_ETSP_OMZ_AT15312 metaG | ecosystem: Environmental > Aquatic > Marine > Oceanic | place: Pacific Ocean | collected 2015-01-18 | reverse complement strand
GAATGGGAGGAGACGGGCAGTGATCGGGTGATGCGGACTCCCGGGCGAGATTCGTCGGGGCCGTCGTGGGCCCGCTTGTGCAGGATCCGGCCTTCGGCGGTGAAGCGGTTCTCTGCCCAGGCTTGTTCGAGGTGGATGAGGGCGGTCTGCCTGGGGCAGAACAGCAGGTGCTGGAGAGCCGAGAGGGGCAGGAGTTGGTCTTCGGTGAACATTGGGAGGGTTCTCCAGCAATACCGCGGGGATCCTGGACCACCGCTGTTAGACCGCGGTGGTCAGGTCGGAGTGACGTGCATGAGGTCAAATGCGCTCGATGATCTCGATGCCCTCGGGAATGGCAGACTTGTCGATGGCGACGTCGTAGTCGCTAAAGGACCGTGGGACTTCCACGTCGTCCTTCTTCTTCACCGAGACGGCCTCGAAGAGCTTGTGTGAAGGGGCATTGCCGAGCTCGTTGTCGTGCTTGAAAATAACGAGTGCTCGGGGGTTCATACTACCGGCCGGTCGCGCGGCAGACTGGTCGAACTGGAATGCATTTTCCAGAGATTTGAAGAGGAGTTCGAGATCATCATCGCTGAACCCTGTCTGCTGGGCGAGGAATGGGTTGACGAAGCCTTGGGCCTTGTAGAGCCCGTAGGGGATGGTGAACTTGCGGCCCATGGTGCGTTCTTTTTCGATGTCCTTTTCGTTGGTCACCGAGGAACGGGTGATGGCGTGTTCGCTGGCAACGATGGGGTCGATGGAGCGGGCGAAGGAGATTTGAACCGGTCCGCGGACCTGTCCGCAGTTCACCTCGGTGGACATGACGGCACCGAAGGTGCGGACGTCGTAGTAGTTCTCGCGCATCCAGGCAGTGGCCTTGTCTTTGATCTCAGGTTTAACCTTTTTCTCAGGCTTCTCATCGATGGCTTTGTAGGCATCCTTGTGCTGGTTATTGTGGACAGCGCCCTCGGTGAAGTAGATTCGCTTGCCGTCGGCATTGTTGCCGGTCATGGCGACGAAGTTTCGGATCTTGCGTTTGAGGCAGACGTCGGTGACGAGGCCCTGGCCGGACTCGACATCGACGCGGGGGAGGTTCCCGGCATCGGGGTCGCCGTTGGGGTTTGCGTCCTGGGCGTCGAAGAGGAAGAGGAAGTCGTAACGGTTGTTCATGATGGTTGGTTTGTTGGTGTGTGAGTGTTCGGTTTTCAATTTGATTTAGGCGGGGGCGTTCTCTGGTTGTTCATGCTTATCCGTGGTGAACAGGCACTTTCGCTGATGATAGTATCCCAGAATGAACTGACCTTGCTCGATGAGGGTATGCGTCTTTTTGGTTCCGCTGAGGGGCCATTTGATTTCCGCCATTAGTTTGTCGAACTGCACTTTTCTGCCAGGATTCAGGTGCCGTTGATGGTGGACAGAGAGGGTTTCGAGTCGCGGAAAAATCGCCGCCGGGGTGGCGCATGCACTTGAGAAATACTTTTCCTTGATCGTGCTCTTCAGGCGCTGATTTGTTTGCGCGTAGTGTCCTTCTTCCTGAGTTTTTTCGAGCACGGCAAAAAGGCGTCCGTGCAGATAGGCTGGATCGGTGCTGTCTTGGTCTAACATGATGGGAATGGTCTGGTTGTGGTTTCTGACGAGAATGGCTTTGAGGGTGGCGGCCCGGAGGTAGTTGATTGAGCGGTCGGCATGGATGCGGCGGATGATGGCGGAGAAGAGGGCTTCGGGGTAGGGCGTCCCCTCAATGATGGAGCGGGTAAGAGCTCCAGCGAGGAGGGGCGGAATCTTGCTCTCATCCGGAAATTTCCCCTTCGGTGGAGGAATCTGTCTCAGCAGATCCATGACTGTCGGATATTCTGGGTCAGCGTGACGTTTGCCTGAGGGTTCTCCGAACATTCGGATGATTCTCAGGCACTCATGGTGCCTGTGAAGGGCTTGAAGCAGTTCCTTCAGGGTCGAGCGGTGAAAGAACCGAATGGAAAACCTGCCCGGATTGGGCTGCTCAAGGCCAAGAATGTAGAAGGGCGTGTCCATCTCTCCGAATTCATGATAGTTGGTGCCCGAGCGGATGGCTTTGAGCAAACTCTCGATCTGCTCGCATCGCGACTTGTCCTGAGCGTCTTCGACTGCTTGAGAGCCGGCGGAGAATAGATCTGCAAAGATGTCTTCGACGAGTGTCGGCTTCTCGGTCCAGAAGACGGTTGTGGTGTCACATAGTCTTAGTCGATGCTTGGTTTTCATCGGACCGTCCAGAAGTGAATTCAGGGCTGTTGCGTAACGGAAGGCTATACTCTCGCTGATGGGGCAGTTCTCAGTTTTGGATCTGCCATACGACTCGTAGGAGGTGTTTTCTTGGATGCCAACAAGCGCGATGGAGCTCTTGAATCCTTTAATGTCGGGGTGAATTCTGCAAACAGGAGTGACCTCTCCGGAGACAAGGCATTGTTCGATAGCGGTGTCTGGATTGCCGTGAGCTTGTTGCTGAATCCACCATTGTTTGACGCTTGCATCGTCGTGAACGCAGTTTTTCTCTCCTTGGATTTGCCATGTCCCAAAGTTGGTTCCAATCAGCTCAAGGATCGGGTGGTTCGCACAGGATTTGGGCGACCATTTTTCCAAAAAGCGACAGACAGCGGAAAACGCCGGAGCATTGATCTCTTTCTCCTTCGAAAGGTGGAGTTGTCGAAATGCTCCGAAGCACTTGGAACCGAAACCATCTCGCTTACCAGCGATTTGGTTCCCGAGCATGTATTCAGGTTTGTCGCACATGAACTGCGCTTTAATTCCGCTAGTTCGTTTCTCATGAGCAGGAACCTCAAGGCGATCAGGGATCATTTGACCTCTGGGATTTTTGATCCGGGCGTCCTCGATCGCCACGAGATTACCGTCGGATTTGATGACGATGCGGAAGCTGATCTTCTGAGGAGAAAAGCCGGGAGGGGAGATCTCGTAGGCCGCGTCTTCGGCGAGCCGGGTGTAGAGTTCGTTGAGGGATTGTAGAATCATGGTGAGAGGGGAGTTCAGATTTGAAACGGGAGGGAGGGAACCTTGATTACGCCGTCGTTCATCGAAGCGCGAAAGAAGTGTGGGGTGGTGGATCGAACCTTCTTTGTTGCTCGATCTTGATCGAACTCGATGTCGTGAAGCATGAAGCCGAGGTCTTTTTCGCCGGAGAGGGATTCGTTGGGAGTGGGGAGGTCTTGTTCGGATTCGATGAGTTCGAAACGGACGGGGAACTCACGACAGCCGAAATATGGTTGGTGAAAGGCTTGGCCCTTGCGGGCACGGCGCTTGAACATGTCGAGGTGCTTGCCGACGGCCTCGGGCTCGGGGATTTCTGGGCCGTCCTTATCAATGCGGGTGTCGATGACATGGACGTGGGCCTTGATGAGGTAGGAAACGTCCTTGAGAAGGAGGGAGGCGCGCTGCTGCCGGTTGTCGGCAACATCCATGGCAGGACGGATATCGGGGTTGGACATGGCGGCGTTGACACCGGCGGGTCCTTTGACGGAGATCTTTGAGGAGACCTCGTTGCGGCGGATGTTTGTGAAGCGGATGGGATTGAGGACGTGAATCTCGTCGATGACCCATCGAATTTGAGGCTTCCAGTAGATGGCTTCAAGTATACCGCGGGCAGCGGATGGGGTCATGACGTCGTAGGAGACTCTCTCGACCTTCATTTCGGGGCGAGAGAACAAGGCGTAGTCGCCGGAGACGTGCAGATTGATTCCGTAGTTCATGATGAGACGATGAGTGGTTGTGAAGAGCTGTGGTCTTCTTCGAAGGTGAGGCCGAAGTGGTTGGAGTAGTGGAGATCGGTGGAGACGAGGGCGTGGAAGTCGCCGTCGCGAAGGGTTTCGATGGAGCGGATGTTCTCGTCGCGGAGCCGCGGAGGGACCTGGACGGTGTAGCGTTGAAGGGCGCGGAGGAGTTGCCGATGGAGGGGGATGGAGGGGCTACGCAGTTGGTCAATGAGTTCTCGCGCTCTATCGTCGAAAGGGATGATGATGGGGACTTGCCAGTCGTTGATGAGGCGGAACTTCTTGGCGACTTCTGAGAATTGGAAGTGGAGGGGAAGTTCGCGGTCCTGCTGGAGTCGGAAGTCATTGAGGATCGCCTTGGAATCCCAGCGTTTGCTTTGCTGGTAGTAATAGAGGTCGAAATAGTGCCGGATGGCGTCCTGACCAAGGAGATCGGGATGGAGGTCGATGAGTTGGTTGGCGACCTGGGCGGTCTCACGGAAGTATGTTTCACCTCTCTGGTCCTCGGGGCGGAAGATGTAGGTGTTGCCAGGAGTTGGGAGCTTGCCGTTGCGGTTGCACCGTCCGGCGGCCTGTGCGATGGAATCGAGACCGGCGAGAGCGCGGAAAACGATCGGGAAGTCCACATCGACACCGGCTTCAATGAGTTGGGTGGAGATTACCCGGGTGGGCAGGCCGTCGGTGAGACGGGTGCGGACTTCCCCGAGGATCTCGCTGCGGTGCTGCGGGCACATGAGGGCGGAGAGGTGATAGTTGCCATCTGCCTCGCCGACTGATTTGAACAGTTCCTGAGCGTGTTTGCGCCGATTGACGATGCACAGAGTTTGGGGCTGGGAGGCGACTCTCTCGACCAACTCGGTGTCGGAGAGGTCCCCCAGAGAGATGACCTCAACGCGTTTCAGGGCAGCGAAGAGAGAAACGGGGTCTTGGATGATCTCGCGGCAGTCCCTGAGGCCGATGGGGAACTCCTTTGCTTCGTAGTGGATGGCCGGTTGGGTGGCGGTGCAGAGGACCGTGGTTGTGTGATAGTGGTCGGAGAGTTCTTGAAGAACCCTGAGGCAGGGGCTGAGAAAATCCACTGGGAGGGATTGTGCTTCATCAAGAATGACGACGGAGTTTGCGATGTTGTGGATTTTGCGGGAGCGGGAGGTTTTGGCTGCGAAGAGGGATTCGTAGAACTGGACGGAGGTAGTGATGACGATGGGTGCTTCCCAATTCTCGGCAGCCAAGCGGGACCTGTTGGACTCCTTCTCAGGGGATAGTGAACTGTGATGCTCGATGAGGGGTTCGAAGTTCTCTGTGGCGAGAGGGGCAATGATCTCGCGAATGACCCCAGCGTTTTGCTCGATGATGGAAGTGAAGGGGACTACGTAAATGACGCGGCGTTGATCGTTCGCAACGGCATGACGTAGAGCAAAGCTGAGTGAGGAGAGGGTTTTGCCGCCTCCGGTGGGAACTGAGAGAGAAAAAATGCCGGGAGGACCAGGGGCCGCGTGGCGGCAGTTCTCGACTACGGTGCGGCGTTGTCGGTTGACGATGTCTTCTGGAGTCGGCTTAGGGAAGGCGTCGATACGTGCGTCAATGAGGGCAGCGAGATCGGTGAGGATGTTGGCCGGGGCGCGGTTGCGGTCGTTGGTCCTCTCGGGACTCATGAAGGCCTCGGTAGCGAGAAAGTCGGCATCAACGAGGCTGGAGAAGATCAGACGAGTGAAGAAGCTGAGTGAGAAGGAATCCCCCTGAAGGAAGGGAGGAAGAGGCGAAGTCGGGACGGTCGTCACCTCCGGCGGGGCGCTGGAGAAATCTGGGATGTCGGACTTTCGGAGGCGGGTGGCTTGGCAAGACCCGTTCGAGGTGCCGTTGAGGAGGCCGGAATGGTGCCCCGCAATCGGATATCCAATGACGTGACCGAGGATTGGATGGGCTTTGATGGAGTGTTGCGCTCCGGCGGTGGAATGGTCGAGTTTGCCAGAGGGACTAGCAGTGTTGGGATCCACTTTGGCGGCGAGGTAGGATTGCCACTCGGGGGAGAACTTGCCGAGGTCGTGCCAGAGACCGGCGAGGTAGGCCCATTGGCGCGCGGCTTCACGGTCATCCCCTGGCGGAAACATGTCGGCGGCAAATTTGCCCGCCCACCACGCGACTTTGTTGAGGTGACCGTGATCCGGTTGGAGCGTCGCACACTCGGAGCAGGTTGTCCGCTTACAGCTCGGGCTGGCGGAGACCGCAAAAGACGTAAACAGAGGCTCCCACTCCTCTCTAGGGGCTGGGGTGATCCCATCGCGAAGGGTTTTGCTATGGGCGTAGACTTTCACCGACTTGGATACTTGTTGTCTTTTTTGTGTAGGCAGGGAAGCCGAATCACTTGCAATTATGTCTTTTGGGATAACGAATTACTCCAACGCGCGATTCTTGCAGCACATGCGGCAATGTAGTCTTGCAGGGTAGGACAAATACGGGGCGAGGGACGGTGAAGGCCAGGAAGCACGATTGGCCGACTACGCTCAGGCTCTAATTGCTGAGGGGTCTCGCAACACTGCCTTTCCCCGAAGCACGGAAGAGTTGAGCGAAATGAACGACCTATATCAGGAGGCGGCGGGGACTTGACCGCCCCCTCCTACAGAGTCTGCGCCGTGGCCCCTTGGCCGAGACTGAGGTGGGGATGTATGCAGTGGACGATTTCGAGCTCTGACGTGGTGTTCGGTGAAGGGTTGGGCGATTGAGGCGTAACAAGTTACGCGCCCTCTCCCACTCAACCCAACCGCCGCCGCTCCGGCGGTTCTCTCCCCGGCTTGCCCACCCGCTTCCGCGCCTCCCTGACCACTTTCTCCAGAGGCAGGCCCAGGGTGTCCGCCCAGTCGATCCAGAACGCCAGGGATGGGATGCGCTCACCTGCCTCGGCGCGGTGGAGGGCGGCACGGTCGAGGAAGCTGGAGGCGGAGAGAGCGTTCTTGCTGGCTCCGATCTTCTCGCGACGCTCCCGGAGCACGGTTGCCATCTCCTTGACCATCTCGTCCGCCTGCGTACTTGCCATTTGTAAGTATCTCAGGTGCAGGGACATCTGTGCAGGTGCGGTAATGGTGTAGCGGATGCGCACAGTTCAAGCTTGGTTCGGGGGGCGGGTTGTGAGAGAAAGATGATCGGAAAGCGGTTCCTAATTCCTCTGAAATCATGAAAAATCTGATATTGGTGACCCTAGTATTGAGCCTTTCTCCGGGCATGATGGCGCAGGAGAGTCTGACTTCCAGAGAAGCCAACGCAAAAAAGGCTGTCGATTCCGCAAGAGAACTTGCTGATACCGTAGAACGTATCGAGCACGCACGATGGGAGCGAAAGTTGCGGGAGCGCCAAGAATTGGAATGGAAGCGGCAGGACGAGGAATATAGGACTAGAACTACTAGCAAAAAGTCAGAGCTAACGCATTCAAGTCAGGACGTTTACGCGAAGTTGTCGAAATTGCCGACGCCTAAAATACGGTTGGAAGCTGAGAGTGGAGATGTAGCAGCGCAATGGGCTCTTGGTGCTCGGTATTACTACGGCAAAGGCGTTCCAGTGGATCTGACCCTATCCTACAAGTGGCTGAACATCGCTGCGTCCTCCGGAGATGAGGTGGCCCGGGATGATCTCGGCAAAGTGGCTCTTGAGATGACGCAAGAACAGATAGCCGAAGCACAAAAAATGTGCCGGGAGTGGAAGCCGAAGGGAGTCAGTGGGAGCGATCAGAAGATTCTTTTTGCGCATGATTGGTTACTGAATACAGGCTATGATCAATTCAGTCTCTCATTCGAGAAGTCAGGCAATGTTAAGGTGGTTGGGAAGGGAGGTGCCCTAGAGTGGACGTGGGCCGTTGCCTCCGACCGTTTTCTAATATTGGATCACGGAGACGGCGACTCAGCGTTTTTTGACTTCGGAGATCTTTCTGATCTGAAAGTGCAAGGACGCACCCGCAAGAAGGGGCAAGAGTGGATACTGCGCCCTGCAGCCCAGAAAGACGGCGAGTCTAGGGAGAGTAGGCGGCACTAGCGACTCGTTGGGTAGCGCGGAGGGGTGCCAGAAGTGATCACCGCGATGAACCACAAGAAACAACTCCCCCCCGCCTGGGTAATAATCGCGACAGCGGTGTTCTGTTTCGTCGCCATCGCGGATCTCCCATACGGCTACTACCGCCTTCTCCGGTGGGTGGCGTGTGCGGTCGCCGTTGTGTCCGTGATCCAGTTGGCGAGAAGCGGGAAGTCCGGGTGGGCGTGGGGCATGGTGCTGGTGGCTATCGTCTTCAACCCGATCCTGCCGGTCCACTTCGAGAAGGCCACGTGGCGGGTGCTGGACGGTGGCGCGGGGTTGGCGTTCCTCGGGGTGCTATGGGTGTCTCGGAAAGGCAGGGCGACAGGTGAGGGCGGCGAGGGCCAAAGCGGGTGAGTCTCTGAAAACGACATGAGCAATGAAAACAGTCCATACCCTAGTTGTTGACTCCGTGGCACTCCTGTGCTGCGGAGAGGTTGACGCGGTGATCCCGTTCGCCGGGGGCACGTATTCCGAGAACTCTCACCTTTGATGTAAAATGCTTGGGACAATCTTCATGGTGGTGATTCTAGTGGAAGCATACCGCTGTTGCTCGAGACATTAAAGGATTGTTCCTTGGGGTATGAATTGTCGACGTGACGATCGGGAAGTGTGATGTGGTCGGCGTGACGACGACCCCGGGAGTCGTAACCGTGGTGTGGAGGTGTTCGCCTGCTACCTTGGGACTGCCGTCGGAGAAGGTGGTGGGGGAGGTTCGGCGGGTTTTGCTGCCGGGATCTTGCCGAGGTCGAAGAGGGTGAGGAGGGCGCGGTGGTCGCTGGCGTCGCGCCAGAGCGGATCATCGATGGTGAGGCACTGGTCGCTGACGATCGCCTTGCGGATGGCCTTGCTGACGAGAACGAAATCGAAGCGCGAGTAGACGTGCTGGTAGTCCCAGTAGTGGGTCCAGACCTCACCGCGGGAGTCGGAGTGGTGGATGGCCTCGAGGTAGGGCTTGGAGTTGTAGACACCTTGGATCGAGCGGACCGCGGTGGCCCGGCGGGTGTTGTTGAGGTCACCGTAAACGACCACCTTGGCCTCCTGGTTGTCGGCAAAGATCGTGTCGGCGTGTTTGCGTAAAAGGTTGGCTTCGTTGCGACGCATGAGTTCCTGGTTCGCGTTCGGGATCTCGCGCTTGGACTTGAGGTGGGCGCCGAGGAAGTGGAAATCGTGTCCGTTGATGTCGATGCGGGCGTGGAGGATGCCGCGTCTCATCACCATCGGGGTGCCCTGCAGCTTGTAGTCGAGGCTCGGGGCCGGGCCGCGTGGCTGGATCGGATACTTGGACAGGAGCCCGAGGAAGCGTGTCGTGTCGTTGCCGCCGGCGTGGCGGGCGTGAGGGAGGTCGAGACCGGCCTCTTTCAGACGGCGCTGCAGGTCCTCGAGCGTATCGGGGGCGCCGACTTCGCAGACGCCGAGAATGTCGGGCTTGGCATCTGCGATGATCTTGATGAGTGGCTCGATTTCCTTGGCGGGCTTGAAGGCCTGCGGGTCGCGCTTGCCGTCGACGAAGCGCGACATGCGCAGGTAGTCCTTGAGATTGTAGGACAGGAAGCGGAGCGCGTTCGGATCCGGCTCGGGTTCTGGCGCGACGACCGGTTCCGGGGCGGGTGCGGGAATTGGAGCGGGCTCCGGTTCCGGGGCGGGTTCTGGCGTGGGGGCCGGAGTTGGCGCGGGAGCTGGTTCAGGTTCTGGAGTGGGTTCCGGGGCGGGTTTTGGCGTGGGGGCCGGAGTTAATACAGGAACAGACGGTGGCCATTCCTGAGACCTTTTTTGGGCCTTGGCTTGCGTTTGATGCCTGCAGATCTGGCAAGCGCGACGACCGTCTGCTATTGCTGCGCCGGGGTGGGTGTATACGACCAAGTTCTGCCTGTGAATCTTCTTGGCCCATTTGCAGGACCGAGAGTGATAGATGCTCCTTCCTGAGGACCCGACTACTTCGCAAATATCAGTATCTTCTTGGTTACAAGACGAGATGATTCCCACTAAAAGAGCGAGAAGTATGTAGCAAATGCCAAGTTTCGGTTGCGACCTCATTCGTGAGAATTGTTGCACGAAACCGGCGCGTTAAAAAGTTCGGACTAATTTTCACACAAAGAGGGGTTTTGTTCGTTAGTCCTCCAGATCGAAACCTACCATACAGACGGATCAAAGAATCACAGTATGAGGTGCTGTTTGGCTGGAAATCCTTTGCCTCGCTTGCTTTCCTCCGATTGAAGAATGGCAAAGGAGTTCAAACCTGGGGAAACGATGCCGTCAGGTGATGGCGGAGGCTCGGGATGGGGCGCTTTGAGGGGCTTGGATGACTGGGGAGCGCATGGGGAGTCGGAGAAGCTGCGGGAGTGGGTGCTGGAGGAACAGTTGGGGACCGGGGGGTGAGGGTTTAATGGTCGGTGGGATGTGCCTGTGCTACACCATTATCATGAACCGAGTGGTGTTGTGGCTGATCCCGTATGTTGGGGTGCTGTTGTTGTTCAGTTGCGATGGGAATCAGCCGCGGACATATACACCGCCCAAGCCCGAAACCGTGGAGCGGGGAGAAGATCACGAGGCCTTGGTTTCTCTGCTTCTCAATTCCCCCTTGGAGAACTCCAAGCCGTCAAGCGGGACAGAGAGCGAGATCGGGAGAACCTTGCTGGATGTGGTGTCCGGTGCCCAGGAGACGCTCGACGTGGCGGCCTACGGTTTACGCAACCAGCCTGAGATTCTGGAAGCACTGAGGGCTGCTGAGGTGCGTGGTGTCCGGGTTCGCATCGTCTACGATCAGGATGCCGGTGGGGAGTCCTACTACAGTGACACGCCCCTTCTTGCCGAGATTGGGACGTCGCGCAACGACTATGAAGCAGACCTTCATACGGCCAGCATTGCCAGCTCATACGATGGCCGCCCGATGTGGCCCGCACCGAACGAATTCAAAGGCCCTCCGCAGTGTGTGGGCTACACGATCGCTGAGGGGCGGGCGGTGGTCGCCGTTCATGCATCCCGGGAGGAGTTGAGCTTCAACGGGGACATCATGCACAACAAGTTCGTGATCGCCGACCGCACCCTCGTGTGGACCGGTTCGTGTAATCTCAGTGACTCCGGCACCGGTGGTTACAATGCAAACGCCGCGTTGCTGGTCCGATCCCCCCAGGTGGCGAAGTGGTATACCGAGGAGTTCGACCGCTTGTTCTCGGGGCAGTTTCACCGGACGAAAACCGATGCTTTCCCTCCGTGTCGCCGGGAACTGGTGATGGGCCCGCAGCGGAACCTCGTCCTTGGTTTCAGCCCACAGGACTACTGTTTCGAGAACCTCGTGGAGCCCGCGTTGAGGGAGGCGCAGGATTCGATCGACGTTGGCATTTTTTATCTCACTCACAAGCGCGTGACGGGTGAGTTGATCAGAGCGCATCGCCGGGGCGTCGCGGTGCGTGTGATCGTCGATGCCACCAGTGCCGGCAACGGCTACACAAAGCATGAGCTGCTGCGAGTCGCCGGGATCCCTGTCAAGGTCGAGAACTGGGGCGGAAAGATGCACATGAAGTGCGCGCTGATCGACGACCGAAAGCTGATCATCGGCTCAATGAACTGGACCTCGGCGGGGGAGAACAAGAACGACGAAAACACGATTATTGTCCGGAACGAGGAGATCGGGGCGGAGTTCGGGGCCCTCTACGAACGGATGTGGGCGAGCATTCCGGAACGCTGGCTGAAAGATCGCCCGGATCCCGAGTCACGGGATTCAACGGGTTCGGATCGCGACGGGATCGACAACGATTTCGATAGCCTGGTTGACGGTCGAGATCCGGGGTGTGGTTCGGATCCACCGCCGCTCCCACCGCTCCCACCGCACAGGATCGTACCGCTTGCGGACGGCTACGATCTGATCAAGGGGAACATCTCGTCCTCCGGCGCCAGGATCTACCATCTTCCGGGATCGAAATACTACGACAAGACACGGATCAATGAACGAGACGGAGAGAGGTGGTTCCCCTCCGTAATCGAGGCCCGGGAGGCGGGCTGGAGGGGAAGCCGGGCGCGATGATTTAGGGGTCGGTCGTGTGCTGTTTGTCCCACCCCAATACGAAAGTCACGATCTCCTTTTGCTCCTTTGGTGTGCAGTGGCTGGAACTGTAGGGCAGAAAGCTGAATGTAGTAGGTCATCGGCGAACCTATTCAATTACCGTCACGCATGCGGAGTCCTATATCGATGACTACAGGACGATGGTCGCTGCAGTGGTCGTAGTCAGCGGGCACGCTGACAGACTTGACTTTCAAGCCGTTGCCGAAGGCATGGTCGAAATTCGCATCTGGGTATCGGCCATCTGCTGGCCAGGTGATGCGGTCCTCGTGATTGATTCCTTCGAATAGCCAGCTCATGCCGCCATTGACGAGAATTGGGAGCGTATCCTCGCCCGCGAATTGCTCAGCATCCGGGTCGGTATTGAAGTCACCCCCGACGAGGATCGGGTCAACCGGGGTGCCCGAACGCGAGTCGTTGATATGAGCCAGTAGTTGCCGGGTTGCTTCCTGGCGTTTTTCCCGGTTTGAGAGAGCGCCCTTGGTGGTTTGAGACCCGGCATTGCTTTTGAGGTGGACCGTGTAGGTGTGTAACAGTCTGCCGTCTGGGAGGCGTAGGGAGGAGTAGGCGTAGCCGCGGGGTGGGTCGTCCACCCCGTCCTTCTCCCAGCCACGCACCCAGGCGGACTCGGCAGGGAGGTGCGAGGCGATACAGATCTGTTGACGCCCCTGAAAGGTGCTGATGGCGTGCAGCTTGAAGTTCCCAAGATCGGTGATCAGGGTGTTGAGCTCGGGGCCGGGACTAATCTCCTGGAGCAGCAGGACGTCGGGTTTTAATTCCTGGAGGGCGGCCAGAATATCTCGGG
>Ga0098052_1001926_pt1 | contig 12672 bp, 15 predicted proteins | sample 15_taG_FD_81591 | JGI IMG/M metagenome (GOLD analysis project Ga0098052, IMG submission 81591) | Marine viral communities from the Subarctic Pacific Ocean - 15_ETSP_OMZ_AT15312 metaG | ecosystem: Environmental > Aquatic > Marine > Oceanic | place: Pacific Ocean | collected 2015-01-18 | reverse complement strand
ATTCGAACATTTTTTGTGGTTTATCCGATGAGTTCGGCCACCTCGACCTTCTCACCCAGTTTCTGCACCAGATTGGTGTGGATCAGGTCCAAGGTTTCCTTTGCAAGAACACCCAGAAAGTCAGCAGGCATTTCCGAGATACCCACATGGGAAATCAATTCCCGGATCGTCATCTTGGCGAAGGGCTTGTCGGGAAGTTGCATTGCTTCCACGGGTGCCATTACCACGGGTGTTTCGATCACCGGCTCGGGAACCATGGGTTGGACCTCTTGGACCTCGACATCCTCAGGATCTTCGATCAAGAAGGTTCTCTCTTCTCTGGTGTGGACACGGGAATTTTTCCAAAGATAGACTTTGGGATTTCTTCCCGGTTGTTCATGTTCACGATCCGACATTTCGATTTGCGGGTATCGCGCCACCAGTGCTCGGAGAGCGGTGGACACCGCAAACTTTGAGTAACCTGTGATCTTACAAATTTCGGAAGCCGACAAGGGATCCTCCGAAATCTTCAAGAGAACCGCGATGTCGTCGACAGATCCGGGAGTTTCGACCGGCTGATGATAGTAGTAAAATTTGAGCGTTTCGTCCACCTTCTTTTCGACTCGGCACACCACACCCATTTCCATCAGGTCGTAGCACCACTTCTGGATAGTCGATCGATGGACTTTGTTCGCCTTCATCAAATTCGTGAGATATTTGATGGTGCCTTGTCCATTTTGTTGCAATCGTTTGTAGAAATCGTAAATACGTTGCGCTTCCATGTTCTCTCCTACGGGGTTAACTTTCGGGTCCGACCACCAATATTGAGTGATGCCGAACTCGATTTCTGATTTCATTTCTGGATAGTTGGCTATCATTCCAGAAATGACCTGACGAATTGAGTGATTGTTAGACCTCAACAACATCGTTAGTTGTGTGGCGTCTATTCGAGAGTAGCTGGTTTCCAAGCGTAATGCCGCCAGGATGCCAACCACAAGCCGAGGTTTATTTCGAAGGTCCGGGTGTATCGAGAATTGGTGTTGTTCTCTATCGCCCACTTGAAATTTCCAGGTTCCAACACTGCTTTGGATAAATCCAAGTTGCAGTAATTGGTTCACATATCCCACGACAGAGTTAGAAGTGATTCCATCGGTTAGATTTCGAAGAACGAAGATTCGTTCCCACAAGTCGGAAAACGGGGATTGGAGATCCGGATCGGAAAGAAGGTGTTCCAAAATGAGGATTTTGTTCCTCAGATGTCTTTTCGGCATGTACTTCCTCTACTGAGATTTTTTGAGGTGCGATTTTGGGACCTGTAATGGGGATTTCCTGAACGAGTACGCTACTCCCGGATTGAACGTCTCGATAACAAAAGCACAAGGATCAAAGTATCCTTTCCATGTTTCCCATAGCGATGGGAAGTTTCGAGAGCCTCGGGTTACATGTTGGGGTGATGTCGGAGAGGCTACGATTCTTAAAGAAAGAGCCTTTTTGGAGTTTTGGATTTCCCAAGCAGGTTCCCACCATCTGTACCCGTAGTTGAGTTCCCACGGATGAGGATTCAATTGTTGGACCGCTTCTAAGTCTTTATCCGTAATATCTGTGATGTCAGACACCAACACCGCACATTCCAGAATCCAGCACCAAAGCTTTTCCACCCATTGAGATTCCAAGATGCGAATGGATTCTTCAGAGCCATCCATGAAATCGGTTTGAAACACCGGGATCATGTGATCCAAGTATTCGGTTACGGATTGGAAAGAGGTGATTACGTAGTCATCCGCCAAGACGTTGTAGCGCTTAACCAAGAACCTCAACAGTCTTTTATTCAGAGTTTGGAATTGAATTCCGTTCAATTCGGGCAAGTTCCGGTGTTTAACCACGTCTCTCTCAACCCAACTAACACTTCTGGGAAGTCGTTGAACTTCTTGAAGAATTTGAATTTTCTGGTGTAGTTCCCATCGCATAATAACCTCCTGTAGTGTGACCGGAGTACCAACACGAGTTGAGAATTCGAACAGTGCTCAGGAAACTTTTTTGAAAAATGCGAAGATTTTCTCTTCTTCTGAAGGAAGATCATTTACCAGATGCGTTTGATGTGTGATCTGGTATTGCCCTGGAGGAACAGACAATTCAAATGTTTTGTTTTTTGCGGGCGGAAGAGTCACTCGGGACTTATCTACAATGGAGTACGACCAAGAATCGGTACAAATCCACCCCACCTTTTTGAATCCATTACTAAGGACATCCTTAGTACCAATTACATCATCGGTTTCCCCATCATAGCCCTGATTGGCGATTACGAATTCAGATGGATCATTTGGATTTTGAAAAACACCGGGACAAGAGTTCCCCACATAGCCATAAGCCACACCTAATTCCGCATATTGTTTGGAATAATTGTGAGAACCCAAATGTGTGGTGATGTCACAAACCACGTCGGGAGGAAGAAGTGTTAATCGATCTTCGAGGGCTTGAAGAAATTCTCCGTGTTGATCATTAACCATCAATGTTCCGGTGGGGAATTCTACTTCCCACACATACGCAGGATATCCACCGGGATATGGACAACGGGAATCCACACGCAGTGCTCGACCATTCGTTTCAATTTGAAGGTCTCTGCCACAATGGGTACATGTGTGCGATCTCGCAATGTACTCTATCAATGTCCAGTGAGTTGAGTGAGGCAGACCTGGATTAGAGATTACGAGAGAGAATTGATCCCACATGCGATCTGTGAGAGAGAGAATTCCCGCTTTTGTCACAAAAGCCATGTGTTTTTTGAAGTCCAACTTTATGAATGCTTGATCCACGGGAGTTCCAAAATGACCTCGAAAATCAAGTTGGTCTAAAATTGAGATCTCGGAGATCAATTTAGCACATTGTGCTAGCGCTTCCGGATCGTTTAATCGCTGCAAGTATCTCTTAGCAGCGGCTTTACCCAAGTGTTTGAGGACAAATGATAGTTCGCACTCTTCTATGAAACAATCGGTGTGCCCAGCATTAGAGAGCATTTTAACGGCTAATTTTCGATTTGACATGTGGATTCCTTTTCCGAGCTACCCGTAATCAAACAGAATTCGAACTTATTTTTTCCAGGGTCGTTCTGACCAAAACTTCAAAATGGGACCACGGACTAGTAACATGAGACGATAACCTACAGGAACACACCACAAAAACAAGGCAATACCTAACACAACACCATTAAGATAGAAAAGCAACATCGCCACCGGCGCAAAGAACACACTGTAGATGCCGGGAACCGGATTCTTCCTAATCCAGGTGATCCAATCGGGAATGACAAAAAGCACCACGATCGTTAGGACAGCGAAAGCAATCGGAGCTATTACTATTAGTAGTCCCGTCCCCAGAATGATGTCTCCAATCTTTTTAGGTACCAAATAGTGGATTCCTACCAAGAGGGGTAAAATGCAGGTTACGTGCAGTATCCAAAACCAAGTGATGGTATCGAGTATGGATGTCTTCGCAGGTTCGGCATCACGGTCAAGAAAGTCCTGCATGATTTTTACATCTTCTTCATGTTCCTTCCTCAACCGTGATAACGTATCTGACAACATTTCACCGGGTAATGAGAACTCGGATAGAATGTCCAATTGTTGTTTCGAAAGTTTTGTTACGTCTCGTTCCAAAATTTTGTTCCTCGTGTAGAAAAGAAATAAAAGGAGGTCCCATGAAAAGAGAACTACTCCCCGAAAGATTGATCTTTCTCACGGTAACCGGCTCCAGAGCTTACGGCACCGATCGACCCGATTCAGATTGGGATATGAAAGGAATCGCCATCGCTCCGCTGGAAACCTATTTTGGTACACAAAAATGGGAACAGTTCAAAGGATTCACAAATTTCGAAGAAGATCTTCTTCGAAAGAAACAACAAGAAGACATTCCATCTGAGTTAATAGATGGAGAAGTTTTTAATCTCCAAAAGTTAATGCGACTCGCGGCTGACGGAAATCCCAACATTCTAGAGATCGTATTTTCTCCTCCCTCTCTGTGGGTACACCATCACGAATGCTGGGAAGAGATTTACAACATCAGACATCAATTCTTATCGATGAAGATTCGGCACTCCTACACCGGGTATGCCATGTCCCAACTCAAAAGAATCAAATCACATCGCCATTGGTTACTCAATCCTCCCGGTGATAAACCCACACGAAGTCAGTTTGGTTTGCCGGAAGAAAGATCTCTGGTTCCAAAAGACATCCAGGATTTGGCACAACACCTGATTGTGAAAAAACAACAGGAGTGGCAATTAGATCAATTCATGGAATATCTTCCAGAAGAATTCCGAGACGATGTTCGAGACCATTGGAAAACATATTTTGAGATGACCCACGGAAGACCCTTCAACCGGCAAGGTGATCACGAAGTGGAACAAGCGGCAATTCAGTTGGGAATGTCTCAAGATTTATTTGTTCGATTAGAAGCAGAACGGAAATATCGGTCGGCACATCAAAGTTGGAAGCAATATCAGGAATGGAAAAAGAAAAGAAATCCGGCTCGTGCCAAGATGGAGGCAGAGTTTGGCTATGATCTCAAGCACTCTTGCCATCTAGTGCGTCTACTGCTGAACGCCGAGGAGATTCTATCCACCGGAGACCTTTCCGTACAACCCTCGCAGGTAGAGATGTTAAAGGAAGTACTCTCTGGATCTTGGACATATGAGGAGTTAACAGATTGGGCCGAAGTTCAAAAAATGAAGATCGATGCGTTAGCTAAATCAAAACCTCTCCCACATTCTCCAGATCGGGAAGCATTGAATAACTTGACCATGGAACTCATTTTGAAATTCAACGGGAGATAAGATGTTTTCGAAACTCAAAGAATGGTGGAAAAAACGTTCTCGAAGAAAGAGAGCAGAAAAGAACCTCAAAGAGTTTGGCAACTGCTGTTACTGTTCCTCATGTGGTGATCCACTGAATGATCAAGCATCCTGTGTGATAGAAGACACACTGGTCTACTACACCTGTACTTGTTGTGGGCAAGTATCTGTTTTCGACTTTGGATTGGCACCATGTCCAATTTTGATTTCACCCCACTGAAAACTCAAAAAGTGTTCGAATTCTCAAAGTTCCCCTGTGTTAGGTATGTCACAAACACACAGGAGAATGAAAATGACTAGCAAAAGATCTAACGAGAGCATCCGCGAAAGCATCCAAGTCGCCCGTGAAAAATGGATATTAATGCGAGACACCCCCATCAGATATTCCTGTTGCTTTGTTTTCGGACGCTTCGTGGAGACTCAGGTCTGGCACAATCTGTGGGAAAAAGTGGACATGTTGATCTCCGACCCCAACCCGGAAAACTGTCTCCCCGGATGGAGAGCCTTGGAGATTGTTGTTGAAGATGTCGCCCAACAACTCCTGTCCAACACCCTGAGGTGCAACTCCAGTAACCTCTTCGACAACGCCATCCAAGAATACAAACGAGATACCTACGCTCGCTTCTATGCGGATAACAAATGAAAATCCGTTACAAAGATAAGATCCTGCCCTTCCACAGAAACCTGATTTCAGAAAGATTTCCCCAGATACCTGTTGAGGTGGGGGAAATCTTTTGGCATACCGTGTTCTTTTGGACACGGCAGATCCAAAATTATCTCACTCAGTACCAAGAATCATTAATCTCTCAAGTGGTCTTGCACCATCCAATTGATCCTAAAAATCAATTATACATGACAGTGAAAAGTATCCCCGGACAATTAAATAATGGTCTATTACACACCAGTACCACATCAAACCACCAAGTAATCCAAGTCACATTGAAAGGACTACCTTTAATCAGTCATCCGGAGTTCTTTCCCCCTGGGGATGTGGCGTACCAAGATGATCGAATGTCACTCTCATACCGTCAAGAAATCTAGGAGTTGAAATGTATCGAATCACCGATGGAAAAGATGAATGGGTTTCGCCAGAGAACTATCTTCTCTGGCTAGAGATCAGAGCCAGAGAAGTCTCCAAGAAATCACTCTTGGAGCTTGACTGCAACGCCCCAAAAAAGGATGACGATCCAGAAGTCTCCCTGTATTTGGGGAATCTCGTGGTTTCCTATGAATGGAAATCACCGCACCGAGACAAAACCATCATGGATCATGTGGTTCCTGTCGATGCGTTGGATTGCGATTTCGCCTACGAGAAATGGATGTGTGAACAGAGAGCGCAGGTAGAGAAACAAAACAAAGAAGAAGAAGATCGCCAGAGGGTGATGGAAGAAAGGAAAGCGGCGCGACAAGAGGAACAGGAACGCGCTCAATTTGAGAGGTTGCGAAAGAAGTATGGGGGATCTTAAAGTCTACATAGACGACTCGGGGTCCTTTCCAAAATCACTGTCAGAATTAGGGGGGATTACGGGATTTGAACCCCACCTTACCTTTCTCAGTGTCCACAAGTTATGCTCCTTGGTCCAGCAATTTGAATACCTGAAAACATTCAAGGGAATATTTACCTGTGGGGTCTATTTGAATTACCACAGATGGTTCGGTCGGCAAATCAGCAAAAGAATCGCACTCTCTCACCACCTAAAGTCTGGGAACACCACAATCTTATTTGAGCATTTAACAGACAATAGTGTGTACCAGGGCCGCCACCCTAGAAAAACCCTATATCTTATGGGCCACATGTGGGAGATTTTCCTCTCCGTACAAGGGAAACATGAATCCATCTCCTTAATGAGATCAGTACTGCCGGAACATCAGATATTACAAAGGGGGAATTCTACAGATATCTTTTTTCCATCCCTCAAAATAGAATAAGTTCGAATTCTCTGGCAGAACAATAAAGTGGTGGCTTGAGGACAAGATCCGAAAGTTCAAGGCTCAATCTCACCCACACAAAGCCGTCTTCTTTGGATTCATCGCCCTCTGGATTTGGAACATGTTGTTCCAAAGTGGAATCCGACCGGCTAAATGGTGCGCCAAGAAAGCCCAACAGTGGGGAGTCAAGATCCACAAAGGTGTGTTCCTTCTCGATCAGAAAGAACAAGAAGAACAGGAAACCTCTACACCAGAATGACACCTGCCGAAATCTCTGCTACGCTCAAATCCAATTCCCCCATCTTCTCCTCAATCCTCTTCTTAGTCTCCACTGCCAACATCAGTACATGCTTACACGGTCCCACGTCTTGACTGTTGTGCTTCCAATCCAGACAAGTGCAGTGATGTCCGCTTTTTGGGTGGGTCGTGATCCGAACTTGGTAGTCACTATCTTGAGACCCATTAACAACAGCCCGGATCGCGTCTACCTGTAGCGAATAAGAAACAAGAGGAACTCCCTCAATCCTCCCCATCCGATTAATCTCCCCAAGAGAAATCAATCGGTCCATCAAATCCGAGATCTCACCTAGCCACGTCACCCACCGTAACAATCCGACAATCTCTCTCGTTGCCGATCGGTGAAGCGTGTCAAAGTTTGGTGTGGAGGCTTTTTTCTTCTGAATGAGTCCCAGGATCTCATCTTGAAGTGCGGGATTTTCTTTTGCCAACTTGGCGATTTGTTCTTTCAACATCGTTTCAACTCCTACGTTTAATTACTCCCTAGTATACGTAGGACGTGTGTCTTATCGAGTCACAGGAACTTTATCTGCCACTTTTGATTCCCTTCATCAAAAATGTCCAAGTCCTCATGAGATTATCGATTTTTGCCCTAGCTCCAACAATGTCTTCTTCGTAGATCGATCTCTGCAATGAATTCAAACTGTTGTAGAGGTTTCTCTCCGCCGCCGAAGTCCGGGCTAATTTTGTTTGGTATTCTTCCACGTTCATGGCCCTTTTATTCAAGGGTTGGAGATTTTGTTGAAGCTGCGCTTGTTCAGCTTTGATCGCCCACTTTTGCAAGAGTCGATTCAGATTGTCCTTCATTCGAGAATCCCCAAGGTCAACTTCAAATCGTTTCCCAGGATCTACAGACACCACCGCAGAATAGGATCCGTCTCCATAATCCAGGACGGAGATCCGGAGTTCACCGATTTTGGTGAATCCATCGGAGGACATGATTGAGCGAGTGTAGTTGATATGGTTATACTCCATTTCGACAACCCACTGATCTTCCATCACTACCTGTGCGCTAGCTGAGAAGGACCATCCTCGGGGAGTTTTCGGGAAGTCTAATCCAGAAGGATCTTTCCAATTTTTTGTTTGCCTTCGGCTTCTCATATCTTCTTGATTCCTTTAATTAGGGATGGAATGTCTCGGTAGTGATTGACGTTATGTGACTTGCTGCCTACAAGCTCTCGCAACTCATACGGCAGTTTGTTATTCTTGCTCACACGAATTTCCAGTTTCTTTCCGGGAAGCTCGATGACGTTGCCGTGTGTTTTGTATTTCGTAATCCCATCCTTTTCAAGAGCATCCACCACTGCATCTAGGGCAGAGGCTTTCTTAATCACTTGTTGCGCGTCTGTGTAGGGGACAAACACTTCCCTACGCCCCATTTGAAATTGGTATCCCCCCAACCCCATCCCAGGAGGAACTTCACCGATGAAAAAAGCTTTTCCAGCGGGATATCCTTCCGGGGAATCTCTTGTTTTTTTAGGAAGTAGGGTGACAGGTTGACCTTTGTAGAAAGAAGCAAGTTTCAATTGTTTTCCTTCCACAATATGTTCTAAGACACTTTGAATGGTTTCCAAGTTGTGCCGTGCCCGTTTGAGATCTAAGCTCAAGGATAAATAGGATCGAACATCATCCATCAAATGAAGCAAAGACCTAACCTGATCTTCCAAAGCCGTTCCCATGAATTGGGTAGTGAACTTGGACAGATCCATGTACAACTTATCCGCAGATTGGACAGATTGAGCATAGAGGTGATCCGACTTTGGATTTCGTTTTGATCGAAGTGCAATTAGTGTGACAGCCCCCCTCAAATTATTAATGCCGGTCAACATATGTTTTGGACCGGCCACTAACACCCGATGTGCTATCTTACGACTCAATTTTTTGAACAGCGGATTACCTCGTAACATTAACTCTAACCTCCGGTATGCATATTCCCCTTGTCGGGTCAATTCAAATTCTTGATTGCGATCTTTAGAAATAATCCCACTTTTTTCCAAGGTAATTAGTTCACCTCGAATTTTTTTTGGATCTAAATCTCGAAGACCTTTCCTTCCCTTTAACAGATGTTCTTTTTCTTTCAGATGTTTTTTAATCTCTTGCTCCGAAGCTGGTGCAAACGTTCCCAAAATGAACACCACTCCAATTGAGCTATCTGAGAAATTCTTACTAAGCTTCATTTTAGGACACCATCTTCGTGATTTCAGCGTGGTATTGCTTACCGTATCGCTTTATCAATCGCATCACCGCATCTTGGATGTCTCGTTGGCCTAGTGTCAGATGATTACTTACTTGTTCTATCCATCCCAACAAGGGACGAAGTACTAATTGAGGAACACCAAAATCTTCAGCAAATCTCTCCGGTTCCGGAAGGTAATCTTCAATTAGCACCCGGAACCTGTCCCACGATCCCCGGCTCGACACATATTTGGCAAGCTCCATCTCCTCAGACGGGTCTGTGAATCTCCGCAGGAAATTCCGATCTTTTAAGATGCTTTTTATCTGCCTTGGAGCAGATCTCTCAATCCAGGCCAACACCTTGTTGTAGTGTTCAAACAACTTGTAATTAATTAAGCCGTCCCGAACTTCCCGATTCAAATTTTTGGGGTGAACCGTAAAACCATTACCACCCCAAAATTGTTGATACGTCTGGTACAAGTCTTCTGGAGAGACCTTGGTGCTGATAGTAGCTGCCGTCACCCAACGAGAAGCCACCTTTTGAGCTTGGGCGATGTCCCGAATTTTTTGAATCTCAAACTCTAAAGCGGAAGCATAATCGGCAAGTCTTCTCTTCACTCTCATCGGGATCTTCACAAAAGATTCTCCCATGAGGATCCGAGTGAGTAAGTGAGTCCACTTGTGGGCGAGACCTTTAAGTTTGTTCCAGTTGCGATCTTCCAACAACTCCAAGGCTATCCGGTATTCGCGAATCCAATTGTTAGGGATTCCGTGTTGAATCCCCTCTTTTCTCAGAATCTCAATGTACTCTTTAATTTTTGCCGCTGCCGCCTCAATTGGATCTTCTGATCCCGACCACCATTTTTTAATACTATCCCACACAGCTTTTTTCTGGGCTAACTTCACGTTCGGAATCATTATCTTCAATGCTCCTCTGACTTCTTCTTGCAGAGTTTGGGGTCCATATGCCACCAAGTACCCAACCGCTTCGCAGAAAGCTTCTTCGGGGTTCTTATTGGCATAAGCAGTAATGGGGAATCGATTGACTTCCACTGTTTGTTCTCGATTCACAATTCGATTTACGATCGTGGATCGATCCATCCAATCTTCGTTCTTGTGTTTGGGATCGAACATGAGTCCCTGATACTGTAGGTACATAACAGGATTAGCACGTTTCAGTTGAGCGATGAAATCAAAGTAAGATTTTCCTTTCCGCCAAAGGGAAAGGACTTGCCGCAAGTACAAGTGAGACTTGCCACCTTTAATAAACATATCCCAGAATCGAGTAGCGTCATCTGAGAGTCCCGTTTTGTACAGATGATGAGCCATCTCATGAGCCATGACATGAGCCACCCCTTTCACACTATCCGCACCCGAGACCCACAACTCAATGTATCGACCGTCTACATACGTCCCTAGCCGATCCAGTATCACTTTGAAGTGAATCTCCAAAGGAAGTTGTTTTTGAATGAGCCAAGGTAAGACTTGGGAAGCTCTCTTTCGGTAAGCTCGAAGACCCTTCTGAATTATCTCCCAGTACTTCCATCGAAATTTAGAGAACGAATCCTCTTTGTCCAAGAGGTCTACACCAATTAGCTTTGCCCTAAATCCTTCCACTTCTTGAAGTCGAGTAGAGGGTATTTGAACGCTGAGTTCCTGTGACCCTAATTCAGATTCTAAGTCCTTGAGGAGTTTCCAGAGCTTTCGAGCCGCCCTTCGAGTCCTACTCTCCCATTGTTTCTTTTCTTGTTGGAAACGCCCTAGAGCTTTCCCTTCTGTCCAGTAATCATCTAGATCTCTAATAGGAACACTGAATGCTGCGCCGGACAACTCCCAAGATACGGAGGTGACATTACGGGTCCAGTAATCGACCCACTTCTCCCCCTTCCCATATGTCGCTAACGATTCTTTGAAGTTGTCGTAGAAATGAGGACGTAGATGGTTGAGGTTCCAATTGTTGAGGTAGGTAGCCCATTCTCTGACTTTGGAATAGGTGTCCAACTTGGGAATGTTTTTCATCAACATGTTGAATTCGCGCTTCAACTGCCGAATTGCATCTGAGTTCAGGGATTGCACACGAGATTTTTTTTTCTTCTTCTTTTTCAACTGCGAAACTTCTTCAACGGTAAATGAAAGTTTCGCCTTGTAGTCCTTCGGCAGCTTGTTTTTAACGCCTTTGAAATCACACCTCCCCTTAACGTGGTAGAGGGTCAGATGCTTGTCTTTCAGGTTCAAAAGGATTTGAGAAGAGGTCCAGTATTTTTTCGTGTCCCGAACCACACAATTTTTGTTGTCTTTATTGCTGTCGTCTCGAAAGAGTTTGGCAATTTGACCGGGCTTTTTGACTTTCTCCAGCAATTCACCGGCACGGGTTCTTCTCCTGACGGAAGAAAGGTGGTCTGGACCTTCTGTGTATCCCGCATCTGCATAAGTGATTCCGTGATTGGTCCTAACGGAATCATCTTTCCAATGTAGTGTGGTGTCTGTCCCCAAGTGTTCTGAAGTAGATTCGTACAGGTGAACTTCTTTTGAATCAGCACAGAGGGTGTGTCCAAAAACACCACCTCGATGGTTCTTAACCACTTCTAATGAGTCATCTAATGTTTTTTGCGAGAGTGATTTAAGAAACACAGGTCGTGCCTTTGCTTTTTGGCCGGTCACTTCCACCAACTTCTTTTCTTTTTCATCACGTCCGACCAACAAAGACGAATTGAGCATCCCCACCCCAAATTCATTAATGCCTTCCAAATACCCGGTGTCGAGATCCTCCATGTAGAGAACTTCTACTCCCTCTCTAAGTTCGTGCACTAACTGAAGTGCCGGATTGTATGTTCGGTCACGATTCTTAAAAAGGCATTGCTTACCTTCCCAAGTTCCTGCGACAATGACACAAGACTTCTTCTGCATTCCAAATTCCTTTTGGTGGAAAACTACAATTACTCTTAAGGAGGAATAGACAAAATGATAATTCTTATATGCAGAGAAATAGTAGTACAAACTACTTAATGAGGAATCTTATGAACGGTCCCAAAAAAGCACTCATTCGCATTGCCTATGAAAACAAAGATGTCCAAAAAGATTTGTTGGCGATCATTCGCAAGATAAATCACGGTGAGAAAAAGTCACACAAGGCTTTCGACTTGACCCTCCGAGGGGAAGTGATCGGTCATCCCGGTACGCTGATTGAAATTGGATTGAATCTGAAAACTTCGACCAATGGTCGATTGTTCATTACCACTTCAACCCTCCTTCAAAGTAGCTCCCACTTCGGAATGCCTTCATGGCTCAAAAAAGGAGGACTCCGAGAAGGATACCTTCTTGATTGGATTCGAGGAGGTAACGCCTCTGAGGAATTCTCTTTCTCAGTAAAAGGAGGAAGATTCTCTTCGGACCCGGAATATCTAAAAACAGTTTTGTCGCGATTCAAGCAACAAATTCCAGATGACATT
>Ga0098052_1001922_pt1 | contig 12676 bp, 11 predicted proteins | sample 15_taG_FD_81591 | JGI IMG/M metagenome (GOLD analysis project Ga0098052, IMG submission 81591) | Marine viral communities from the Subarctic Pacific Ocean - 15_ETSP_OMZ_AT15312 metaG | ecosystem: Environmental > Aquatic > Marine > Oceanic | place: Pacific Ocean | collected 2015-01-18 | reverse complement strand
GTCGGAAAGCAATCTGGGAGGATTCTTTTAAATGTTGGAGTATTCCGGAGACACGAAAACCAGAACTGTGGGAATTGCTAAAGCGATGCTTCCCAGGAAAGACCGGCAAAGGTCCTGGTGACACCATCTTCCTTATCCCAAAGTCTGACAATTAGAGGCAAATCATGAAACGCTTTGTTGATCACACAATCGCATCACGGCTTCTGGATCTAGATCCTCAAATCCCATGGGTGATTTATCTGGTCTGTGTGAATCTGACCACGAATACTGACAAATATTACCGGGTCATACCTGGAAACAATGTATCTTTCTTCGTGAGGTATGGGCGAAGAGGCTCCACGGGGCAGACCCACACTTATCGGAGTTGGGAGATCATGTCCAGGCAACTCCAAAAGAAGCTCCAGAAAGGATACGTGTACCATGGGGAAACCACTCATAGTTTCACGGAAGCTCTGGGGATTTCTCATGTCAGACGACTATACCTGGGCGGCAGATTAGATTGCATTGTCGATCCGTCACAAAGAAGATTGGTGAGTGAATTGTTATGAGTTCCATTCTGTTTTGGGATTTGTCTTATGATCACCTCGATCAATTGGAGACCTCTTTGTGCTTTCATGCGATCACCTCAAAGCACAAAGCTCGAATCTTTTTGAATCTGTATCAGTACGGCATACACAGGGCACGGGAAGACAATATTGTCGTGTGTACCTTTTTTGTCCGGAGAGATTCAGTTTGGGAGATCCGTCCCTCACGGGTTAGAGGTCACTCTCTACATAAGCCCATAGATCCTACAATAGGGGAAAACTTGGAGGCGAAAAACCGCACTTACTGTCTTGAAATCATCCACCCAAATACCTTATATAATCAGAGGTGGCTGTTTTGATCTCCTACCAATCCCACCGTGTAAGCTTTCGGACATTTCTCCGGATATTTCAAAAGGACAACCCCGGATCAGAGGTTTACGTTCGGAGATTCTTCTTGGCGTTTCAATTCGTCACACACACGTTCGAGTCAACTCACGCCACTGGAATTCTTTTGCGAGAGAATCAGTACTGGAAAATGACATCTAATCTGATGTTGCACTTTCGCCTAAATGATGAGAAGGGGATCGAACAACAGATGAAGGAGATGGGTGCGCGTTATTTTTTCTTCGGCAATCCGGCCCACGAAATTTTCTATTTCTAATTTGGAAAACGCATGATCATCACGGTTTACAAAGTCCTTCCGAAAGATCTTCACTCCTCCTTTTTGAGAAAGGATTCTCCTTATCGGGTTCGTTACGATAAGGGAGTCAAAACTATCCCTGTGATCGGGTCTCTATTTGCGTTTGGCACGTTAGAAGACGCTATTCAATATCCCTTCATGGGAGGTACTATCTGGGAAGCTCGGGCGCAGATGTCTACGATTCAAAAACACAAAATTCCGGACCCCTCTTCTGCACATTGGTCTCGGGATTCGGATCAAGAAGTCTTCAATTGCTGGGAATTCAATTCTAGTCGTTGCTGGAAACCTTCTTTAGAGGGGACAATCCTGTGTGCTTGGATTGAATTAGTCCGGTGGGTTCCTTTGACCAAAAAAGAACATCTCCAAGCGATTCTGGAAACGATGAAAGAACAAGACATCCCGCCAGATGAAATTCAAAAAAGATGGAAGAACTTTCAAAATTAAGTTCGAATTCCGGATCGTCTCTTGTAGTTAAGCTGTCACAAACAGGAGATCAAATCATGAGTTACCAAGCATTAGTGTGTGAAGTCAATCCTTTCCGATGTGCCTGCCACACATACGGGTGGGTACGGGACAACTACGATCGGGAATATAAATGCCCATACCATTCAGACAAAGAAGTCACTGGAGAGTCCACCTCTGATCGATATGATCGGATGGCTCGAAAAGCCTACCGGATCTTCCAAAAGGCATCGGGATTCGATTGGAAGGTCTTTCAAGACAAGATGAAGGAAATGCTTCTTGAAAAAGAGATCCCATGGGAGGAAGCGTACTGGCAGGTAGACAAAGTTCTGGAGTGCGCCGAAGAGATTTGGGCGATCCAAGAGTCCGAAAAGCGTGAAGCGCAAGCTCGAAGAGAAGGATACTCTTGTTGGCTAGAGAAGAGTTTAGCCTACGAGGCACATCTTGAGAGGTGGGATCGTATGTCTCACTGTGGACCTTTGGCGACGATCTAGAAATGATTTTCATAGGTCTGAAAAAAATAAACACCACGATGGATACCTCAAGAGAGGTTGTCCTCCGTATTCAAAAGGATCTCTCTCTAAGTGGGAGATCCTTTCCCGTTTTGGAGCGTTTCCTTCACACTCTCGCATACACTCACCATTCTTATTATCCCAACGTATCGGGAAACGTAGCCGGGATTATTCATTGGAACGAGTTGTACTCGAATGAAATTAAGATAAAATGGAGTCCTTGCTCATGAATGCTTCCCTGCCCATTTCAGTACTCAAAGAAATCAAATTTAACTGCACGAGACTCGGAAAATCTGATCAGGTCATTAAGGTTTCGGCAGCCGATTCGAAGATGACGTTTCAATTCAAGACAGGACAATATTTTTACAAACGAGAGGTCTCTTGTCCCGTAAGAGAGATCGGAGATTCCTTTCTAAGTCTTAGCCGCGCCAAGCAAATAAGTACTCTCAGTGGGACGGTGATTTTAGAGGGCGATCTCACCAACCTCACACTGAGTGATGAAGACATTTCCTTTCGCGAGGATTGGGATCCTTCAGAGGTCAAGGAAATTCAGGAGCCTTCCGAGTACTGGGACAACGAGATAACCATTCCAATTCCGATATTCTCGAAAGGTCTTCAAACCGTCGCACATGCTCTAGGCGATGAGGGAACTCTAGAGAATGTATTAGTCAATATTTCAGATGATGGTTTTGAATTCGTGACGACCGATGGTCACCAATGTGCAATATATCTAGAAGGTACGATCACGGAGCCGGTGGCCTCCTTTAAAATACCAAGGAAGTTGATTCCCTTACTTCTCACGGTGGATGAGGATCTTTTTGATTGGATGAGTGATCAAGAGGTCAACATTAAATTCTCGGATTTTAAGATCCGCATTGTGTGGGGAGAACATACATTTGTGTTTCCCACTCCTAAATTTCCGTTCCCCCCCTACAAAGCGATCTTACCCCCACGTCAGAAAGAATACTTAGAGATCGATGTGCAGAATGCGATCGATAAGCTCAAGAAGTTGTCCTCCGTCAACGTGCAGGTTCGCGCAACTCTTCAGCAAGATGTCTTCGAGGTGCTTGCCGCGGAAGGTCCAACGAAAGCGAAAGTTCAGATCCCTTCGACGAAGACACTCTCCAACTCTGTTTCTTTCGGCATCAATTTGAAGTTCTTGTTGGCGGCGTTGTCTCAAATTCCAGATCGGACTTGTCGATTGACAATCGCTAATTCTTATTCACCTCTCCACATCTACTCTGGAGAAGCTGACTTTTTAGTCATGCCTCTTCGCCTATGACATCAGCGTCAAAAAGATTTCTTCTTCAACGTCTCCGTAGAGTCCCTCAAAAGAAGCGATCTTTTCTACGTCTTCAGTGAACGAAGAAACGACACCGGAAGAGTCTGTCCGAAAAAACACCTTGTCCATGGTAGAGATGATTTGTTGCAGATGAAGAGACAATGCAAATCTTTCCGTGTCTAGCTCAGAAATTTCAAAAAGAGATCCCCCTACGGCTTGTTGTAAGATCAGATCTCTTTCTTGTTGCAGTTGTTCTCGAAGGTCCGCTAATTTGATAATGCGGTGTTCGAGTTCTTGTCGTTTTTCTTTAATCTCTTGGTTTGCAAACTTTCGAGCATTCACGATAAGTTCCACGGTGGCATCTGTATTCGTATTTGGTTGGTCACGATTTCCCAACCTATTGCCCACGTACTTTTTAACGCCTGGGAATCCACCTTGGTATTCGTGGTAGGTCCCAACGGGTTCATTGAACTCTTTTGTTTCTGGAGCCACCACTCCTCCATGAGGGTAATTATGATTGAGGAAGGTCTCTCCATTTTGAGAGACTACCTCTGTTTCGTCTGGCATGAAGAATGGAGAAATGTCAAACGGATTTCCACCAATCACCAAATATGCCTGGATCAGTTTTTCCAACGAAGAACCTTTAGAGACAAAGAATCCGGTGCGGTGTTCGGAGACTTCAATTTTTCCCGTGGTTGTATTTTTAGATTGTTTGTATTGAACACGAATGGTCCCAATACGGTCTAATTCCGTATTAATCACCGCGATTCGCTTCGCGACATCTCTCTTTTCGTGTAATAGAAAATTTCGTATTCCCAACCAATAACCAGTTCGGAATTGACTCATGGCACCAAAAGAAGACATGTCTAATCCTTTTTATGTTCGAATTGTGCCGAAACACTTGTAGACCTTGCGAAACACATGCAGTCTCTCCTGTTTGTTTTTGGAGGATCGACTCTCGAATCTCCTTGGCTCATGTGTTTACCCTATTTACTAATGGAGTTTTATTAAAATGAGTACCGCTCTCCGACGGCAGATCGCCGGTCTCCAAGACAAACTTAAAAAGTCCAACGCAGAAAGAGAAATCCTGCGAGGGGAAATTCAGGATCTGCGGGAATCCGTAGAGCACTTCCAAACTGAAGTGGGACATTCCCCGGACGATTGGATCAAGTCGGCTCAAGAAGACCAAGAAAAAATGGACCTTCAACAAAAAGAACTCACAAGACGCGAAGCCCGTGTGGAAAGAGATCAAAGCAAACAAAACACACGATTGGGTGAGATCGCCCAAAAAGAAGAAGAACTCACTCGTCGAGAGACTCTTCTTTTCTCCCGTGAATCCTTGGTCAAGGAACAAGAAAAGTTCTACGGGGGATTGGACCAGAGCAAAGTGATCAAGTCTCTTCGTCGCCGTCTCAGTGAGCGAGGTAATGAATTGAGTGTCGCTCGTTCTTCCTTGTTGGTCTCTCAAACGGAAGCCGACAAGTGGAAGAACGCATTTGAGAGACTGAAGTCTCATCGGGGGACTGTGTGAGTCGCCTACGAAATCACATCAACAAAGCTCTCTCAGACCCTGCAACCCTGGACACATTTCTGGATGAGTTGATGATCCTGGGGAATATCTGGGAGACGTCCGAAAGTCTCCCAGGTTCTTCGGATGAGGAAGCGGCTTTCCTCCGAGGCAAAGAAGAAGGTCTCTCACAAGCCTCCGCCGATCTCATGTGTCTTTTCGATCGTCTGTTGGAAGACAACCCACAAACATGATCACCACGTATTTCCGGGTGAGGGACAATGCCTCAACTAATTGGAACGTGTGTCATACGATCATTCAACTTCAAGCCCAATTTATTCATTGCCTCGGATTTGTTAACCTTCCCACGAGTTTATTTTTAGAGTTTGTTTTCATCAGCCACTCTAAAAATAAACCGAGGATGAATGGATTTGCATCCGTTAACTCTAAATCCTGTTCCGGAGGTTTGGGATTCCACATGAGAACCCGGTCACTATTAGTGGAGTACTTGCCAGAGGGCATACATTCTTTTGGATACAAATCCTTCCGTGGAGATCTCCCTAATCAGTTGCAGATTAGATAGCCTTGAATAAATCCACAATGAAAGAGGGTACTGAGGGCGCTAAGATCACGGCACCCGCCGTGTAAGAGGTGGTGGGGCTATTTGGTTTGTTGTTTGCGGTCACAAAATCGGACAGCACACCAGAGGTTCCTTTCGAGGAAACTAACAATGCAGACATTGTTCCCAAGTTGAAAGAAAGCACTTGTTGAAGCATTGCACTGATTCTTTCGATCAGATTCTGGATGCTTAGGATGCGGGATTGCAGGAACGCGATGAAAGATTTAATTCCATCGGTCACGCTTTGACTACCTGCTTTAATAGATTTCAACCACTGTGAGATCATCTTCATCATTCGTTCTACTTGAGGAAGTCCCGTGAATAATCGCAGAGCTAACCAATTTCCATCTTGAGGTGGTCGTTGGTTTGCAGCGAGTGCAACATTGAGGATTGTCGCGGCTTGTTTATAGACGTCGGAAGGGATGACATTACGACAAAAATGAATACGAGAAACATCCCCTTCACTTTTGAAAAAGAATACGGGACTGTGATCGGCAGACCCATGTTGAGTTGTCGCCCCACCCCACAAGCTTTCGGGAATCAGATATTGAATTTTGGTGCCCAGTGGAGAAGAGGGATCATCTACGGTGTACATGTGACGTAATAAAACCGTACTCAGTTGAGGTCTCTTAGTAATGGCCCGATCTGCTTCTTCTTGTGTCATCACCGCTTTCAATTCTGGATTCAACCAAATAACTTTGGTTTGCAGGAATCCTGGATTGCGATCCGCAAATATTTTATTCTTCAGATCATAAAAGTCTTTAGACACGATCTCATAGGGGATTCCCAGGCTCCAAGGATTCAACCCTAATCCAAAAGAAGAAACATCCGACTCTAAGGATTCCAAAATTGTTTGTTTCGTATTTGGATTATCTTCCAGAGAGACTAACGAAGTGAGATCTACGAAACCGTGATCCGTTGTGAAGCTGGTATTTTTTGATTGATCCCAGGTCCAGGAACGCAAGAGCTTCGTTTGGTCCGCAAGACTTTTCTCTAGCACCTTGTCAGAACCCATTTGCTTGTGTAGCACATGTGCAAAGTTTCGACATTTTTCTAGCAGGTAATGTCGAAACTCCACAATCCCCACATTTAAAGTGTAGTAGAATTCCCGGAGATTCGGAAACATCTGCTTCAGTAATTTATCCGCGACACCTTCTAGGCCCGTAGCCACATCGGTGACATTTAGTGGTACCGTGTTTGCATTTCCAGCTTGGATTTTCAGGGCTTCCTCAGAAGAAATAACCCCACTTCCAACCTGTGCCGCTAATAGAGGGAGATCTGCGCGACTGAGAAACAAGACGGCTAATGCGACGGTAAGTGAGTCTAGGAAATCAAAGGTGTTTTGGTCTGGGAATTGCATTTGGAATGGTTCAGAAGGTTCTGAGAGATCCGCGCCCCACTGTAAATTCTTTCCCTTTTGAGAGGTTGTCAGCGTCGATTGAACGGCATTTCCCGGAGTGTTGAAGGTGTCTGATGTAATCTTGTACTTCATTCGATCGACACGTTCTACTTGATCTGAAACGCTCCGAACTCGCACATAATAATTTGGAGGTTGGACGCCAGGAGTTGCCGTGATTTGCCCACCCGAATTAGAGAGGGATGCTTCATAGGGGAGATCTTTTCGGTCCAGGGTGACTTGATATCGACTTCCCGGAGAAAACAATGCTGCCAGGACGTTTTGTGCTTCCACATAGAAAGTTCTCTGGAACAGATACTGGGTTCCCTTTTTTAGTTGGTCCAGAGGGATCGGATACTTGTCCGTTTTGTTTTTCACCCCGTAAACCCGCTTACCACCCTTGCGAAGATTCCCATTAGAATCCGTGGCAGCGTTGTACTGCAATGAAGCGTCCATTTGCAGTTGATCAAATCCCCCATGTAATGTCAAAGGATTCCCTTGAGGGTCTAATACAGAACCACTTTCACGGAGTTGGACTTTTTGGTCACCCTTGCCGGTGACGTTTGGGGTATCCGGTACGGGTCTTTCGTAAAAGATCTTAATTCCATCAGGAATCGTGGAGACTTCCACCAAGAAGGCATGGGGGCCTGGGAGAGACACGGTAAAGGCAGAGCTTTTAGTTTGCGTTTGGGAGAGAGTCCAAGACAATTGAGCCGCTTGTGGGGGCTTGTTGGACTTCTTGAAGAATGCCTTAATCTTTTCAAATTCCAGAACATTGGCGGCATCGGCCCCGTACTTGGCATCTAACTGTACGGGTGGCGCTAAGAATTTAGGTTTACCTTGGTCACTATTCCAAAATTTGGAGAATTCTTTTGCAAATCGAATGAGATCTGCAATTTGTTGGACGGCATCTACAGAAGAGTACAAGAAGATCCCGAATACGGTGGTGGCTTCGGAGACATCCGGTCGAGTGGGATCACTTCGATCAGTCAGTCGAGAGATCATTCGTCTCTCATAAGCTTGGTATCCTCCCTTAAGTTGATCAAAGGGTGGCGTGAAGAGATTGAAGTCTCCGGAGAGATACAAGCCTATCTGATCCAAATCACTGATGGACTTCTCAATCTCTGCGATCACGGCATTTAGGATTGCTTGAATGGGATCCAGGTAACCAACCGCAAATGTCTTAAGTACATCCAGAACAGTCAATGCGACATTTAGTGTGGACACCACCATTCCAGAAGCGGTATTGATGGAGCTTCCTAAATTGACAATGGCATCGGGCAGTCCTAATGAGACGGTGCCCCACTGATTTGTAATGGGTTGTTCTGGATTGGCAGCCATTACTTTCCTCCACCGTGTTCAATTCGAGACAGAAGTTCTTGGGCTTCACTTAGAAGTTCTTGATCTTGTGCCACCATAGATTCGAGTAAGGACTTAATGTTCACCAACATGTTTTGATGTCGCTCTAAGATTTCAGGTGTGAACTCAGTTACCTCACCGGAAACCCAGGAGTCCATTAGATCTTCAAGTTCTTTCATCGGGTAATCCTTTCAGGTGAATGAGGGCAGAAAAAAACAGGGCTGTGATAAATATGGGATATCCTTCTGGATAATAAATAAGTCCGATAAGCACTCCGGCAAATGTTCCCCAATGGATAAAAGATTTCATTTTTTCAAGTCCTTCGTCTGTAGTGCTGCTTGTCTGCGTTTTTCCAACTTCCGCTTGAGCGTCGTAGCGCAAAGATCTAACTGCGCTAGCGTTCCACTTACTTTATGAGTTCGATACGAAATCCAAGAATATCGGCTGCGACGTTTCGATTTTAGCAGTGACCTAATTCGATCCGGCATTACCGGACGAACAGAAGATCCCCCTGCTAGATATGCCGTATAGGTTGGGTCAATGGGAGAGGGCTTCTCTCTGTCCAACTGTAAATCCATCAACCAGAATCTCCGATCTAGGATGGACAAACTATCTTTATCATTAATAAACGGAGAATCAGAAACGCCTCCCCGAATGTCTTGTGAAGCAGAATTACGAATGACTCCTTTTCCAGAGTAAATGTCAAATAAGATTCCGACATTCAATGCGTGTTCTTCTTTTTGGAAGGTGAAATAGTCTCCATGTTTATCCCCGGACATGAGAGGTTGGATGTGTTCTAACCAGGACAAAAATCTTTCCCGGATCATCAATATGAGGTCTGCTTCTTTTGTTGTGAACAGAGGAGAGGGTCTAATGATTTTGTACGTGAATGGTCGAATAGAGAAATGGTTACCGGAGAATGAATTGGTAGGGCTTCCATTGGTACCGGCAAGAGCCGTGGGACGAAGGTCCATTTGCCCTTCCTCAGACCCCGCACCTAATGTGGAACCTCGTACCGTTGGGTACACGGAATATCCATAGGTAGGTTGTTGGGCTACGTCCTCGGGAAAGATAACAAAAGGGTCTGAGCTATTCGCGAAAGTATTCTCTGGGTCAACCACACAATGATCGTTGTTAACCTCTGTCACTCGATACCATCCTCGATTGTCATCTAGGTCCTTGGGCTTGTCTGCCGAGAAAGAAGATCTTCCTTGGACTCCATAATCTCCAAAGGATCTCGATCCTTTTTCAGGATTGGTGGGAGATCCTGAAGGTCCTGCAACAACCCCCGCCGCATCTACGATCAAGATGTCATTTAGTGCGACCCCTTTAGATCCAAATGTGTTTCCACTGGATCCGGTAATGTTGTCATCATAAAGTTTATTTCGATCTGCCCATGTGATCGGAACAAAACCTCCGGTCTGTGTGGTGTAGTTTGCTGTCTGTGTGTGAATTTCTTGATCGACCAGCAGAGAGTACAACTCTTCCACGGACTGTTCGACAGGCACCGGGAAATTTCGACGGTAGATTTTAAAAGATTTTCCGATGGGGGAACTGTTTGACAGTCTCCTAATTAAGATCTCAGTAGAAGATTTAATTCCAACAAGCTCTACGGACTCTAGAACCACCCCATTAGCATCTAATAAATGGAGGGTTGAACCTTCTTCCAGAGGTGAGTTGAGGAAGTCTCCAAATTGAGTTCCAATCGCAGAGAGGGTGTCTATTTGTTGATTTCCCGAAACATATCCGGTAATCACACCCGTTGGGATTTCGTAGACAGTCCTTAGATTTGAAAAGGTACTGCCCACTTGATTAAGGGGGTTGTGAAATCGGCGCATCCTACGTGCTTCGAAAATAACATTTTCAGAGGGGCTTGCTCCATAGGAGGCGGAATCTCGAAATCCAATTTCTCCAGCCGTCAACGAGTGACTTTGATCTACCAAGTGTGCTGCTAGGGATGAGAGATTGTGGGGTTGTAGAGGGAAAGAGGGTTCAAGAAAGATCCCAGCCTTAGCTCGAAATCCGGGGTTACCACTTCCATCTGCCAATTCAAGGACATCTCCAGGAATGAGGCAATCGACTAAGCAGGTTCCTCCATCGTAGCGGTGGATAGTTTTCCACTCGGTGTTGGGCATGAGTAGGGTGAGTGATGTAGCAACATTATCGTAAACGGGAGTTTCAATGTTGGAGACGAATGAAGTCGATGGGGTTATGGAGGTGGTGATTTGAATTTCATTGGTAACAGGTGTTGTTTTGATGATAGTGCTGGCACCGGCTGACTTGGAAACTTTGTTGGAGGCGTGAATGTTAGGATTAGAAATAGTAAAATGAGAAACGCCAAAGATGCTATTGGCGTCATCAATTCCCACTGTGTTGTTTCCTGGGAGTCCATTTTCGAGACCTGATGGATTAATACTAAAAGAGTTCATTCCTGAAACAAACTGAGTTGCAGTGATCGAGGAGGCAAAAACAGATCCGGTAATGACGTTATTTCCTGCGTCTCGGAAATCGGTTAATGTAGTGAGCTTTTTGTTCCCACTGTCCACAGCCGCATAGGCGGCGCTGAACAGAGCATTGTCGAAGTCGGTAGCGCTCTCCAATTTGGACACGTCCACCAAAACATAGACTCTTCCCGAAGAAGGAAAACCTACCACGGAAGAAAGAAAGATTTCAGTGGGGGCCACACTAGAGTCTAAAGACAGGTATTGTGGAAATGTGATGGGCATCCACCCGCCCACACTTCCAGCAATGCCCGATAATTTTACTTCTCGATATGTGTTGGAAACATTGGCATCCACGGCATGTCGAACCAAGTAGGTTCCTGCTTTTGTGGTAGCCTCCGCGCCACCTCCTGCCAGTTTTGTGATCTGAAGGAGATCTCCAGATTGAACCTTAGACACAGAACCCGTCAAATTATTCAACGAGGTGAGTTGTGAATTTAGGTCACAGACACCTTCCCCAATGCAAATGGTGCCAGAAGCCGGTGTAGCAACTTCATCTTTTGATGATGAAGGGATCGCGGTACAAGAAATGAACTTGGAAACCACTGGTGTGATGGAGGTGTTATTATGCCCTTCCCATCCCATCACCTTGATGGTTCCAACTTCGTTGCCACTTCCAGAAGAGGTAGCAGAATTAAAAGTTCCAACAACGCTGTTGCGAGAGAGAATGGAAAAAGGATCTCCTCCATTGACGGTAGCGGGGTTGTTGACTGTGATTACCTCGGTATTCCCTTCTACGTGGTAGATGGAGAGTTTTGCCTCCACGTCTAAGGAAGATCCGGTAACCGTTCCTCTCTCTAAAGCAGTGGAGAAGTCAATCTGTTCTTTAAATGTCAGACGATCGGACTCAATGAATCCGGTATCCGATCCGGTAAGAGAGCCGAATACTTGAGCATCCGTGGTATCAACCGTTAATGTGAAATCGTAAATGCTTCCCAGATTCTGGACTGCACCCGTCACACCTGTCAGTGTGAGGATGTTGGTGTTGAAGGTTGGAACTGACGTAAGTGACCCAGATCCCGCTCCACCAGTAACCTGATTATTTCGAATGAGGATAGTCTCTAAAAGCGCACCACTGAGGTCAAATAATTTGATCTCAAGTCGATTATTGTTGGGGTAAGCGGCTTTCGAATTGGAGACAATGTGGTTGAGTCCTCCATTAGTCCCCGCATTCCCGTCATTGAGAAACAATCCAGAAACAGTGCTGATATCAATGGTGGTGTCTCCGCCACCTTCTGTGATTTGCATCCCCACAGAACCAGAGCCTCCAAGATGAGACATGGCATTTTCAAAGACATACCGAATACGGTCGCCTTGGCGGGATTGGGTGACAAATCTGGGAGGTTCTAATAAACTGGAGCCTCCACTATAGGACACGGCTCCCACAGAGAGAAGTCCTTGTGAACCTTTTTGAACTTGTGCAGCGGTGTCGTCTACTTCAACAAGTAGTAGATCGTAGGGTTGAACATCTGCGATTCCCTCTGCCGAAGACCCATTGGTGACGGGCAAACAATCTTGTGACGACACTAACGTGGCAGGAGGCAAGCCACTGGTCGTGGTAGCGTAGATTATTCCATCATCAATGGTGATCTCTTCGGGATAAACAAAGAGTGTAGAGTCGGCACTTTTAGTGGAGATCATCTTTGATAGATAGTATTCGGCATCTCTCAGTAATGGGACTTCCACTTCTGACTTAGACAGGAAAGGAATTCCGTAGTCCCCACTGTCTGATTTGTCTTCCCCCTTGAGTGCGGGAAATTCAAAAGGTGCTTCTAGAACGGAAGAGAAGGAAGTGACTCCTTCCAAATAAGATC
>Ga0098052_1001920_pt1 | contig 12696 bp, 15 predicted proteins | sample 15_taG_FD_81591 | JGI IMG/M metagenome (GOLD analysis project Ga0098052, IMG submission 81591) | Marine viral communities from the Subarctic Pacific Ocean - 15_ETSP_OMZ_AT15312 metaG | ecosystem: Environmental > Aquatic > Marine > Oceanic | place: Pacific Ocean | collected 2015-01-18 | reverse complement strand
TGGAACTGTGGGCGAGTCCCCGACAAACCAAGCATTTAAACGTATCTTAGCTGATCCAGATGTGTCTCGACAAAGAGAGAAGTGTAGAGCATTGCCGTTAGCACCGTCAATATCCACTTCAGCCGTCAATGCCCCCGAAATAAACGCATCAGAGGTATTATATACTTTAAGTTGGGCTGTATGATTACCGTCATGCGCTTTTACGACATATAGTCTGAGGCCCCCAAACGATAGTATCTTTGCGTACTTGGTAGCTGTCGAAGTACCTAATGGAATGGAGACCGTACCAAAAATTGCCCAGTCGCTACCTGTATCGCTCTCAAAATTGTAGTCTACGTTAACCAGGCCCTTTGTTCCGTTGTAAGTTAGACCAAGTAGTTCTGGCTGCGCGTCAGTAACACGTACAGAGCCGGTTCGTCGCTTGACGTGCCGTCCGGTAGGTTCTACATCGCGACGCTCATAAATTGCGCCTACGGTAGATTTGCCGTTGATTCCTCTAGCCTCGCCCGCTATGCGGCGGTCAAGGGGTAGTTCGTCTAGACGATGTGTTTTGGGCTTGGTCATTAAGTTAGCGGATCCCAGTCTGCGGAGGGCGGAATCTCACCCTCCCAACCGGAGATCGCTGTAGAAGAACCCGTAGGTATTGAGCGCGTGCCCGAGTCGTTTGATGGTATGTCTAGAACTGTTCCGCCGTAGAAGCCCTCTAGAAATTCGGTGTCGCCGTGGCTGCATTTCCAGTAGTGCTGCATGACTACAAGAGGATCATGGTAGGCCGGGGAGAACTGGAGGCGTGGTACGTAGCGGACAATTAGGCGTATACCATAATCCGGTACGGGCGAGTTGTACTCCGCGAATATACCTCCGTCTGCGAAGTAACCAAATATATCAGGGTCTGCTGCCCAAGTAGGTTGGTGCGCTGTTACGCTGGCCGAGCAAAAGTAGTTTCTGTTTTGAGCTTGTGAGCCTACACCAGCTTCATCAATGGGGTTAAAGCCACCCATCTCAAGATCGGTTTGCTTGTAGCCTGCTACTGTATATAGAGATACACTTGTGGGCGTCGAAGCAGCAATGGTAGCGTCTCCAATTGATCCAGGCTCTTCCAACTGCCTGTCATAATCAACTAAATCAACATCCCGCCTAACAGCTATAAGGGATGCAGTAACTCCTACAATGTGGACTGGCTCAGCGTGAAGAATAATCGAGCGGTGTGTTTGATTGATTGAACCCGCAGCTTGATCTAGGACTAGATCCATGTATACGGTCTCTATCGAATCGGGATGTATGCCTCCCTTAAGATTAGTAACCGATGCACAACAGCATGGACAGGAGAAGGGACCCGTACCGCATTCGCCACTACTCATCAGGTTTTAAAGAATACTTGTCTAGAGTTGCTGGAGTTCTTGAGTGCGTCGCTTGTATCGCGCAAGGCGCGGTAGCTTGCCATCAAGTCGTTTTGGTTGGCCGCGCCTGTCCAAGTTAGGTAGCAGTCGCGGGCGCGTTCGAGGATGGCGTCGATAACTTCTTCGGGAAAGCGAAGCGTATCTGAGTCCGCGTCCAGTTGATCTGCAAACTGGCTTTGTTGAATTGTGTATTGCGTAGTGGTGTCCGTAGGTGCAGGCCAAAGGGACGCAAACGACGTTAAGCTACCCTCGCAGTAGCGCTGCTCAAAAAAGCGTGGTGTTCCTGTTTTAAAGGGGGTGCGGCGGGCGACTGCGGGTTCGCGGGCCAGACCGTCGCTGCGGTTTCCTGACTCCGGAATTACTGATATGACCTGCCCCGAAGATGGTAGAACGAGGGCGCGTCGCGTTATAGTTGCTGCTTCGGCAGAGATAGTTGCGTTTGCAAGAATACCTATACTCAATGTTGTGGTAGATATAATATCTTGGACAATGTATTGAGTACCTGCGGTGCCGAAGGTCAAGATGTCGTGGGGCATGACCTTTTCGGCGACGAGATCGGTGCCTCCTGAAACTGTAACCGTAGATGACCTGACGGCGTCTGCTGCTGTAGTGGCTAGGCTGCCCAGCGGACTGCCAACGAAAGTATCGTAAGTGACGCCCGGAACTCCATCAGATAGGGCGCGAGCCAATCCGGAGTTCAGGGCCTCGTTTAAGCGTTCCTCCTCAACTGCGGCTACTACACCTAGACCAAGGCGTCGTTGGAGGCGAGTTCTAAGTTCTGCGCGTGTTGCCATGCAGTTAAGTGGGGGCTTTGGGTAATGGGGAGTGGGGTGTACCTACCCCCCAAGTAAACATTAAACCTTACTATGCAATGCTGGTGTAGCCTGCCGTACTAGCATCACCGAGATTAAAGAACGAGCGGCGACCGTTATCGACCGACCACTGGCGCTTCCACTCAATTCGCTTGAAGAGGTTAGTCTTCAACGGGTGAGGCTGTAGATCGCCGAGTTGACGAATGAAGCCGAGGTTATCGCTGCCGGGGCTACCCGCACGCACGGTGTTCAAGCGGAGGGAGTTCCAGTTGATGCCGAGGACTGGGTAAGTCGCAGTAGTAAGTTCGTTACTGGTTGTTGAATCGACATCCCAAGCGGTGCTACTACCGAGGTAACGAGACCAGTCACATGTTACACCACCGAAGGTGATGGTTCCCTCTTTACCCATATTAGTGTTAACCGGATCAGGAAGAGCCGCACTTGCACGAAGCAGAGAAAGTAGTTTCTGGAATGATCCCAAGGCCATGTAAACATGGGTCGGGCGCTCAACCTCCGAGTAAGAAGAGCCAAGAATCGCATTCTGAAGATCCGCGAAGAACGTGGCGTGAGTAGCTGATGTGGTTGCTTGGTAGTGCGGTTGCCACTTCGCAACATCGTCTGTCTTCACATTAGCCCATGACTCGTCCGTCGTGTCGCCGTCTGCAATAGCTGTCGGTTGTGAACTTCCGTGGAAAAGGCCCGAGAGAGACATTGGGTAGCCTGCTGAGTACATGGCATCCGAAGTCATCGGGTCTTTGCGGATAGGAGCGGTGGTATCCGAAGCACCAGCGGCGATGCCCTGCGTGAACAGAATTTCCTCTTCGTTAAAGATTTTCGTCATGTTCGCCTTAACGACAGTCGAAACGTAGTCGATAAGGTTGCCGGGTGGTTGCGACTGGGGGAAGTTGATGTTCCGCGTACCCGCTTGCAGGAAGAAGAGAGCTTGCGTGAGAATTTCGGACGCTGCTGCGCCGAGGTTATTAACCGCTGCTGTTCCCGAAACGGTATCGGGCACATAGAGCGAAGAGTCTTCGCCGTGTCCGTAGAGGATCGGGTGGCGGACGGTTTCGGCATCGTTGACGACGAAGACACGACCTTGAGTTGCGGCTGCTTTTAGGAATTTCTCGCCTGAATCGGTGAGAGCGTTGATGGGGTCCTTCGAGTAAGTTTCGAGCGCAGTCGAAACCATCGTGTCGAGAGACTGGTTGTAGGCTGGAATAGCCATGCTAGTTACCTGGTGTTAGAAGTTAGGAAGAAGGGTTACGTAAAGACTCCTCGACTGCACGGCGCACACGGTTTTCAAGATTGTCTTCTGTTGCATTCTTAGTATTAAGTTGCACAGTACCATCTGCATATCCAACGGAACCTTCAGGAGCCGACCGAGCAAGCCCCACTTGGGGGGCTGCGGACGACGTGGCACTCTTGACTCCAGCCATTGCGACTAAAGTGCGGATGCCTGCCTCAGTAAGTAAGATTTCCGGCGTGAGTTTGCCAGCTTCTACGGCATCCGAGAAAGTCTGTTGAACTTTCTGGTAGCCTTCAGACCCTGGATGCAAGCCTTCAGACCCGAGAACATTTAGGAAACTTTCCTTAGCACTCTCGCGCCGCTTGTATTCAGCGTCTTTACTGACTAAAAGATCCTCGATTTGGCTACGGTTCATGTAACCATCGTCTTTGAACTTTTTACTCTGCCGTTCGTCATGCTTAGAGACGGCTTCGTTTATGGATTTACTGACGTAAGACTCAATCCTAGACCGAACTGCTCCGTCTAAATCGAGTTCGTCTAAAGAGCGAACTTTTTGCTCCGTGGGTACGGCTTGCGCCGCCGCGTTCCCTGCTTCCTCTACTAGGTCTACCTGCGGTGCAGGCTCCGGGGTGGGACTTACAGGCTGCTTATCCTCGGGGACTATCTCATTGGGTGGTGTTTGTTCTGACACGGTTACCTCTCGGCTCGGTTAGAAGGTTGCACTACCCCGAAATAGGGTAGCATGAGGCGTTTAAATGTCAACTGTCAATGCCTCCGACAGCTTGAGGCGTAGTTCCACGACGTTTATGTACTGGTACTGTCGCCTTGATCTGTGCCTCCTTAGACACAAAATGTCCTGTATCCATATTGATACCGTGTTTTTTGTATACACGCTCCATTTCACGCTTGGATGTGACGTGATGGTCTGGATGTTGCGCAGGTAGCTGGATAACTCGCTTGCCGCCTGACCAATCGCCTTCAGTCGAAACAAATCCGTTGACGCGCTTAGCTCCGTAGTCCTGGCCGTCGATAACGGTGCCGCAATCGGGGCAAGGTTCGGGGCGGCTGGATTGGGACATATCTTTATGAACCTCGAAGGGGCCGCAGTCAGTGCATCGGTAGGGGTAGCGCATTAGTACGTTGGCGTTTCAATGCCTCCTTGAGGTACTGCTTGGGGAGTTTGTCCGGTGGCGAGCGCGGCAAGCATGTTGTTATCTACTTCGCCGGGGCCTGCGCCTACTCCAGGGATGATTCCGCCCATAGATGCTGGGTTGATTACCTCTTGGCGGCGGGCTGCATACATGCGGTGCAGATCGAGCGCCTGACGTATGGCCATAAGCTGAAACTCGTCTGCGTTGCGGTTGACTGCGGCCTCTTGCATCTTGGCGTAGTAGGCAACGTACATATCGTGTTGGTCATCCTCGAAGACCATGATCGGCTCTTGCGTTTGTAGGTGCCTGATGTAGCGTTCTTCGGGGCCAAGTTCAATGGTTGGTGCGTCGAGGAAGATGTCGGCGTCTTCGATTCCCATTGCATTGCCTAAGCGGCGTAGTGCTTCGCGGGTCATGCGCGGTATGCCGCCTTGGAAGGCTTGCTGGGCGTTAGTTGTGATCGTGAGCCATTGCATTAGGGCTTGGATGTCGCCCGAATTGGACAGGTGCCCTAGCTCGACTGGATCAACGTCGAAGCTGAAGCATGCAGTAGCTGGGTCGGGGACACGTATAGTCCGGACTATTCCGTTATCAAGCGGGATGTCTAACTGCTTGCCGAAGATTTTGCGCTGGTACTTGAAGCCGATTTGCGCAATCTTGGTCCACATTCCTGCCATGATCTCTAGTCTGTCTTGGTTGCGCTTGGATGCTGCGTCGGTAATTGCAGCAGCTTCGGTTGCAGACTTGCGAGGGTTGGCAGCGATGCCTCGGTCGCTAGGTGATACGCCAGTAACATCATCGAAGAGGCGGAGGTATGTTTGGAGCGCGGAAAGGTACTCATTGAGAACAGTGCTTTGCTCGACAGGGCGCATGGTTGCGTTAACGCCGCGTGTGTTATCGTCAGGATCAACGCCGATGAATACAGTACCGCCGGGGACGACATTACGTACTGCCTGAATGGCATCATCTGAAATAGCATTCTTATCGAAAAGGATTGTATTGTTGCTCGTTCGGACTTCGCGGTCAATTTGAACAAGCGTTTGGACTATCATGCGCATCAGCGGAATCCAAGACAACACTTCGGCGGCAGGAACGTCCTCGCTAGGAGCGGGGTCTAGGAAGTTACCGATTATGAGGGGGCACGCGGCGATGGTCTCGGTGATTACATAGGTGCCGACTGGGCTTTTGTTTTCTCTGGCTAGGTTGATTTCAACTGCTGCTGCGTCGTCGCGCTGGTTGCGTGTGACGAAAATCGACATGGGGCTACCTTTCGAGGATACGCCGTGGCGGAATCCGTCGTGGTAGACCTCGGTGACGCGGACAATCTCCCAACCGTGCGGCTCTTCTTGGCCTGTTACGTCGGGAACCCAATGTTCGGGGAGATCGCTCCATTGCATATCGTAGCTGTGCCACGTGAATCTGCGGTGGAAGGGTTCGTAGCCGCAGTCGCGGGCCTCGATGGCTGAATACTTTACGCGGTTATAGGCAACCTTGTCGCTCTTGTCGTAGGTAACTTTGACGCCGAAGTAGGGCGAGAGCATTCCGAGGAAGGCTCCTTTGCGCATGGCTGCGCGGAGGTCGCCGTGGTCGGTCATTACTCGGGTCAACCTGTTCTGGTCGTCGGCGAGATGGGCTGCGCCGGGGACGCGAGCCTTGGCGCGGAAGCTGGGGACGCCCGGTGTAAGGTTGGATACGATCTGCCGTAGGCGGGAGAGGAAAAGGTTGGCAGTTGTTTCTGGGGGTCGCCAAGAAAGAGTCGAAAGCGCGTCTGGAATGGTGTGGGCAGGGATGCCTTGCTCGCCGAGAATTAGTCCTGCAACGCCGCCTAGGGGGTCGCGGCCAGTATAAATATCGTTGATAAGTTTCTCGTTACCTACTAACGGCTCGTGAAGGGCGCTTACCGATCCCTGTAGTAGGGATTCGAGTACCTTGGCGGTTTCTTCGGGGAGCTTGTAGGGTTTACCTGTTTGGCCAGTAGTTTCCATCGTTATTTGTCGTCCAGACTTTCAGCGGGTCTCGGCCATTGCGTGATCCCTCGTCTACACCCGGAAGCTGGCCCCGGCGCTCCACCATCGTAGAGAGCAGGGCGAGAGCGGAGATGAGATCATCCGAATTAGATAGCGGGTACTCAATGAGTCGCTGGACGAGGATTTCCCTGCCGGGGAAGTCGTTAGGGAAAATGAGGTAGCCTTTTCGCATTGCGGTTTGCAAGGACATAAGGCGGAAGGCTAGAGACGAAGTACCGATTTTTTGACCTCGTATTTTAACCCCGTGTATCTTACCACGTTCTTCAAGCCAAGGGGCGAATAAAGATTGGGAAGCTACCTTTTCTATCCATATTGATTTAAGTAACTTATGCGTGGGGACGCCAATGTTTTCGATCCAGCAGGCGGCGGCGTCGGCTCCTCCGGGGATCTCTAGCGCGTGGACTGGGACGAAGATGTTGCGGTCGGGCGCAAAGCCTTTGAAGCCAAGGGCTTGGGCGGTTAGGACGCGGACGACGATGATGCCGTTGAGGTCGCCCTTGGTGCCCGTGATGCGTGCAACTGGATCGTAGAGTAGGATCTCTGGGCCTTCGGGTAGCTGTTCGAGTGTTAGCTCGGGATCGGTGGCTGCTTCAACGAGGGCAGGCTCGAAGATTGCTTCCTCGGCGGGGACGGGTTCGCAGAGGTACTGCGCGGAGAAAAATGTGCGGCTTAGGGCTTGCTGCTTTTCGGTGATCTCGGCGGCGTTTAGGAAGGAGGGGCAAAGGGGCCAGCTGCCGCCGGGGCCGGGGCCTTTTTTGTCGGCGCGTTGGTTGGTGGGGTTGAAGCCGTCCCAGACTCCGAGGCGAAATTGTGCCCAGTCCTTGCGGCGGGAGAGGAACGCGGTTACGTCCTGGAAGGCCCAAGGGGTGCCGATGTGGTTGATGGGGGAGTCGGGCGCGTACATCAGCGGTTCAAGGGCCTCGATAAAGTCGATGACCTTTTGGCGGCGGGTGTAGGTGCGGCTGTTCTGCTCGTTGGCCGGGTCGTCGATGACGGCGCGGGTAGGGTGGTTGCCCGCTAGGTTCGATTCGATGGAGGCGGCGAAGACGGAGGGTTCACGCCCCTTCCCGGCTCGTCCGTTAATGTTGAATTGGTCGCAGGGTCCCGATTTGCGCACGTCCCCTTGCAGGGCAAGCCACGGGAAGGCTTCTCGCACGGGCATAAAAAGTCCGGGGAGGATTTCAAGTTCTCCGTTAAGGCGGTCACGGATTTCTCCGACAAGTTTGCGGGCAAGATCAAGGGTGGCGCAGGCTATGAGGTTGCGGGACTCGGGGTGCCGCAGGAGGTGGTGGCAGGTGTCGATGACCGTGATGAGCGTTGATTTCGCGTGGCCACGGGGGACAATCGTGCTGGTTTTGGGCTGGGAGTGGACGTGATCCAGCATCCGGGTGTGGAGGGAGCCGAATTGTTTGCGGCTAGTGATCGGCTCGCCCTTGTAACCGATGGCGCGGCCAAAGGATAGGGGGTCGCGCCAGACGGCGAGGATCGCGTCACGTATTTCTTCTGGTGTGTAGTGCTTGTTCAAAATCTGTGGGCCCCCTAGTATCGGTTTTGTACCGGAGTATTGCAAGGGGTAGGCCGGGGGCGGTCGCGGTGGCTAGGGGGCGGGGCGGCGGCCGCGCGGGGGGAGGCCGCGGGGCCTCGTCTCCGCACGGTCGCCTGAAGAGTATGACCGCCGAATTATCGACGGTCACCGCTCCGATATCTATGAGTGCCACGCCTCATAGAATGCTTGGCGCATCCTGTTTAAACGTGTGTCCCAACCCGCTTTTGATATGTTCCACGGCTTGGTGCAACCCTCAAGACCTAGCACTACGCCGAGTGTTTCACGGTCAATTGACGACAGGCTTGCAGTCACTCTCGCTAGCTCTTCAGCCAGCTCAAGTGATGCGCCTGGATCGGCAAGTCGCCCGATCTCGGCAGCGGCATCGACGCCTTCGTTAGCCCCATACCTCTGCCGATGTCGGAAGCCAGCTTCAGAGCCAGCGACAGCAATCTCAGGTCGAGCGCAGGCATCCAATTGGGCGAATGTGCAAGCACCAATGAGTCGTCTACTCATCTCAGGCTCCGGCTCCCACTCCCCAGTCTGGTCTTCTGCCAGCCTGATCCACTTGTCGGCAAACGCGGCGTGCGCCACGTCACCAGTGACGTAGGAGGGCAATGGTGCGCTTGCACCGCGCCTATCCTTTGCAAGCCGTGCGCCAGTAGCGCGGTGAGACGCGGCATTGCGCATGGCAAGGTTGTACAGTTGCTCCCACGTCTCAGTATCACCATATGGCGACTGCTCAACGGGCAGGACTTGCATCGGCACGTTACGCGGAACGGGTGACGCTGTTACCTCCAAGTTCGGTGCGATCCTTGGGTCGGGTAATTCTGACTGGCAGCTTTTGCAACAGCCGTAACGAAGTCCCCCCACCATATAGAACTGTGACAGTTCGAACGGCGTGAAGTCTTGATCCGACATCAGTTCGATGAGTCGCTGACAACGCTCACAATTAACGTATGGGCAGCTGATGTCGCCCTCTACGTTGTCCCACCAGTTGGAAGGGATCGGGACGTCCTGGGACATCAGTATGGGGCAGATCGAATGTTCTATTGAGTTCATCTTTCTAATCTCCTTTAATGTAAGTAGTGCGGCTCGAATTAAACCGCTGGGAACATTCTACACGCTTTTACAATCCCGTCAACACCCGGCGGGGGCGGTCAAAACTTTCCAAAAATTTCTTGAAAGTTTGGGCAATCTCAGCCGGGTGTCAGCATGACCAACACAGATCTTAAAAGTCTGTCTAAAGCGGATCTCATGACACTAGTTCAAGAGGCGCGGCAAAAAGAAGCCGCTCTTAAAGCTTTGAACGGTGTGAAGATTGAGTACGCTGAGGGCATCAACAAGCAGGACAAGCCCTGGCAAAACATTGGAATCTCCGGTGGCATCTTCGGATGGCCAGGAATTAAGCTTACTCCTGCAAAGTGGGATCACATTAAGACCCTTACCCCGCACATCGACGCGGAGGTAGATAATGTAAGGCATAAATTCCCAAAATCATAAACTCCTGGGGTAACCGTAATGGTTACCCCTTTTTTATATATATTTAACCCGAGTTTTTTTACGCACGTAGCCGTGAAGCACTGCGTAAAATCGTTAAACTACACTTCAGCCATAGGAGGCAACCATGTTCGAGGCACTACTAATTCTTGGTATCGGATTAACTGCGGGCTATCTGTTTGTAGCCTACGCTACTGAGGTCAAGCCTGGTGTTAATGAGCCAGGATTATACCGCAAGCTACGCAAACACACTTGGGACATTGAACTTGATAATATCCATGACTCGTTTGTTGCTAGTGATGAAGATTGCTATGTCAACTGTCCCTGCGGAGAGACTTGGCTCCATTGGAGTGAAGAGGGGTGGGATTGCCATACTTGTGGGGATAAGCCATGAAGCTCTCCACTACACCAACTGGCTTTACTATATGGCTGTCTGCTACCAATACCCAATGCTGGGCATTAGGGTTCAACAAGTGGAACGGCATTAAGTGGCCGTGTTCAGCTTTAGGGGGCAGGCGTTTACGCGCCGACTTCGATACAGGCGGTCTAGTAGACCTTACCATTGACGGTAGAGCTGTATCGGAACGTCTAGAGCTTTCGTCGGATGAGTTAAACGCCATACTCTACGACCACCTCAAGGACTCTCTCCCTACGGATCACTCCTGCTACCACGTTGCTGTGGGGCAATACATTGTGAGGAATACACATGAGCATTAGGTGCAAACATTGCGACTCCCGCATCCCTGAGTGGGATGAGATAGAGGGTTGCTGTCGCGAGTGTTATGAGGATCTTGGGCGTATAAACGCGGCCAGTTTCCTCATTAGCCTCTTACGTAGCTTCGTACATTGAGATACGGGGCAACCTACCCACTTACCCTTCGCCCAATGGCGGTGCATTAGCTGTTTACAAAGTAGACAAGGCATCAACGCTTTGGGCATGGCTTTAGTTTAACAATAGTTCACGGCTACGCTAGAATTGCGTTCATTGCGGGGCAAGGGTATGATTTGCGTATGCGGCTCAGAGTCCTCGATCTCTTCAGTGGAATCGGCGGGTTTTCGCTTGGTCTCGAAAGGACTGGTGGGTTTGAAACTACGCAGTTCGTAGAACAAGACCCCAAGGCTCAACTCGTTCTCAAAAAACATTGGCCCGACGTAAAAATTCATGACGATATCAGAACCTACGAACCAACCGCCCATTCAGCCGACTTGGTCTGCGGAGGATTCCCATGTCAAGACATCAGCGCAGCGGGACGCAGTGTTGGCATCATCGGTGAGCGTAGCGGTCTCTGGTCGGAAATGGCCCGAGTTATCGGAGTTGTGCGTCCGAAGTGGGTCGTTGCGGAAAATGTATCGACCCTTCGCAGTAAAGGGCTTGCCCTGGTTCTACAAGATCTCAGCTCGCTCGGGTATGATGCGGAATGGCATTGTATCCCCGCTTCCGCCGTTGGTGCGCCTCACCGACGGGATAGGGTGTGGATCATCGCTTGTCGCAACTCCGCCAACGAAGGCGAACCAACTCTGGCCCACCCCAACGACTCAAGAGGTGGAACACCCGAACGCAGAGATATGTCCGAAGACGGGACGAAGACTCACGAAAGACGGGCAGGACAGTCACAGTCTAGGTCTAGCAGATCAAGTTCGACTATCCCCAAGTCAAGTGATGTGGCGCACACCCGGCGCTTGCGATGCGACGCGGGGTCCGAAGAGCTTAGAGTTTTACGAACAGTGCAAGCGGACGGGGCAGTCGATGGTAACGCTAGTGGACGAGGCCCAACACCGTTCGGAGGGGAGTGGGCAGTTGAACCCGACGTGGGTAGAGTGGCTCATGGGATTCCCAACCGGATGGACAGACTCAAGCAGTTAGGCAACGCGATTGTTCCACAGCTTGCCACGCTTATCGGCTACGAGATCCTGAAGAAAGAGTGATTGTGTTCATCGCAGGAAAAAAATTTTTCGGGATTTCTTGAAAGTTTGCCCGATTTGAGCCGGGTGTTTGCGGCGCAGAATTTCTCTAATAGATCATAACCATAGGAGGTTACATGGCATTAACACGCAAACATTTCATTGACTTAGCTGATGTTGTTGTAGAAATGGACGACTACGGCTTAACAGGAGTTCAACTTGAAGGGCTTACACACGCTATCGGCTTCATCTGCCGTACGCACAACTCTAACTTTGACTACACACGCTTCGAGGACTACATTCTCGGTAAGCTCGGTAGGTCTGAGTTCTACCCAATGGGCAAAACCGAGGAGGTTAAGTGATGCAGAAACAAGAATACCAAGAATACATTGTAAGTTGGAGTGAGCATCTCGTCTTCGAGAAGGTTGTGTATGCCCTTGATGCGTCTGCCGCTCGTAAAGCTGCCTTAGAGAAGGTGTATGGGGAAGATGCTGTACATATAGTGCATATAGAGCGCGTCTGCCGCGATGCACAAGTAGGTGACGAAGTTTTCGATGCCGCCAAACAAGCCACTCTAGACGATTTCAAAGTCACGAAGAAAGGCGTGGAGTACAGAACTAATTACATGGAGGATGAAAAGTGATGGGTGTCTACACCGAAGCTCTGCTGGATGACCTTGGCTACGACAACAAAGAAGATATGCTCATAGACTACGCACTAGAAAGCGTTGTTCCAGGTGTATGTTCAAACAAGGACTGCCTTGCTGTCATCGACGTTGAGCCTGACGCTACACACAATTATTGCGACTGCTGTGGCGGGGGCGAAGTTAGATCCTGCCTAATTATATGGGGGGTAATCTAATGCCACGCTTACGATCAAGGGAGCAATGGCTTTACGCTGCGGCAAGCGCGATGAAGCCCTGGATTCTCGATACCTCTGCGGGTGACGATTACGTCGATCCGCTGATTAGCGTGGGCTTTCCCAAGGGTAGCCGAGGAAGGCACAATGCCATTGGGCAATGCTGGGATAAGACTACTTCGGGAGATAAGCAACGAGCGCATATCTTCGTGATCCCTACATTGACGGAGGCTACGGAGGTACTTGCCGTGCTTCTG
>Ga0098052_1001919_pt1 | contig 12698 bp, 20 predicted proteins | sample 15_taG_FD_81591 | JGI IMG/M metagenome (GOLD analysis project Ga0098052, IMG submission 81591) | Marine viral communities from the Subarctic Pacific Ocean - 15_ETSP_OMZ_AT15312 metaG | ecosystem: Environmental > Aquatic > Marine > Oceanic | place: Pacific Ocean | collected 2015-01-18 | reverse complement strand
CGACGAAACACCAGACCGGACACCCCCTGGAGAGTGCGGGCCGTGGCGCCATAGTACAGGCCCCGCTTCGCATACGCGTCGTATTCTGTGCCGTCCATGCCCGAGAGCTGCGGCAGGTACTTGTCCTTGGCCGCCTTCACCCGGTCGCCGTCGAGGGCGTCCCTCACCCGCTCCCACTTCGGAAGCATCGCGTCGTAGTCTGGATGCGTGCTGTCTACTGCCATCGTGTTGTCACCTTGGAGTTTTTGGGCCGCTCCACGGTCAGATACCCATCACTTTGCGTTTCCTTATTACGCGGCTCACTATCGGATACTCGTAGGACAGGTAATAAGAGAGGGCGTCGCTGATATGCGTCAGCGTTGCGTCAGCTCGCTTGTCGATCTCGCCCGAGCCGCCGGCCAGCAGGGTCACGCCCTCGAGGTCGCGCACTACGTGCGGAGCAGCCTCTGGATCGACCTTGAGCCGCACCGTGCCGTCGCCGGCCTTCAGGCGGGCGTTGGCGGCGTTGACTCGCGCCCGCTCCCGGGGGTTCGCCTTCGGCACGCGGAGGGTCAGCCGGTCGCCAAATGTCGGGCGCAGTTCTCGCGTGACGATGTCCCAATCGCTGCCGGCTACCTGGGCCGTGCCCGAGGCGCCACCGGTCGCGTCACCGTAGCAGATCACCCGCCCGGTGTGGTTGCCCCAATCCTTCACCAGCCTGCGGCAGACGGCCGGCGTGTTGGAGTTGCGCGGGATGTAGACCTCGCCGATCACCGCCGTGCCGTGCTGCTGCTCCTGGCAGATCGCTGCCACGCCCGGCGCCACGTTGAAGTCGAAGCAGAAAGCAAGCGGCTGGGCAGGGTCGTAACTGTCTCGCAGCCGGGCGTAGTGGTCGGCCTCGTTGAAGGGGTAGTAGCAGCGCCCCTCGAACGAAACGAACGACCCCTCGTATTCCTGCAGGAACGTCAGCTCATCGAGATCATTGCGGGCCGCGTCCACCTCGTCGGCGGGCAGGATGTCGGCCGATTTCCAGTGGTACCTCGCCCACCCGTCTGCGGTAGCTGCCTGCTGCCACAGGTCGTAGTAGTGGTTGCGCCCCTCGGGCACGCCGATCATGTCACACCAGCCGTTGCGGTCGGCCAGGGCAGGGCGCACGTTCTCCGGCCAAGCCTTCGCCTTCATATTGCCGTATTCGTCGAGCACGCCGCCGTCCCACGGGCTGCCCTCGATGCGCTCGGGCTTGTCGAGACCTACGACCCACAGCTCGGCGTTGGTCACCAGGCCGAGGCGCAGTTCCGTCTCGCTGACATCGACGACATATTCCTTCGGCATCAGCGCCTTGAGATCCGTCCAGTAGATCCTTTTTGCCTGATCTCGAGTGGGCGCCGCAGCGAAGTATCGCGGGCGGTCGTGGATGCTGCCGAAGAGGGCGGCCCGCACCAGCTTGCGCTTCGCCAGTTCTGTCTTGCCGGATCGACGGCCGGCAGGCACCACATTGAAGCGGGCAGGGCTGCCCCTGTATTCCTGCTGCGCGGCGTGGGGGCGCATGGGCGTCCAGCGATCAGTTAGACCCGCCACTGCGCTCCTCCATCTTCGTCAGCGTGGCGTGGATCGCCTTGGCGACCTCGTCAGGGCTGTCGCCCTCGTGTGACTGCGGGCCGCGATCCGACCAGCCCATCCTCGCCTTCGTCCAGAATATCTGAGCCGTGACGTTGCCGCCGATGGCTTGCTTGTAGAGCGCCCCGGCGACTGCCGCGTTGGCCCGGATCGCACCGCCCCGGATCTCGTCCCGGTAGTGTTTCCGTAAGGTCTTGCCGGTGATGCCGACCGCGATGGAGATGTCGTCTTGAGGGATGCCATACGCAGACATCGCCTTGACTGACTTGCGGCTTTCTTCAGTGGGCTGGTGCGCGGGGGTCGCCATCAGCCTGCCGCCTGGGCCTGGGCCACGTCCTCGCCCGATAGCCGCTCTGCCTTCACTTCAGAAAACGTGCGGCCGTCACCGTCGAGGATAGCCTCTTCGTTGGTGTATTCCTGCCAGCGGGTGACAGCAAGATCCCCACATGCCGGCTCTATTTCCATCGCCAAACACGCCCGCCCCTGGCGTTCGGAAGCCAGTATTGTGGTGCCAGAACCAGAAAAGGGTTCAAGCACCACATCCCCGACATTGCTTGAGTTTTCGATTAACTGCTCAATCATACCGATAGGCTTTGCGGCGTTGTGATGTCTGTCATCACCAGATGGGCGACTAAAGCGAAGCATGTTCGGCTTATGCACCATCCGATGCCCTTTCTTGCCGTCGCTTACCATCGTTTTTTGTGGTGGATTTTTAGCAAAAAAGCCGATACCCTCGTAGGTATTGGCGTAATTTGACCCCAGGCCACCGCCGCCTTTGTCCCAAATCAGAAGATTTCGCGGCCGTATATCTGTCCTTTTTGACGCCTCCCATATTGCCGCCCAAGAACGCCAATCACAACAGACATACACATGGCCAAACAGCCTGAGTTTTCCCGACACGGTGCGGAAGAAAGCCTCGAAAAAAGGGCGCACCATTTTGTCATCTGTGATATCCGATCCGACGCCTGTCGCACTGCCATAGATTGCATACGGCGGGTCAGTCGCCACCATATCTACCATCGCCCCGTCACACAACCGATCAATGTCGGCTGGCAGGGTTGAGTCACCACACAACACGCGATGCTTGCCCATGCACCACAGATCGCCCGACCGTGTGACAGGCGTGACAGGCGGCTCGGGTGCCTCGTCAATAGGTTCCTCGCCTGCGTCATCCTCCCCAAACAGCACCTCGAGTTCACCCTCGTCGAAGTCAGGCAGATCCACGTCAGCAAAGTCACCCAGGTCGAGGTCGTGCGTCTGCATAAAATCAAACACGCCCTCGAGTTGCGGCTTGCCGTAGGCGCTGGTGAGCTTTAACAGCTTGCGGGCTGCCCCGGCCTCGTCGTCAGCCTCGATCTCGACCACCGGCACGTCGCCCTCTACGTCCCATCCCTCGCGCTCGAGGACCGTGGTGCGCTGGTGGCCGTCGAGGATTTTGTCGCGCCACACGAACACCGGGGCCATGAAGCCCTCGGCCAGGATCGACGCCTTGAGCTTGGCATACCTGCTGTCGTCGAGATCCTTGAACCCTCCCTGAAACGGCGTCAGATCAGCCAGGGGCCGCCGCTCGAGGTGCCCGTGCGGGTCACACGTGACGGGGATTTTTTTAGTGCGGGAGGATGGTGTCACAGGGCGTATTCCCTCCAGTTCGCCCAGGACAGGGCGTGATACTCTCCCGTGCCGTCCCTGAACCATCGAGCTCGATAGCTGGGATGGGCTGACGGTCGGAGGTCAACGTGGAAGCCGGGGCGATGCCATGCCGGATACAGGCCGATAGCCGCCCAGAGGTTCAGCCGCTCGAGAACGAGAAACGTCTCGAAGAGGTCTTCGGGGTTCGCTGAGTTGCAGTCCCAATCACACGCCAGGCAGAGGGAGTCGGCCTGCGGGACGATCCGGCCCTGCTGATGGCTGGCGACATGGTCGATGCCGGTGCGGTGGAGCGATGCCGGAGCGTGGCTCGAGGAGTCCGCGGCGACGGCGTCTCCGTGCGGGTGGACGGGGGTGCCTGCAGAGTTGCGGCTGAAGTTCATCGGCCGAGAAATCCACTGACGGGTCTCCCCCAGCCCGGCAACGAGATCCGGGTGGAGATCGTCGGGGCGCTCGAACTCTGCGCTGGAGATGTGCGCCGGCCAGTTCATCCCTGCTCTGGAAGGTTGTGCCCCGAAGCCGATTGGCCCCGGGGCGTCCGAGGTGGAAAGGGGACGGCGGAAAGTCCTCGGAATCATGCTCTGCCGGGCAAGCCCTACCCCACCCGACAGAACACAGAAAAAGGCGGGCATCCTCCCACTCCGTGAGTGGTAGGGCACCCGCCAGGTCATTCTGCTCGATCTGTTGTTCAGATCAGGGAGCTACCCCGACCTGTTGAGGTGGACGCACAGCATCCCCCTCGGTAAGGTATGGTACCTGCGGCCATTTACGCTGTCAAGCCATTTTTTTGAAGGGGCTGGTCCCTGTGGGGGCGCTTTTTCTTGCGCCGGATCTGTCGTCAGAATAAAGTACGGGAGCGGCGGGCGGGGTTCAGTCCTCTTCGTCGATGATGTCACGAGTCATGGCACCGAGGGCTCGAGCGACAGCACTCAGCGTTCGGAGGGTTGGCGACGAGTGGCCGTCGCGCAGCTTGTAGCCGGCGCCGGGCGAAAGGCCCGCGTCTCGAGCGAGGTTCGCCCAATCGGGCACCCGCGCCCACTCCTGGCCCCGCCGCTCACGACGGGTAAACCCTCGCAGCAACATCAGCCGCTCGATCTCCTCGATGTTCGGTCGGGCCACAGCCTCAACTGAAGGAAGTGCGATCATCGTCATGGAGTAGATAGTAAGAATAGAATGAGTCGAAGTCAAGAAATACCTTGACTTTAACGCAATATAGTGCGATACTATCCCTTGAGGACGATGAAAGGCGTCGTTCTTGGGGACACAAAAAGCAGGGCCATCCGGGCAGAATCTCTTGGCGAGGTTCCCGGATGGCCCAAAGGCGAAAGTCGCTGCCCGTCCCCTTTCCAGAGAGTTCAGGAGGCTCATCCGCTTATGGTCAATTTAGGGAGCGGTGCTCTGCTCCACAAGGCCGAAGTTCCAGCCAGGCCAGCAGTTACGCGCCGGCAGGTCGATCTCGCCGGCCAGATCGTCCCCACCCACATCAAGCGGCACCTGCTCGCCTCTGAGCGCAGCGCACTGGCCCCGAAGCTGGTGCGGTGCTCGCTCGACATCCTGCTGCCGGGCGCTGACGACCTCGTCACCTGCTACATCGAGGCGACGCCTTGGGATCGCTACAGCGTCGGGGATGGTGCCGAGGAACCCCACATCGACATCGAGTCCGCGACGGCTGACGGTGCGCCTCTGGAGTTGTCCGAGGACGTCCGCGTCGTGCCCGAGGAGGCCGTTGCCGGCTACCTCGATGAGGTGGCGCGATGATGATGCCCGACGCCCTTCTCGAGCCCGCCGATCCGCCCGATCTCACTGATGCAGAGTGGGACAGCAGTGAGGCCCGCAACCAACCCCGCGACTACAGCGCCCTTGTCGGCTACGGGTTGACCATTGCCGCCCTGTGCTACCTCGTCCCCCGAATCCTGATGGGAGTCATGTGATGGAAGCCGTGCGGCTGGAACAAGATGCCTTCCTGTATTCCGAAACGGATCTGGCAGAGGCGATGTGGTCAAACCCGAGCCTGGAACACGCCAGCGAGGCCGGGGGGTTTCTCCGGGCCTACCGCCACTACTGCGAGGAGATGGCAGCCTGTATCGCCGGCTACAACAGCGTGATCGCGGACTACGAGGCGGCGAGGGACCAGAAGGCCGAGCAATACGAGCGCAAACTGGCGTGGCTCAAAACGGCCCTGCACGCCCACTACGTCCACAGCGGCCAGAAGAAGCTGGACTACCCGGACGGTGCGCTGTCGATGCGTAAGGGCTCGGAGCGGGTGGAGATCGAGAACGAGGTCGTATTCACCAACACCCACAAACAGCCCTTCGTCCACGAGGTCAGCACACGCAAGATCGACAAGGCAGCGATCAAGAAGCACGTCAAGGCCGGCGGCGAGATCCCCGAGGGCGCCGATCTGGTGCGCGGCGAGGATACGTTCGTCGTCAAGCCCAACACCAAGACCCTACCCCCCCACCAAGGAGAGTGAAGAATGCCTCATATCGACGATTTTTTCCCGTCGAAGTACCTGAAAGCGAGCGACCTGCAGGGCCGCGATGTCAGGGTCACAGTCGCCTCGCTGAGTCCCGAGCAGTTCGAGAACGACGGCAAGACCGAGACGAAGCTCGTGGTCTACTTCCAGGGCAAGGAGAAGGGCGTCGTCCTGAACAAGACGAACGCCGCCACCATCGCCACCGCCTACGGCTACGACTACACCGCGTGGCCGGGCAATCAGATCACTCTCTACACGGCGATGGTGGACGCCTGGGGCGAGACGAAGGAGGCCATCCGCGTCCGAGTGACGGCCGAGAACATGCGAGCCGTCAGCAGCAACGGAGCGGCCCCGAGCCAGCCGGAACCGCAGCCGCCCGTAGAGGCACCCGTGGAGGCGGCCGTCGCCGATGACGACGACGGGCTTCCGTTCTGATTAAACCACTTCGGGGTCGCCCCTGTCCGACACCGGCTTGCCTTTCCTCCGAATCCCCAAGGCTGGAGGGGCGGCCCCGTTTCCCCACAGTGACGAGCAACGAAAATGCCGCTGAGAACCAAGACAGGAAAGATCGACCGCATCGCCAAAAAGCTGCTCGAGGGGCGCCTGGACGAGCACTGGCGGGGTCACATCCGCGAGCGCGACAACTGGACGTGTCGGAAGTGCGGCAAAATAAAAAACCGTTACTCCATCGAGGCCCACCACATCGCCAAACGCCGACAGGTCTACGCCCGCTGGGAGCCGCTCAACGGCCTGTCCTTGTGCCTGCCCTGCCACCAGTGGGCAGAGCTGCACCCCGACGCCGCCCGTGTGTGGGCCTGCGAAGAACTCGGGGAGGACACATACGACGCCGTCGTCACGCTCGCCCGAGGGACATCAGGCTACAGGATGCACGATCTGGAAGACCTCGAGGAGGCGTTCAAGTCTGGTGCCCCTGTTTCGCGGGTGGCTGAGATGCTGCAAGAGGAGAATATGAATAATGACATCTGACCAAAGACCCGTATGTGCCGGGTGTAACACCACCATGTCTTGTTCGCAAAACGAGGTGCGCGTGGACTGTGGTCATGGATATGTCAAGTCTGGCGACGAGTATACCTGTCCCTCCTGTGGGACCAGAGTCATCGTCGGATTCGGCAGCATGTGGAAACCCGAGGCGACCGCATGAAATCCCCATCTCACCCCCCGCCGCCCAAGGCACAGCGGACGTGCCCGACGTGCCGGAAACGCGGGGTGCCCGTCTGGAAGATGTCAGCCGGCAAGCTGCAGGAGTTCTGCCGGCACTGTTCCGCACGGTTCAAGGAGGACAAGTAGGGTGGCGAGGAAACTGTACATCCCGCTGGAAACGGACTATTACGTCAACGAGAAGTTTAACGGCGTGAGCGAGGCCGGCGAGGTGCTCTACCTCCGGTCGATGTGTTTGGCGAAATCCCTGCTGACGGACGGCGTGTTGACGCGCCGACAGCTCGGATTCCTCGGCCTGGAGGGCTTGGATGAGCGCATCGCTGAACTGGTGCAGGGCGAACACCCCCTGTGGAGAGAAATCGAGGACGGCGACGGCTGGCTCATCATCGGCTTTCTGAAGCGGAACCGCTCTGCCGCTGAAATAGACGAGATCAGCGAGAAACGCAGACAGGCCGCTTTATCCAAACGCGAGCAAGGTGTTAGCAACTTGCACAGCAACCCGGGTGCAACTTGCGACCCAGAGACAGAGACAGAGACAGAGACAAAGACAAGTACTACAAACACACAAAACGCGCGAGGAGGCGAAGCAGGAGTGGGCACTGCCAACGGCAGGGGCTACGACGCCCGAGCCCTGAAGGCGCTCGAACGCTGGAACGAACTCGACCTTGCCCTCCCGGCCACTGTCTCGGAGCACGATCACATGCGCCGCCTGACGCTGCTGTTCACCGGCCCGCCGAAGGCGTGGAAGACGACCGAGATATTCGCGGCCATGCAGAAACTCAAGGACGCGCCGGACGAATGGGGCTGGGTTCTGAGCGAGGGGCCGGGCTACCTGGCCCACCAGCCGCGAGGCAAGAGGCAGGTGATCGAGCAAGTGCTGACAAAGACCCGGGGGGGGAGATCCGGGCGAGAAACCGCAGACGCAAGGGCTGACCGACTGATGGCAGAGATGGAGGCGGATGATGCCCGCACTGGATGAAGTCGCGGCAGGAAAACGCAACCTCATGGCGATCCTGTCCCAGCAATACGGCAACCGCCTCGAGGACGGCTACCTGCAGGGCCTGGTCCGCACGCTCGGAGGTCAGGACGCGGAGAAGGTCATCAGGGCCGTAGAGGCGCACATCTTCGACGACGCGGTGCCCTTGGGCCGCACGGAGCCGGTGGGGCATTTCCCCCCGTCTGTCGCGCAGATCATGTCGCGGGTCAACGGCAGGCACACCTCGGAGCAGGTCGTCAGGCCGGCCGAATCGGAAGTGCTGTCGCGGCAGGGCCGGAAGGTCGTGCTGCAACTGAGCGAGGCCGCGCAGCAGTTCACCGGGATCAAGAAACCCCTCGAGACGTGGGCCTCGGACTGCTCCGACTGCAGCGATAGCGGGATGGCGCGGTATTACCAAGATCATCGGAAACCGCAGCGCGTATTTACCGCCGCCGAAGCGTTGGAACTGCCCGACGAGATGCTCTACCGGCTCCGATGCTGTCAGGCGATCTGCGACTGCAGGCAGGGCGACGAGCACCCCGGCCGGGAGTGGCACACGAAGATGTGGTGGCGCGGCGTGGAGCGGTCAGTGCCGGTCTTTGTGCGGCTGGCGAAGATCCGCGCAGCGGCGGCACATCGCAGGGCGACAGAGGTGGGTGTGTGATCATCAGAAGCGACACCAGCCGCCTGGCCCACCAGGCCATCAAGCCGCACAAGCCGACTCTGCGGGAGATGGCACTCGAGGCCCTCGCACGCGGGCCTTCTACAGCCGACGAGGCCGCGGACTACGCCAGTGTGTCGCCGTTCGCCATGCGGCCCCGGTTCACAGAACTCCACAAGGCCGGCAAGATCGAGGACACTGGGGAACGCCGGACCAGCAGCCAGGGCAAAACATCGGCAGTCTGGAGGCTCGTAAACAAGCCGGTGAAACTGGAACAAGGCGACATGATGGCCGACCTGCTCCCTCCCCTGGTGACACGATGATGACGGTGGGTTCGCTGTTCGCCGGCATCGGCGGCTTTGATCTCGGCCTCGAGCGGGCCGGTATGGAGGTGAGGTGGCAGGTCGAGATCGACCCTTTCTGCAGGAAGGTGCTGGCGAAGCACTGGCCTGACGTGAAACGATACGAAGACGTGCGAGAAGTGGGCGCACATAACCTTGAACCTGTGGAGCTGATCTGTGGAGGATTCCCCTGTCAGGACATATCCAATGCCGGAAAAAGAGCAGGGATCACAGGAGCCCGCTCGGGTCTTTGGGGAGAGTATGGGCGAATCATTCGCGAGCTACGACCAAGCTACGTTATCGTGGAAAACGTCTCAGCTTTGCTTACTCGAGGGATCGACGTCGTACTCGGAGACTTGGCCGAGAGCGGGTATGATGCGGAGTGGGACGTGCTGTCGGCTGCAGCCGTTGGCGCCCCACACAGGCGAGAACGGGTCTGGATTGTGGCCTACCCCCAGGGCCAACGACAACGACCAAGGCTACAGGGGCGAGGGATCAAGCTGGAAGGGGCAGGCCCGAGGCGAGACTCTGCACAATGCAGTGAAGAGGGATCTCTGGCCTACCCCAACCAGCAGGGACTGGAAGGGTCCGGGGGCGAATGGCTACTACAGGAACGGGAAGCTCCAGTTGGATACACTGGACAGGGCAGTGCAGCACTGCCCAGAGAAAATGTGGGGAACCCCAACAACATCAGCAGCGAAGGGAACCGGCCCATACGGGAGCAAGAGCCAGCAGCACGATGCGAAACTGGGGAACCTTCGCGGCCAGGTGGTGACCCCCACCAGCACTGGACAGTTGAACCCGACGTGGGTCGAGTGGCTCATGGGGTACCCAGGCGGGTGGACAGACTCAGAGGACTCGGCAACGCCGTAGTTCCCCAGGTGGTCGAGTGGATCGGCCAGCGCATTTTAGCAGTTGACAATTCCTTTCAGGTTAATAGGGAGAGTGATGACACGATGAGCCTGGCGCGATGAGCTATGAAATCAGAGAGGGCGACGTGCTCAACTGCCTTGGGGAAATACGAGATGAATCAGTCCAGTGCTGTGTGACCAGCCCGCCGTATTGGGGGTTGCGCGACTACGGCGTCGAGGGTCAGATCGGCCTGGAGAAAACGCCGCAGGAATACGTCGAGAAGATGGTGGAGGTGTTGCGAGAAGTGCGGCGGGTGCTGCGGAGCGATGGGACGTTGTGGCTCAATGTGGGGGACTCGTATGCCGGGGGGGGCGGGTATGCGCCAGATGCGCCATGCAACCAGCGCCGGGCAGAAGGTGAGTCTTGGGGATCACTCAATCCCAGCAAAAAAGCGCGTCGAGAAGCACGGAAGGGGACGGGAGTTGTCTGCGGCCTCAAACCGAAAGACCTATGCCTGATCCCCTACCGCCTCATTCTCGCCCTACAGGACGACGGCTGGTGGGTTCGCTCACAGATAGCCTGGACGAAGAAGTCATCCATGCCGGAGAGCGTACGAGATCGCCCTACGAGCGCGTGGGAGCCGATCTTCCTGCTGACGAAGGCGCAGAGGTACTACTACGACGCGGAGGCGGTGCGCCAAGACCCCGCTAACTACAGCCGCAAGGGTGGGACCGCGCCGACACGCGACGGCCTGACGACACATGGACAAGGTTCGCACAGCCTCCACCAAATGGCGTCCATGGGTGCCAATCTCCGCAACGTCTGGCACCTCGGCCCCGAGCCTTTCCCTGACGCCCACTTCGCAACCTTTCCGACTGAGATCCCGCGCCGAGCGATACTCGCCGGCACTAAGAAAGGCGACGTGGTTCTCGATCCCTTCGCCGGTTCAGGCACCACCCTCATGGTTGCCGAGCAGCTGGGCAGAGACTCCATCGGTATCGAGCTGAACTCTGAATACGTAGAACTGGCCGAAAAGCGCATCCAGGCCGGCCTTTCGGTCACCCAGCGCAAGCTATCAAATGAAATCAATTTCTCTCTGGAGTTTTGCTGATGTCCTTGGGATCTTGCAGGAAGAGCGAGGAGCTGTAGGATGCAGTATTACGACGTGAAATCCACGGCCAAGCTGCTCGGCGTGTCGGAGGTGACTGTGCGGCGGATGGTCAAGCGGGGAGACTTGCGCTGTCGTAGATTCGGACGCCTGGTCCGCATCCCGGCGTCCGAGCTGGAGCTGCCGACAGCAACCATCCCCCTGCACAGGGCCGTATGAGCAAACGCAGACCGTGGGGCAGTGCCCAGCGGAAGAACGGCCGCTGGTGGGCCGTCTACTCGCCGCACAAAGGCTCGAGGCGCCGGGTGTGGGAGAAGGTGGCCCCGGACACGCGGACACGCGCCCTCGACGTGCTCGCGCAACGCCGCGCCGAGCTTGCCGCAGGCTCATGGGACGATCCTACCCGCACCCTGACCTTCGCCGCCCTGGCAGACGAGTGGTTCGTCACGATGGCCCCGTCGTGGCGCCCGCAGACAAAATCCCTCTACCGGACCCGGCTACACCTCCACCTGCTGCCCCGCCTCGGGGACATGGACGTGAGAGCCATAGACGGCCCCGTCCTGCAGCGGGTCGTGTCCTCGTTGTCCCTGAGTCCCAGCACCATGCGGATCGTGCTCGGCGTCGCCCGGCAGATCCTCAGATGGGGGCACCGGCACGGTCGGTTTCGCGTCCTGCGCGACATGACCGTCACCCTGCCGGCTGCCGAGAGGGCCAGAGTGGACCCCCTCACCCGGGAGGAGGTGCCGAGGCTCCTGCATCACGCCTGTGAGTGGCGGCCGTTGCTGATGTGGGCCGTCTACACCGGCATGAGGCAGGGAGAGATCCTGGCAGCCAAATGGCAGCACCTCGACCTCGAGCGGGGCGTCTACCATGTCCGCGAATCGCTCAACCGAGAAGGCGAGATCGCCAGCACCAAGACCAACGACGGCGGTTCCTGCTGGGTACCGGAGGGCCTGCTCCGCACACTGGACGACCAGAGGGCACAGATCGCCACCTGGGAGCTTGCAGCGGACGAGTGGGAGGACAATGGGCTGATATTCCCGGGGCGACGTGGGCGCCCCTACAGCCACACCACGCTGATCCAGGCGTTCCGGCGGGCCTGTGACGGTGCTGGCCTGCGCCGCCGCCCGTTCCATCATCTACGCCACACCTGCGCCTCGTTGCTCGTGGATCAAGGCGAGACGATCCTGACCGTGGCGGCACAGCTGCGCCACCGAGATCCCGGGCTGACGCTGCGGGTATACAGCCACCTTATGCCGGACGCCGGACCCGCGGCGCTGCGGCGGCTCGACGAGGCCCTCGGCCCGTAGTTCCTCGGCTTCCCCCCAGCTTATTTATTTTCGTTTGTCGTGCATTTTATCCTTGACTCTTATGCGCCGCCAGCCTATATTGTAGGTGTCAGGAGGCAATGAAGCCACCGACAAACTGAAAGGCTCCAAAATGGCAGACCTTCGCTTCTCCTCCGAATCCTTCGCCTCGACCGAGGTCACGGTCGAGCCGGTCACCGAGGCCGGGCGGGTGCTGTTCGCGGAGTTCTTCGGCGCTGGTGCTTGCAGCGTCACGCTACGGAAGTCGGGCGGGCTGGAGTTGAGCGAGGTCGCCGCCGAGCGTGGCCTGGTGGTCGCGTAGGCACCACACAAACAGAGGGCGGGCAATCGGCCCGCCCTCGCACACACTCACGAGATGAGGCCCACGATGACGCACGGCACCCTCCACTTTACGCTCAAGAATGACGACGGCACTACCGTCGAGGCCACCCTTACCGTCGTATCTGACTCGATATGCCTTGCCTGTGGCGACACGTCGGTGGGGGTCGAGTTGCGACAGGGCGGCGCCGAGGCTGGTATGTGGATGCAAAGCCT
>Ga0098052_1001909_pt1 | contig 12718 bp, 12 predicted proteins | sample 15_taG_FD_81591 | JGI IMG/M metagenome (GOLD analysis project Ga0098052, IMG submission 81591) | Marine viral communities from the Subarctic Pacific Ocean - 15_ETSP_OMZ_AT15312 metaG | ecosystem: Environmental > Aquatic > Marine > Oceanic | place: Pacific Ocean | collected 2015-01-18 | reverse complement strand
GGAAGTGGCGGTCGCTTTGCGCGACCCTCGCCAAGACTCTCATTAAAAGGGGTGTAATTGAGAGGGAGGGGCTGCAGCGCTACAGAATGCTGCCTGCACCTGCACCTGCACCTGCACCTGAGCCCGAGCCAGTACCTGCACCTGCACAACACAAAAAATATGCAGTTAAGATACTGCATAACACGGAATTCCCCCTCACCCCGTACCTCATAAGAGGGGTAGAAATCATTATGAAGGGAGAGAGAAGAGCATCCGTGTATTATCCCGTTCAGTTAAATAAATATAACCTGAAACTCAAGGACCTCCTGGACCTTCCCGGACTGATCACTCTTACGATAATTCCGGAGAATCCGAACAGTGAGGAGTAGGCTCCATCTGCCTATCTAGTAGTAGTAGAGGCGCAGACGCGATTTCAACCTCTGCTGCTATTGCTGCTTCAGAAGCCGCAGGGAGTGCTGCTGCTACTTTCTCTCCTGTGGTGTCCTCTTTTTTAGGTGTGGCATCGCCAAACAGCAGAGACATAAATCTCTTGAGTACTAATAGGGACTCTACCGCATTGCTCTTTGCTAGAAGTATCATCCCAGCGGTTGTTTTATTATCCCAGGACTCTTCTGTCTTAGTTAATTCTGTACTTAGCTGCTCGAAGTGATCTTCTATAGCAGCCTCTACTCCTTTAACACCTCCGTCGGCCCCAAAGACTGTAGCGTACCCTCCCATAGTTAAGTTAAGTAAACGCTCAAGTATCTGTATTATGGTGTTTATTTGTTTAATGATGTCTTCCAAAACTTCTATGGTGCGTATAGTAGTTTCTATAGCGCTCTGTATTGGGCCTTGGACGTTAACCTCAAATAGGCCCGCTAGTTGTTTACCTAGTTTACGGAGAGTATCTACCACGCTGGAGACATAGTATATTTGAAATCTGTAGCTAATCCAGTTGGGTAACTTGCTGGAAGCAGCCCTTCTGGGAGTTTTTGTTTTACCAGTAGAAATAACCGCAGATGCCGTAGAGTAGGTGTACAGCACCTCACTATTTTCTACCTCTGTATAGCTGCCATCCGTTCTTTCATATTGTTTATGTTCAAATACCACGTGTGCTTTTACTGTATCCTTCTTGTTATAAACCGAAGGGTCTAAATACAAGTGCATCTGTAAACGCTCATTACGTAGTTTAAAATCTATGGTGGATGCAGAAAGGTACTCCCGATCAAATAAACTTGGTTTATGTTTAGAGTACGTATAATGCCTATTCACTCCAGCGTTATCTTTGTAGACAACCGCTGTAAGAATTTCGTGTATGTCATCAAAACTATTCTCCAAAAGTATTTTTAGGTCCTCTATGGTGTGCTCTGTCTTTTGGTCTATAGCTTTGTGCTCTGTAACTACAGTGGCCCTGGTAGGTAAGTAAAAGTACTTAGTATAAAAATTGAACTTAGTACCATCTATACCGTAGGACAGATTAAAATAGGTGCCAGAGGACCCCTCTACATGCTCAAAATTATGGATGTCTGGCCTGTATAGATCTTTAGATCTGTGAGAGAACTGTTGTGCCCATTGAAATACAGAGTTCCATCCATCAAATATATCTGAAACGGCCTTTAGGTCCCCACCCGCAGTAATAATTAACCCAGCGCTAACACTATTTATATCCTCCCCAACATCTGGGATTAGATTTGATGTAGGGTCTTCAGTCTTCATAGGGCGGTAGGGATCATACTTGTCATAAAGGCTGGAAATAAAAGTCTTTTTTAGCTGTGAGGGCCCCGTGTTACTAAAGTCTGTTGTCTTGTCTCTCCCGTAGTCGAAATCTCTATAAGCGTACTCTGCTGCTATCCCTGGTATGCGCTGCCTGAGACCTGCTAGCCTATCCGCGTATTGATAATGTATATATTCATCTACAGAGGTGTCCATTAAACTCATCTTAGGGAACCTAGGAGGTACAACTAAAAGGTACACTCCTTCATCTATATCTAGCAGAGATAGTATCTGGTCTATCTTCTTAAGAATTATCTTAATTAAGGCGTAGAGTAGATCATCCAGTGAGAAATTAAGAGCCTGCAGTGCCAGCAGCAAAGCTTTAATCTGCGTTAATATTGTAGAGAAGGTATCTAGTGGGGCCTTTACAGTGGTGTTTAACCAATCGCTGATGTCTTTAGCCCAGTCCTTTTCTAAAGCAAACCCCGCTATAGAGCTAGACTCTACTGTAGGTAGCCCTCCCGTTAAGTCTGTGTATAGACTAGCCAGCGCTGCGCCTACCGGACTTTTAGCTATAGACGATTCTGCTACGGTGTCACTAATAAAGTTTCCCGCAGTAGTAGGCTCTAAGGCCCTAGCTATTGGTTTTAGGTCTGCGGTGAACTCTGCTATTTTCCTAGACTTCTCAGTACTTAGGGGAGTCTCATAGGAGTCATGTTTAGTGCTTCTTTTTGGCATGCTTCACCTGCGCCTTTATTTTAGCCAGTTCTTCTCGTGCTATTTTTTGTTGTAGCTCTTGAAGCCTACTAGAGAGGGTCTTTAGATCAGATAAAACGTCAGTTAATTCTTTTCTCATAAGCCTAAGTTCCAAGCCTGCTGTGACTCTATGCGTAAAGCGGGTAGTGCTAATGCAGCCGAGAATACTGGAGTAGGTAGGGTTATACCTCCCGCAGTAGCACCAATTGGCACACCTACGAGAGATATAACTGGACTAGGAGCAACACCATGTACATGGGTGTCAAGGAGAGCATGAAGTGCTGTTACATATGTAAATAGAGCTTCGAACTTACATAGTCCGGACATGATCGGGTTTAATCCCCCAGGTACAGGGAGGAAAGCTGATTGCACTGAGGGTAATCCCTCTACAGTACCAAACCCTCCCCCTACAACAGTTTTCGAGGAGTCTAAGGTTATACCGTAGGTGCCTCCTGTACGGCCGTACGGGCTAGTAGTAGAGAGTAGTACAGACCCATTTATTAAAGGAGACGCCGCGGTTTTAGTCTCTAGCTTTATATCTCCCGCATTAGTAGATACAGAGTAGCTTCCCCCACCAGAAGTTATTGATCCTAGTTCTACTGCATGGCTACCTGAGGTAGTTATGTCTTTACGAGTTTTTACTAAGTCGGGAGAGATAGCTAAGAGGGGTGTCTGAAGAATAGAAGGGCCACTTGTAGTAGTAGACCTAAAGGGGCCACAGGAATCCGTTACTTCACCACTGGTGCCTACTTTCAAGGAGCCTTTGCTATTTATCTGGGTAGTAGCCTCAGACTCAAGTTTAGTGTCTACAGAAGTAATGCTTACATCCCCATTCTCTTCTTTAACACCAGAAGTACCAGAGTATCCCAGCTCTGTAATGGAGTCACCATTGTCATGGTATATCTTACTGGCTTTTATAGTCATTTCCCCGGCAGCGTTTATAGAAAACCCGTAGCCGTCTCCCAAAGATAAAGAGAGAGTTGGGTTTTCCCCCGCCCCTTCTAGACGAACTTTAAAGTTAGTAGAGCTAGCGTTTGGGTCGGTATTACCCCTAAAGTCTAAGAAGTAATCCCCACTAGGATTGTCCTCTACTACTAGATCTCCTAGAGCAGTCCTACAACGATACCTAGAACAGTCTAAGTCTAAGGAGGAAGTACTTTTATTAGCTATTACACGTGCGGTGTCGGCGTCTAAGACACTAGAACCTCCGCGCAGTATCCTAACAGCTGCGCCGCCAGAGGCCTTCAGAGTGATGTCTCCCGGTATAACCTCTGTCTGTTCAAACCCACAGTAGTTCTCTTCGCCGGCTTTGTTATATACAGAGTCGCTGATAACACTTGCGAACTCTCCAACCCTAGTATTTAATGGTGTTTGGTACTTAGTGGCTTTGGATACGCCATCAGAGTCTGTACGCTCACTGGAGAAAGGTAAGCATCCTAGTATGCAGTATGCCCCATTTCTTATCTGTGTAACTAGTACAGAGCACCCAACTTCAAATACATATCTAATGGAGCTTTCACCATCTACCCCCTTAAAGGGCAGCAAAGCTACAGCATTAAACTCTTCATCAGTCTCAAAATCATTAATGTTAACTTTGTAGCTTCCTGTTGCTGGAAAGCTACGAGTAATTACGGCGGTAAGCATATGAACCTCTTTGCCCCAAGATCTATTTTACTTCTGGCTGAAATAATAATATTAGACCTAGAGGACAAAGTAAAGATACCTACGCGAGAGACGCGCAACTTTGTAGCTCAAGAGCTAAAAAACCTATCTATGGAGGAAGTAGAAGGTATTTGTAGGTACTTTAACAGTAGTGAGTATCTGGAGAAGAGTAGCTAGAACTAAATACTTCTCTAAGTTCGTCCATAGGGCAGGCTGGGCCCGGGTCGGACTTCGTACTTCTTATGTCCTCGTGACCTACCAACCGCCAAGGCTCATCCTTTAACTGTGGGAATACACTAACTATTTCTAGTATTACTTTCTTCATACTATCTACGGATTCTCTGGAATACGGCTCCCAGAACTTACCGTCTATCTCTATAGGCTCTGGCCCGGCGTAGTAGTTTTTAATCCTATCGCCCTTCTTGAGTTTAACCCTGCCATAGTAGTCTACAAATTTACCGTTACCCGCTGGGAATAATTGACCTACGTTGTCAAAATCCACACCTATGCTACAGAAATTAACACTCTTGAGAGTGTCTCCTGTTGGGGTTTTAAACTTAGACTTACCAGCATGCCACGTTCTCTCCGTTAAACCTGCCGCCTGCATCACTGAACCATCACGTAGAACCACGTAGTGTGTACTAGACTTCCTGGACGCACCTAAGAGCCAGTTACGTATTCTACGTGGATTGCTACCGTGAGAGGTTTTACTGGAGTAGGGTACAGCCGTGTAGTGCATAACTATAAGTTCTACAGGCTTTACACGCCGATCCCCTTCTAAGTACTTATGCGGAGTAATGTGCAGGCTTCTATCCATTATTATGTTTGGTCCTCATTACCTATCGGTTGGGCCGCGCCAAAGAGGTACTTTTCTACCTTATCTGGTGTGCCTTGGCTGGCAGAATGAGGAGCCCCAACAGGGAACCCTCCCGTAATATTTTTACCTGGATCTACAGCAAATACCCTGTCTGCTAGTCCGGTAACCGACTCCATGATGGTAGTCTGGCCCGCCTGAATTTGGCTGCCAGCAGTAGCGAGCATACAGTTTTCAAGATATACGGTACCTAAGGGGCTATTAGCTCTATCTCTGTAGGAGATCATTAGCCCAAAAGGCACAAGAAATAACTCGGAGTCTAAGTTGATAACGAAGTTCTTAGCATTAGGTGCTACTGCACGCTCGCCAAAGGCATCGGGTGTAGTTACAGGCACATTATTGGCTAGTGCGTTACTATATAGCGCCTTCATAAGGTTATTACCTTTTACGAAGAGCCTAGCTATAGTGAATTGTACAGTGCTCTTCCCAGATACAAAGTATGCCCGGCCGCTACCTATTGCCTGCATAGGCTGTAAGCCTCTCTGCTGTTGATAGCTAAAGGATTGGAGCATGCCTACAGCGGTGAGACTCTTTATTCCATCCTTAAGCCCGGCTACACTCTTAAACCTAGGAGGGCCGACGCACACGAGGGTATCATCTGGATGGGCCGTAGTAAACGGGATGTTATCCGTAAGGCGCTCAACATTATGGTCTGAAACATTCCACGTATTGAGGTTTGTTGTAATGGGTGCTGCCATTTTATTACTCCGATATCAATTCTAGTTCGATTCTATTAAGAACTCTGGGGATGCGGATGCTAAGCTTGATAATTATGGTTCCAGCATCTGACTCTGAGATCTCCAAAGAGTCAACAGTCATGCTGAGAAGGGGAGCCCCGATGACATCTGATCTCTTAGAGCGCAAATTGAGAGCTACGGCATCTAAAGTAGTACCAATTGAGGAGATCGCCTGCGGGATAACATTCCAGGTACCTACGAACGGCGTTAAGCTGTTTTTGAAGGTTCTAGATACAAAGTCAAAGTTGTTAAGAACGGAGAGCTCACTCCACTCTTGGGTGCCCATATAATCCTTAGCGGCAGTGGTTACCTGATGCACGCAGTACGGAGCAGACCCAGCGGTATCTTGTATAAGCACAAAATACCCGGCTTCACTTAGAGAGTCAATCTGGTCTTCAGTGAAGAATCCCAGGTTTGATGTCTCTAAGGCGTCAATGCCTGCTAACCCAATTTGGTTTTTAGGGCGGTGGGGCTCAAACTGCCCTACCATACCACCAACTGCTGCAGCGAGATAGAAGCCTGGCTGGTTAGTGTATCCACCAATGGTACAGGTACCTGGGTAGAGCATAACCAAACGCTTATCTGAAGCTGAGGCTATAGTATTACTCAATAGTGTGACCTGAGCATCTCTATTAGTAGAGATATCTCTAGTGCATGTGTAGTCTACTGCACCCGCATGGGCGCCCAGATTAGCATGCTCCAGCATAAGCTGGTTCTCTGCGAGTACACTTTGTACAGTAAATGTATCTACTCCGATGGTTACTGTATCAGTAGTAGAAACTCCATTAGCTATAAACGCTGCTTCTGGGTCTATGAGAATATACTTATCCGCATTAGACTTAACCAGAGTACCAGTAGCTACGGAGCTTGGCGTGCCTGCGAGGTACTCTTTAGTAGGACAGGGAGCACTTGCGCCAATCACAATGCGGAATCTACCCTTGCTTGGCTTGGATGACGCAATAGCAGCATCCCGATAGGGGAGAATAACGTTAGAGAGGTCTGTACTCAGAGGTACTGTGGCGTAGACGTCTGGATCTGCATTAATAACAGACAGAGCTTTAGCATATCCCGCCGAGTCGTTGGACTCCAAAGAGAGAATACCAATAGTAGATCCGCCTGAATTGGCCAGAGCTACTGCAGCCGCGAAGCCTAAAGGGTTCTCAGGAACCGCAGAGCCTGCACCACCAACTAAGGTAGATGCAGTTGATGCGCTAACCTGCAGTACGCTAGCCGAACCAGAGGTAGACAACATACGCATAGTAGAGTGTAAGGTACCCCCAGTAATAACGTGGTGCCGGCAGTCAGCACTCAGGGTAGTTTTTATTCCCGTGATGGAAGTATCCCTGAGGTCTGGGGCGTTACTTAGCGTTAATTCGTTAACGGAATTTGTAGCGTCCCAAGCTGCAGTGAAAATATTCTCCTCATCATTAATGTCGTCCAGATTATTAATTTCGACACTGGTAACACTAGGCCTAAAAGCGTTAGATGCGCTTATTTTTCTATCTATGCGATAGTGAAGAGCTTTAACTGTTCCATTTTTTACATAGGAGTGAATAGGACCGGCCACAGATACAGCGCCACCAGTAATGCCCTTGATAATAAAGGACTGCTCTTCTGGAATGCTTAACGTACCTGCAATATAATCACCATTTCCGATTTTAAGCAGGGTAGCCTCTCCATCGGGGGCAAGTAAAAGGTCGTCACCTGCAAGGTATATACCCTTGTTGACGGGGTCGTGGTATATGAGATGTACTACTTGGCCTGCATCTCCGCTGGCTCTATCAACTAATTTAGGTTCATCTTTATTAATTAAATCCTCTAGAGCAGCAGCATCAAACTGGTCCAAGGTATCCGCATTGTATGTGAACTTAGATGCTACGGTGTGCCCGATGTGAAGTCTGTCTCCTGCAGCCGCAGTGAAAGGAGAGTCCACATGCATCTTCTTGGCGCTCCAGTTTACAGCTCTATTCCCAAAGTGTAATTCAGATACATCGTTGGAGGAAGAAGCATCTGTACTTCCTAACCCGTCCTGGCCGTAAACCACGGCGAAAGAAGCGTCTTCAAAATAGAACTTAGGAGTGGACAGAGTTGTATCTACTGCAGCACTACCTGGAAGCTCATACTCTGGAGCGGTTGCAAAGTTTATATCAGCTAGATTTGCACCTGTAAAAGGGCTGTAATCGCTAACAACTACAGAAGAACTTCTATCTTCTGCACTGGGGTCGTACTTAAGCACGTCATACTTAGGCCCAACCAGAACAACTTTCTGCTCAGGTTCATTGATGCTCGTAACTATATTTGCAACAGACTGTGTGACTGTAACTATCGGTCTTGAAGTCGCCATTGTATCCTCCGAGTGTATAGCTGTACTAATTATGTGTTAAGGGGACTTGCAATACAAGCCTGAGGTTAATCTGAGGTAATTTCTAAGCCCCGCATTCGTCTAATTATAAGCTCTTCTGGTACAGATTTCCAGGCGATATCGTAAACGAACTCTGATGTTACCCTGGTTATGTAGTTCCGATCATCCTTCTCCCACACCTGGGAGGGCATTAAGGTAACAGGAGTTATCTGCTTAAACCCATAGAATCTACGGAGTATATTGCCGCTCATGACTATGTGGTGTGCTACAGCATCCGCTATAGTGCTGGACTCTCCCCTGCTACGAGAGATGCAGTCTATTGTCATCTGCCCTGAAGGGGTAGTGTAATAGTAGCTGGTACCTGTGGGGAGATGCTCTGCGACCTTATTGCCTATAGCTATAGTAGGAAAAACTATAGCGTTTCTCTCTACAAAGATGGCGGGTTTAGAGTCTATAGTCTCTTCAAACTCGTTTTTCCCACTCTCTACTATGATGGTGGCTTCTTCCCTGTTTGGAGACCACTGCCATGGAATACCGTCATTAGCCCCACTAAAACGGGCCCGTAACAATCTAAGGTATGTACCTACTATCTCTATAGAGGTTTTAGAATCTACTAAGTTATCTCTCTGCATGGGAAAGCTCCACAGGTATGCTGTATTCTACGGAGGACCTACTGAGCTCAGATACTTGCAGGTCTTGGTGCACCACAACCCTAGAAGATTCTGATGTCATAACTCGCTGTACCTTAAACCGTCTATTTGTTTTAAGTTCTACTATGACATCATCTATAGACATTCTAGGGTAGTCCACTATTGTTAGACCAGTCATCCCGGTCTCTATGTTGCCCGAAGAGCCTAGGCTCCTCTGTATAGTCACAGGGTCTAGTTTTCCCCAAGCGTATATAGGGTCATGGTACCCATCTAAAAAGGAAGAGCCGTAGCATGTTGGGCAAGATGAAAATAAGGTATCTTTAGTCTCGGGATTGAAGCAGTAAGTACATCTAGGTCCGAAGGTTTTCCTTTTAAGTATAGCTATTTGCACACCATTAAGGCGGCTTAGGGTTACTGTCAGATCTCTTCGGGCCTTCCTAGCTATTTTAGCGCGGTGCCCTTTAAGCTCATACCCAAAAGTTTTAGCTTCGCTAAGTACATATTTATCTGGGCCGTAAATGGAGTTAGCCTTTATTATATAGTATAAAGGTCTATTAAGTCCTGATAGCTCTGGCTCTGTATCCACGTAGAAAAACGTAGAAGCGTCCAAAGGGCCCACTACTGAAGTAAAAGGCCCTTGTGGGCTCTCAGATCGTAGAACCTCTGCTCCAGAGAAAGCAGACTCTTTGTCTTCCACTGTCCACTGTATGTGTACAGAGCTGGGATACAACGGAATTACTTGTTGTATGATGGGTTTCATCGGATAAATGACCTTGATAGAGGAGACTTGAACCCTCTAATGTGCATATTACTAGCCACCTTAATCTGGCCTACGTGACCAGAGAACTCAGAAGCCAAGCTCTGAGATATTTGTAGATAAGATTGATACTTCTCATCCATGCCCACACCTTGGATGTTACCGTCCTGATACTGGCTTTGATTACGTAATTGTCTCATAGCTTCTGTTTTAGTTAGATGTGAGGCCGCGCCCACTAACAGGACGTAATCATTAGGGAAAGTAGAGACAGTCCATTGGGTGGGCCTGCCTACTACGTTCGCTAAGTTTACAGCGTGCTTTAAGGCTGTCTGAAGCTCTGAGTCATTGAACTCTACATCTGCATGTAGGGGGTTCTTATCATAGAAATCCCGCATAAACAGACGAAGTTCAGGAACTATCCCAGAGGGTGTTTCAGTAGGAGTAGCTATTATAGGCATTTAAATCTCCGTTATGTCTGGGCCGTAGGAGCCTTCTTTATTAAATACAACTGTGTATGCGCCAGCAGCAGCAGAAGATACCTCTATGGGGGCTGTCCATCTACCATCATGCGCTGTCGTAGTAGTTCCAAGGATATTGGTGTAGATACTTTGAACGTAATCCGACGTAAGGAAGACTTTTACAGTGGCACCTACAACCCCGATGTTATCACTAGTAACGTAACGTAGAGCATCTAGTCCTCCAGTGTTATGGCTCAACTGTATTTTATTTTCTAGCAGGGCACTTATTCTCTTACCGTCTGCTACCCTGTAAGTTTGAGCGTGGCCCGCCTCTATCTCTACATCATTCACCAGCTCATAAGTACCTAGTGAGTACGTCCCATCTGGGAGTGTTGCGGGGAGGGAGGCTACATAAGTTCCGGGAGACTCTTCAACGTATGGAACTCTAAAATCGGAACGGGTGGCTATTGTGGCTGTAGTTAAATCTATAGCGTGCATGCTGTCCGTGGATACGGAGTAATATAGGCCAGTAGACACACTTTTGTTGTAGCAGAATAGAGTACGAGCCTCAGCAGTAACTATCCTGAAATCTAGAGCAGTGTCTAGGGGGATACCGTCAACAACCTCTATACTTTCTGCTAGGATATCAGGGTACTCTATTAGGTTTACCACCTCTCGTATACGCACACTGTAGTAGTCGTTAGCCCATAGGCTTGTATCTACTGTCAACCTATAGGTATTAACAGGAGACTCTATGAGTAACACCTTAAAATTAGAGCGGTCTGCCATAGGGGTGTCTGCTAAAACCACTGCTTCAAAGTCTTCCGTAACTTTATTGTAAATAAAACCGGTTGACTCTTGGTGGATATATCCAATAACTACACGACCAGAAGGCTGATTTACTGCTATATCTAAATTACCCATAATAGCGGTCCTTTATGTTATAAGATTCTAACGCATACATTGATGTCTTGAAAGGAGATATGCTGTGTTCTCAAAAATATTAGGGTGTTGGATCATTGTATCACACCTCTCACCTTATGATAACCAACCCAGGAAGTTATTCCTGGACCAACTAAACACCTGCCAACAGGTTACCGACGAAGTTCATGCCCAAAAGGCAGATAAATACCTACTAGAAATATTGTCCATAACTTGGCAAGAGAGTCGATTTAAGATGGACGCCAAGGGGCGCTACCTTTGTACTAACGGAGGGACTCTTATTAAAAATAAAAAGCGAGCCCCGACATGCACTAAGGGTACCCTCACTAGAGGGCGGGGCCCTATGCAAGTGTTACCAGTGTACCACTGCCCTAATCGAGAAAAGGGAGAATGTAACTACCTAAAGAGGAGCGTTGCACTTTTTAAAAGAAATGTTAAAAAATGGGGACTCAAAACCGGTGTAGAGATATACGCTGGAGGCTACGGGATAGATAAAAAGACAAAGAAGATAAAAACAAATAACCAGTCTAAGCGTTATTTTAGACTAACCCGATCGACTGCACGAAAGCTTAGAAAGAAACTAAAATCTTTTAGAGCTTATACTTCGTGGGTTGTGTCGTTTTTCCCGCTTAACCCGGCATAAGCTAACCCCAGGCCAGGGATTACTATCTTAGGCGCCACGAGAGCTATGGGAGCACCTGCTGGATTAGCTTTAAAAGTTATATCCATGTATCTCCTACCTATGGATCTACCGCCCTCTCGTATCCCTAAATTATAGAAATCTTTAGGCCCCTGACGAATCTGAGACGGCCAGGACTTAAATATATTCCAGGACTCTTTAAGGGCATTAGGCGTAAAAACGCTACGTACGTAATTAGGAGTACCCTTAACGTACTGCATGACCCCAGCAGTCTTAACGAAACCTTGGTTTATAACCAGCTGTTCAAGTGGGGTCATTTTTTAGCTCCTACGATCACCAAGTGGCGATGGCTACGCGTTTCCAAATATCAGAGGTGTCATAATCTGCTGTACATACGTAGATATAGCTAGCGTCTGCGATGATGGTGCCTTGAGTGTCTCCAGCAGCACCGGCTGCACTGGCAGGTACTGCCGAGAAGCCTCCAGTGACAATAACCTTACCTGCTTGTACAGTACTATCGGTAGTATTAGAGACGTAGTTATCAGCACCGGGGTAGGTGGTAGTATTAATGAACTTCCAGATGTCGTCTGATCCGTCAAATATAATACCTTGGTACTTGTCGGCTACAGCATCTTCCACGCGCCCAATAATACCGAGATCCCTAGTAGCCGAGGCATCAGCGCCGGCGTAGTTGATCTCGATGAGAGAGTCGTCCATCTTAAGAGTTGTAGCGCCGATGGTAGCCACAGAACCTGAGAGGTTAAGCTTATCATTAACCTGAAGAGATCCTGTGATTTGTCCGTCGCCAGTAACATTAAGGTCACCGTTGTTTATAGTCAGACCGTGCCCAGCACCAGTTATAGTGATGTTACCTGCATGGTCTACGATATCTCCGTTAGAGTCCGTGGTAACAACCTTAGAAGCCTGAGTAGTTCCGAGAGTAGTGATGTCGTTATAGTTCAACTCAGCGGCAGTAGCTGTAAGGTTAGACGCTATGTCAGTGAGTTGAGCGTCGTAAGCTTGTACATCAGTACTAATTACCAATCCTAGGTTAGTACGTGCACCGGCTGCATCACTTGCCCCAGTACCCCCATCTGCTATGGTAATATCAGTAATACCAGTAACTGAACCACCCGTAATAGCTACAGAGTCTGCTGCTTGGGTTGAGATACTTCCAAGGCCTAAACT